>OJUL01000317.1_pt1 | contig 19679 bp, 18 predicted proteins | sample 1601491 | NCBI WGS metagenome assembly OJUL01 (sample SAMN04436862, study PRJEB24849) | human gut metagenome | biome: human gut; feature: NICU; material: stool | host: Homo sapiens | place: USA: Saint Louis, MO | collected 2011-11-09 | reverse complement strand
TCCGTGATCAGTTACTGCAAATCAATATGAAAATATTGAATAAAGGATAGTAAAATTTTGCCTATCGTGATATAATATTAAAAACAAGCCGAATGAAAGTTTTTTTACAGGATACTATAATAAAGAAATTTGAAACATATTCGGCCAAGATTGACAGACAGCCGGCAGCAGTGCAGGATGTCATAGTAAGAGAGGATGGTGCAGGCTATGAATCGTATTGAGGATTTAATCACAGCATTACAGAAAAAAGAAGAAGAAAAAAATAAGAATACCGTCTTATGGATTCTGGCTATCATCGGAGCAGTAGCTGCTGTTGCCGGAATAGCATATGCAGTATACCGTTTCTTCACTCCGGATTATCTGGAAGATTTTGAAGAGGACTTCGACGATGACTTCGATGATTATTTTGAAGACGATGACGAGGATGAAGACAAATAAAAAAGAGTAATAGGGAGCTTCGGGAAACCGGAGCTTCTTTTTCTGTTAAATATTATCGGGAGGAATAGTTTTGAAAAAAGGAGAAATTTACGAAGGAATTATTGAAAAAGTAGACTTCCCCAATAAGGGGCGTGTTGTAGCAGAGGGAAAGACTGTGACTGTAAAAAATGGTATTCCGGGGCAGAAGGTGAGGTTTTTGATCAACAAAAAGAGAGGAGATCGCCTGGAGGGAAGGCTCCTGGAAGTGCTGGAAAAATCTCCTCTGGAAAAGCGGGAACCAGTGTGCAGTATTTTTCCGGACTGCGGAGGCTGTATGTATCAGACAATGGAGTATGAAGATCAGCTGAAAATGAAAGCAGAGCAGATAAAAAATCTGCTGGACAAGGCCATTGCAGATGCCGGGCAGGTGGACGCAGACGGGAATCCTGATTATGTGTTTGAGGGCATCAAGGGAAGTCCTATGGAGTTTGCATACAGGAATAAGATGGAGTTTTCCTTTGGCGATGAATATAAAGATGGACCGCTGGCACTGGGACTGCATAAGAAGGGGAGCACTTACGATGTGCTGAATGCATGTGACTGTAAACTGGTGCATGAGGATATGACGAAAATCCTGCGGTGTGTGGGGGAGTATTTCAGGAGCAGGGGTGTGAGCTTTTATAAGAAGATGCAGCATGTGGGATATCTGAGGCATTTACTTTTGAGAAGGGCCAATACAACCGGGGAGATTTTGGTGAATCTGGTTACTACAAGCCAGGAGGATTATGATCTGGAACCGCTGAAGGAAGAACTGTTGGCGCTGCCTTTGGAAGGGGAGATTGTGGGATTCCTTCATATTATAAATGATGCACTTTCAGACATGGTACAGAGTGATGAGACACGGATCTTGTACGGGAAGGATTATTTCTATGAGGAGATTCTTGGGCTGAAGTTTAAAGTGACTCCCTTTTCATTTTTTCAGCCGAATTCTTATGGGGCAGAGGTGCTTTATAATACGGCCAGGGAGTATATTGGAGATACAAAGGACATGACTGTATTTGATCTGTACAGCGGAACCGGGACAATCTCACAGATTCTTTCGCCGGTGGCGAAAGAGGTGATCGGGGTTGAAATCGTGGAGGAGGCTGTGCAGGCCGCGAAAGAGAATGCAAAGCTGAATGGGATCACAAACTGCAGGTTTATTGCAGGAGATGTTCTGAAGGTGATTGACGAGATTGAGGAAAGGCCGGATTTCATTGTTCTGGATCCGCCAAGGGATGGAATCCATCCGAAGGCGCTGCCGAAGATTGTGGGGTATGGGGTGGATAAGATGGTGTATATCTCTTGTAAGCCTACCAGCTTGGCCAGGGATTTGGAGACGTTTTTGAGGGAGGGGTATCGGGTGGAGAGGGTTTGTTGTGTGGATCAGTTTAGTCAGACGGTTCACATCGAAACCGTTACGCTTCTCACCCGGAAACCTTGATTCTACGGGCGTTTGCGGGGGTATATGAGGAAAATGAAGTTGTGTTTTAACGAAAAGTGAGATGGATAAGTTTCCACAGAAGCAAGGTGGGGTAAATATTAAGAGCGGGTTTTGCCTCGTGGTTTTCAGAAAAATGATACCACGGGGCAAAACCCTTACTTTTTGGCAAAACATATACTCCGTGGCAAAAGGTAATATTGCAGCCGGTGTTCTATTTCCATGTTAGCGAGAGAAAAAAATGATATTCGTTATAATTTTTGTAAATTTTCACCTTGCTTGTATTGGTATAGAAAAAGTGTTATCTGATCATCATCATTTAGTGCTATTTTTGTAGAATCCAATTGTTCAAATCCCTGATGCTCATAGAATCCATAGTTACACAGAATGTCTGTTTGGACGTAAACAGCATTTTCATTACCGTGTATCGCATAAGAAATAAAGTCATCAACAAGAGCTTTCCCGATACCAAGGCCCTGTGCTTCTTTCCCTACAATCAACAGTTCGATGTGTCCTGTAAAAATCTTTTTTTTGCGCGTCTATCATTTCTTGTTCTGCCTTAGATATTTTCAAGGCATTTCTTAATTGCAGTCTCATCAGTCTGCTTGAGTGAAGAAGCAGCGAGACACCGCTCTTGACCAACCGCCATAATATGGTACGTCGCTGGAACAGTATTTTTTGACATTCATTTTTACCCAGCAAAATACCCACAACCTCTCCGTCGAGTATCGCCACTTTTCCATATGAAATATCAAGCAAACTGGATTGAAGATAAATATTCAGAGAATCTTCCAATCCCTGTGCAGTGCCGCAAAATTGATTTAAATTCCACACTTCATCAATCAGTTTTTTAATCGAATTATGATCTTCCCGGCAGATTTCCCGATATGTTATTTTCCCCATTCCAACGTCCTCCCTGTTAATACCCATATCTTTTTTTGTAGCGGAAAAAGCATATGAGCGAAACTATAATTCCTAAAAATTCTGCAGCAGGTGTTGCAAGCCAGACCCCATTGATCTGCAATATTTCCGGCAGCAGCAGAATTGCCCCCAGTGAAAATAAAAAGGTGCGGCAAAACGCAATTACGCCAGATACAATTCCATTGGAAAGTGCTGTGAACATCCCGCTGGCGTAGGTGTTAAATCCGTTAAAAAGCAGCGCAAATGTAAAAATAAAATTCCCATGTGCCGCTATTTCATTAACCGCGGTACCCATTCCTGCAAAAATTCCAATCAAATTTCCTCCAAATGCCCATGTGCTCAAGGCAGAAATGCCAGATACCAGTGCTATGAAAATAAGATTTACTTTCGTAAGTTTTTTTAGTTTAATGGTATCACGCTGACCATAGTTGTAACTAATGACAGGGGCTGCTCCATAAATGTAACCGATATACAAAGCAGTCATCGCGCTGAAAACATAGTAGATGATCGTATAGGCGGCAACGCCGTTTTCTCCTGAATAACGAAGCAGCGCCCCGTTCATAAAAAGCGCAGTGATGCCGGAAACAAGCGTGGTGGCCATCTCGCTCATTCCATTTGTTGCAGAGTCGATCAGGGTCCTGATTCTAAACAACGGTTTTACAAAATGCAAAAGCCGGCTTTTTTTCATAAAGTAAACGATGCAGATGATGGTTGGTATCAAGCTGCTGAACCCGGTAGCGACTGCTGTACCTTTGACACCCCACCCGGCAACCGCCACAAAAAGATAATCAAGTCCAACATTTACAAGCCCCGCTGAAAGTGAAACGCCAAATGCCAGCACAGGGCTGTTTGCCGCGACAACATAAACCTGAAGATTGCTCATCAGCAGCGTTGGAATTGCAAACAAGACGTAGTAAAACAGATATTCCTTACAGTAGAGCGTTACCTGCGGGGAGGCTCCAAATACGTTGGTGAGTGGTTCGGAAAAGAGAATTCCAATCACAGTAAAGAGGATACCGAGGAAAAAATTCAGAAGAATGAGCGCGGTAAAATCCTGTTTTGCCTCGTTTTCTTTTCGCTCGCCCATTTTACGCATCACAATTGCGTTGCCCCCGCTGGAAAGCATGGTGGAGATAGCGAACAGCAGGCTGAAATATGGTGACAGCAGGGTTAATGCCGCCATCGCATCCGTTCCGACAAATCTGGCCACAAAGATACCGTCAACGGTTGTGTACAGCACTTGGATCAACGCCATGACCATGGTGGGAAAGGTGAATTTCAGCATATTCCAAAAGGTAACTGGTTTTTGATAGATAGTTAAATGTTCGCTCATATTTGTGCTCCCTTACTGTTTTTGCCATTGAAAAAAAATCCATCGTTTCTTTTTGACTGCGCCAAAATTGTTGCCAGAACAGGAAAACCAAACAGGCCGATGATACCGAAAAAATAGGTGCCCACAAACATACATATCATGGTTATTAATGGGTGCAGCCCAATCTGCTGGCCCACAACCCGGGGCTCCAATACCTGCCGTACAATTGTTATGATAATATATAGAATCAGAAGCCCTACACCAAGAGGCACGCTGCCAATCAGAAAACTGACTGCAATCCACGGGAGCAGGACTGTTCCAACCCCAAATACCGGGAGAATATCCACAAATGCAATGATACCCGCAAGCAAAATGGAATCTTCGATTTTGAGCAATGACAATCCAACGACGAGTTCCGCAAACGTCAGACTCATCAAAAAGAGATATGCCTTGCCAAATTGCAGAAAAACGGAAAATACCATTTTTTTTATCTGAATGGAAACTTGCGTTATTTTGGATGGCAGATGGTTCTTCATAAAAGCAATTATTTTTTCGTAATCAATCACACAGAAAAAAGAAGCAATAATTGTGATGATGAAGTTCATCAGCATTTGGGGCGTTTTGGCCGCAGTGCCTGTCACCAGTTCTACCATGGCCGAAGATGCTTTCCTGACAAATCCAGACATCGCGTCTGAAACGGATTCTCCTATGTAACCAATCATCCTTTGAAAGTCAGGGCTTAGATGTTTGGCCGCCGCCTCCACGCCGCCTGCGGTAGATTCTAAAGCAGGCAAGACCGTATGATCATATAATTCGGGAAACTTCGCAACAGACGTTTTTATAAAGTCCGCAAAATCAACGCCAGCCCCCGCAATGAATAGAAGCATTATCATATAAAAAAGCACTAATACCATGACGGAAACCCATTTCCGGCGAAACCGGCCATTTTTTATAAACCGCCGGATGACCGGATTCAATATCACTGCAATGACAAACGCGGCTATAAAGGGCTTTAGCACAGGTAAAATATAACCGACTATTAGAAAGGCCAACCCTCCGACCAATGCCCAAAACAAGATACGTATTATAAATTCCTTCATTTTTTCTACACACATTATTAGTCCTCCTTATCTGGCTTTACTTGTCCTATTTTTTTGTTTATAATACCACTATAGACTCTTGACTTGCTCAAGAGTCAAGAGGGAAAGTGAAATTATTAAAATTCTTCGAAAGGAAATTGTGATGGGAAAGCTGTTAAGGATTGGACAGGTTTGTAAACTTTATGGAATATCACTTGATACCTTGCGGTATTATGATAAAATGGGGCTTTTAAAACCTCTCGTCACTGAGCCGTCCGGTTATCGGTATTATTCTTTTGAACAGCTTGATATATTGGAGATGATTTTAGCCGGACGCTCTCTTGATATCCCTCTGGAGAATTTGCAAAAACGACTGGTTTCCGGGAAAATCGAAGATTATATGATCCTTGTAGAGGAACAGCAGGCAGCGATCGTGGAGCGAAAGAAGGCGCTGGAGCAGCTTGAAAACCACTCCCGCCAGATGGCGGATTTGCTAATGGAAATCTCGCTGCATCAAAATGATCATAATCTTCGGAATATCCAATATGAAACGCTGGATAAAGAAATCTGTCAGATTTCGGTTGCGGCATTTCCTCCAACGGGATTTGACGGGAACGATGCCGGTAGTTTTCTGCAAATGGAGCAATGGAGCTTTTATCTGAGCGATTCAAAGGGTATTGTTGCAGAACCGCCGCAAGAGGCCGGAATTTCCGTTCAAAATGAGGAATGTGCCAGGAAAATGGTCACTAATTCTAGCTGTACAAAAATAGTAAAGGTAACAGGAACTTATGGAAAAATCAAATTCTGGGGCAAAAACAAGGAACTGCATACTTATCTGAACAAAATTTGCAGAAGCTTTAATTTGTGGAATGCCCAAATGCTTGTAAAATATATTTTTGCATTGGCACATGAAGATTTAGACAATGAGTATTTTGTAGAGATTTATTTTCCGATACAAGGAAGTGGAAGATAGAAAACATGATCTTGATAAGGAGGGAGAAAATGAAGAAGATTCTTGAATTTGACGCAGTTCTAATAAAAAATCCGGATATGGATGCTGCATATGTAGAGGTACCTTTCGATATAAAAACCATTTTCGGAAAATCACGACTGCCGGTACACGCAACTTTTGACGGCGAGCCTTATGACGGACAGGTGGTGAAGATGGGGACGCCATGTCATATCATCGGTGTCCGAAAAGATATTCGCACAAAGATTGGCAAACGGCCGGGAGATATAGTGCATGTGACCCTGGAAGAACGGGAAAAGCCAAAGCTGGCATTTTCTTCTGTAGATGAATATATTGCAAGCTACAGTGGTGATGTGCGGCAGCGTATGGAAACGAAAGAGGCATTTGGGTTTTCACCCGTCCCCAAGCGCAATCGAAGCATTTAAGGACAGTTTTGCGGATTACAAATATTCAAAAGGTACGTTACAGTTGCCATATGATAAACCGATGCCATATGAATTGCTTCGTCAGATGATAATGTTCAGGGTTCAGGAACAAATGAAGAAATAAAGCAGGGAATGGAAAGGAATTCGTCAGTCCGCTATATAATTGGAGGGTTAAGGCAGTGAAAAAGTTATATATGATTGGTGGAACGATGGGCGTGGGAAAGACATCCGCCTGCCAGATTTTGAAACAGAAATTGGATAACAGCGTCTTTCTGGACGGTGACTGGTGTTGGGACATGCACCCATTTCAGGTGACGCAGGAAACAAAGAAGATGGTACTGGAGAACATAGCTTTTCTTCTGAATAATTTTATACAATGTTCTGCCTATGAAAATATCATATTTTGCTGGGTGATGCATGAGCAGGATATTATAGATGATATTTTGTCCAGACTGGATACTGCCGGGTGTCAGATCCGTTCGATATCATTTGTATGTAGTGAAGAAGCTTTAAGGGCGCGCTTACAGAAGGATGTGAATATGGGGATCCGCACAGCGGATGTGATTCCGCGGAGCCTAGAGCGTGTGCCCATGTATGAGAAGCTGGATAGCGTCAAGATTGACATATCCGGACTTTCGCCGGAGCAGGCAGCAGAGATGGTGATTGGATTATGAGTGGAAGGGAAACCAGTCCTGCAAAATGGCTAAGTGCAGTATACAGCAATGCAGGGTAGAATACTGTAATATTTCAAATATATCATTGTGGATGAGGGCCATGATATATCGGGGCAAAGATTTGACATTACAAAGGCTTTTTCCAAAGTGACAGATTATGGCATTATTTGTGCAGAATCAGAAAAGGCCTATCAAAAAAATGAAGAAATAAAAAAGAACTTACACATGCATATAAAAGAAGCCTATAACCAACAGACCAATTTATAAATCTATTCTGCAAGAAACATAAAGTAAATTTGCCTGATGATATTTTCTTTCATCCATCAAAATTTTTGAGTTCTAAATAAACATACACCCCCAAACATAAAATATCAAAATATCCGGCCAATCTTCCCACAAACCAAAGATTAACCGGATATTTCTACACATAAAGCTTATGCTATTCCCACATCAAGCCTCCTGCACAACCGGAACCCGGATCAACTGATTCAGTTTCCGCATCTCCACAGTCAGCATAACAGCGGCCATAGCCACTGAAAAGACATCAGATACCGGGAAAGACCACATAAGGCCAATGATCCCAAAGAAGTAAGGAAGTATCAGCATACAGGGAATCATGAACAATACCTGGCGTGACAGGGAGAGTACTGTGGCACCCATTGCCTTTCCCACGGCCTGGAAATATACGCTGGCGACCATCTGAACGCCCATAACAAAGATAAATATGGTCATATTTTTCAGACACATTACAGCAAATTCATTATACAGGTCATTTTCCTGACCGAAGATGGAAATGATCTGCTGGGGAAAGAGCTGCAGAAAGAGCATACCGAGAAAGCCAATGGTAACACATACAAACAGACAGGTTTTGGCCAATTTTTTTACACGTGTAAAGAGTTTGGCACCGAAATTATAGCTGAACAGCGGCTGCGCACCAACGGAAATTCCCATAATAATGGACATCATCAGACCGTTTACTTTATTGACGATCCCAAATACAGTCAGAGGAATGTCTGCGCCGTATTGGGAAAGCGCGCCGTATTTGATAGTCTGCTGATTCATGATGATCTGCATGACCAGTGCGGCACACTGTGTGAGAAAAGAGGAGAGACCCAGCGTCAGGATGTCTTTTACGATGGAAAAACGAAGCCTCATATTCTCCTTTTTCATTGTCAGTGTGCGGAATTTTTTTAGATAGAGCAGACTGAAGACAAGGGTGCCGAACTGACCGATGATAGTGGCAAGGGCAGCTCCCTTAACGCCCCAGTGGAAAACAAAGATAAACAGGGGGTCCAGTACACAGTTAAGCACAGCGCCGATCAGCATGGACCTCATGGCGTAGCCTGGGTTGCCGTCGGCACGGATTTCATCGTTGATCATGATACCTACGCTGGTAAACATGGTGCCCAGTAAATAGATGCGTCCGTAATCAACCGCATAGGGAAGTACGGTGTCGGTGGCACCAAAGAGGCGCAGCAGAGGAACCATGAAGATTTCACCGAAAATACAGAGAATGATACCGCTTGACAGAGCAAGTGTAAGGCCATTGCCAAGGGTCAGATCAGCGCTGTCCTGTTCCTTGCCGCCAAGATGCAACCCTACATTGGCGGCGGTGCCCACGGAAACCATCAGTGAGATCGCCATAGCAATGGTGACAAAAGGAAATACCACATTGGTGGCTGCGTTTCCCAGATAGCCCACACCCTGGCCGATGAAAATCTGATCCACCAGATTGTAGATGGAGTTTACCAGCATGGAGATGACAGAAGGTATGGCAAATTTCGCCAGCAGCTTTGGAATGGGAGCGGTACCCATGATATTATTTTCTACCGGCGGGATTGCCGGAGTCGGATTTTTATCAGACATTTGTGTTCCTCTCTTTCGTAAAGCATAGTTGAAAAAGCATGTATATTACAGTGTGATCTGCCTGCAAGACACGCCGTTAAGCGGCAGCGCCCGGAAGACTTTTCTCTTCCGGGCGCTGCTGGTGAGAAGCAAAATGATCACTAATAGGTCTGTATAAACAGAGGCTGCTTACCACTTACTGTCTGGAAGCACGGTACATGCCCTTTCGGAACGCAGGCGTCACTTTCTTGGGGAAGTATGTGGTGTTTGGGAAGCAGTATTTGCCTGGTTTAAAGTAATTCCTGACAAATTCTTCGCCGGCTTTTTCCTGTTCTTCTTCAGAGGCGCCTTCGGGCAGATCAGGTTCTACATGGAGCAGAATCTTATCGCCGTATTCTTCATACATTTTTTGTGTCGGATTCATGGGCATTGGACACCAGGACTGCCAGCCCGCTTTGATAAAGTTTGGAAGCTGCATCTCCAGGCTGCCGCAGCTGTGCAGGTCGGCGATCATCCCCTTGGACTTAATGTGGTCTGTAAGCTGCCTCATGTAGGGAACGATCATTTCTTCACCAACTGCAGGGGAGAAGAAGGGTGCTCTCTGGGAACCCCAGTCATCGTGTACGGTGAAACCGGAGATACCGTCTCCGTAGGTCTCAACACAACGGTCTACAAGTCTGCAGTACAGTTCTGTTGTCTCTGCGAACAGTTCTTTAAGGGCATCTTTCTGCTCATCATCTATCAGAGCAACGACTGCGCCCTCAAAATCCATGAAGGACACCAGTCTCTCATACCAGCAGCCATTTAAGAACCAGAGCATATTTGCTTTTCCGTTTTGGAGGAATTTATAGTTTTCTCTGCCGCTGGCGTCCCAGTCCCATTCATCAATATTGGGGAATTTCAGGATTTTGCGCCAGTCATTGACATCCTCCAGCAGAGGAGCACCGGGGCGGACCATAGAGCCGCCTGCCACGGGAACATATTCCCATTCCACGCCGAACATGTTAGGACCGCCGTATTTTGCCATATCATAGGGGATTCCTTCGATGACAAAGCCGCGGGCGATATTATCCGGGATTACAGAGGGAGCAAAGAGACCCGTCTCCAGACCGGAAGGACACCATGTGGGAGTTCCGGCATACAGTTCCTGTATTGCATCTTTTTCAGACTGCGGATAAGTCCAGGCGGGACTTTCCGGCACGGTAGGGTCGAATAGATTCGGAACAGTATAAGCGATGTTCATTTCATTTTCATTAAACGGAATTTTTGACATAATTTCATCTCCTTTTATTAAGATTTGGAATAGTGACGATTTAACAGGGGTACACATTCATTGTAAAATATGTTTTCTGTTATTTACCCTGCTGCATTTTCTCAGCATTTGCCTGTGCATACATGGCAGCATCCTTGTCACTGATCTTATAAAACAGCAGCATGATGATGGCAGCGGCCAGATAGATCAGGCCCGGGAGCATGAAAGTGACACGCATAAAATTGGCGATCCATGTAACGCTGATCTCAAAGGCACCTCCGGAAACGAATCCGATAGCAGACAACAGAGCCAGACCAAGGGTATTGCCAACGGTCATACCGATCTTCATAGGCGGAGAAGCCAGACCGGCGGCGATCGCACGAGTATCCTTTCCTGTTTTATAAAGGAAATATTCGCCTGCATCCAGGAAGAGAACAACCATGTAAGGCATCCAGGTATAGGTTCCGGCCATGAGCAGAGACATAATGATAATGTAAGCTGTCAGGTTGGGAACACCATTAGGAGCACCGAAAAATGATACCAGGATCAGTGCCACGCTCATCATGAGAAATCCGAACACACAGGACATTTTTTTGCCGAGTTTTGCGCCAAGTTTTGGCATTACCATGGCAGCCAGGAAGCCCACAAAAGCGTTGATCAGGGTTGCGAGAGTCATCTTGGTAAAATCACCGACTACGTAAATGAAGTAATAGGTATAGTTAGCCTGATAGGTAAACTGTGCAATATAGAGAATAGTAAATACCAGGAAAAGAACCAGCATCTGAGGGTTTTTAAGCAGGGTGCCGAACATATCGCCAATGCCAACCTGATTGACAGAACCGGTTGCGCCGACAGGAACATCCTTGCCGTCTGCACATTTGGCGATCGCGCCCAAAGCAAAAGGCATAGGAAGCATAAATACGAAAGCAACGATAAAATAGTTCCAGTTTCCAAAAGGAAGTACGGTAACAAAAGTCGGAATGAAGGAACAGATGATGGTGATAACCGTACTCTGCCGGGTCATATTGATGGTCATGGCATTTCTGTTGGCCATGTTTGGGCCGGCAACAGCGGCCAAAACACCATAATAAGCAGTCTGCAGAATGTTCATCAGACAGTTCAGAACCGTATAGGATACGGACAGGACTGCGACACGGACGATAAGGGGTGCGGCACTGGTGTTGCAGACTTCAGCCATGATAGATACGGCAAGGATCCAGCGGCCAAGATAGAGCCAGGACTGGTTCTTTCCGGTTTTGCCGATTTTTACCTTTTCAATGATGGCACCTGCAAAAAGGCTGAAGCAGAAATCCAGCAATTTTGCCACGCCGAGAGCCACTGCAAGAGTGCCTGCGGGAATGACCAGAACCTCAGTGGCAAATGTATTCAGATACATAAATCCAACCATGATTGCCAGAGTCAGCAGAGAATAACTTCCCATTGTCCAAATCTCTTTTTTACTGCTGGTTATTTCCATAAAAATCCCTCACTTTCTTTTCATAGTGGATGTTTTTGGTTTCCGTTTTGCAATATGTGCAGTATCCACCAAAAACACAGTTGTTCCATTCCAGGAAACAAATATTGCCCGGAATGGAAGTGTATAAAATCTTCCAGCATGGCAGTGGGCAGTGATGGCCCTGCTGTGGGGTGCTCATGTCTGTACTGATTATGGAAACGTTCCGCAATACCTTTTTCGCACATTTGTTTGTATGCGAACGTTCCACAGCAATTCCGGAGCCAATATCTTCGCGTTTTTATGCCGTCCCCTTGTCAGTCACAGCCGTCTGCTTCGGTAACGGGATGATTTCCTATGGATTCGGACGGATGATATTGTTTTTAAAGAAATCAACCGGCATCCGGCAGAGATGGCCCCTCATACTGATGGACATTCTTCAGGGAGAGATTTTAACCGCTGGAAATTCCAGGGGAAACTTCCGGAAGAATGCCGTTCTTTTCCGTTCTTTTAAGTCTCCTAGTTTCACTGATGTTTTACATAAATTATCTGACACGCATACGATGATCCTCCCCTTTTTCCTTTTTACGGGAATGTTCTGTATAATGTAAAGTGCATACCCGTATAGTGAAGCATTTTATAAAATTTAACGAAATATTTTATAAAATGATTATAACTAAATCCGCTTTTGATTGATATGTACAAATAATCCAATTTTGTACAATGATTTTTCTGGTATTTTGGTTATGGAGTATGTATTTTTTTGCTTGAAGACCAGGTAAAATGATGATAAATGTGGGAGTTTCGGCATAATTGCCATTTGCATTTTCCCGGATAAGAAAAACCTCCAGAGATAGTTTATCAGAATGTAAATAGGGAATCTGATATTAGAGCGGAATGCCTGGGCAGAGAAGTCTGATACCGGAAAGGGATGTACAGGCAGAGGAATTTAACTCCGGAAAAGGATGCATAAGCGGAGAATCTAATACCAGAATGGAATACTCCGGCAGAGTATTATAATACTGGAAAAAGGATGCAAAACAAAGAATGCAAAGACAGAGAATCTGATACCAGAATGGAATGCTCAGACAAGGGATTCTAATACCGGCATGTAAGATATAAACAGAAGAAAAATACATTGATGTACAGATTAGATGATAAATGCTCCAAAGTAAAGACAGGAAAGGGAAAGTGATAATGTCTGGCAATTTTTCCTGTAGTTTGATAAGATATATAACAGATTCACAATATCGTACATGACATAGTAAGAAAAGACCAGCAGACAGCGCTGTTGAAGATAAAACTGAAAAACGATGGATAAAATAATGGATAAGCATAGATCATCGTCCGAAATAGAGAGATGGATAAAACAATGGATAAGCATAGACCAGCGTCCGAAATAAAGAAAGGTAAAATAGTAATGATCAATAAATTCAACGAATATGCACTTTCAGAAGAAATTTTGGAGGCACTGAACGGTTTGGGATACAGAGAACCTACCGGCATACAGCGGGAGGTTCTTCTGCCGATGCTTGCCGGAAAAAATGTGGTGGTGAAAGCGCCCACAGGAAGTGGGAAGACAGCCGCTTTCGGCATACCAATCTGTGAAAGTGTCCGGTGGGAGGAAAATGCACCCCAGGCACTGGTGCTTGAGCCAACCAGGGAACTGGCAGTCCAGGTCAGCGAGGAATTGTTTCATATAGGGAGGAAAAAACGGCTGAAAGTACCTGCGGTTTTCGGTGGATTCCCAATTGATAAACAGATTCAGACATTGCGGCAGAAGTCTCACATTGTGACAGGAACACCCGGACGGGTTGCAGACCATCTGAGCAGGGAGAGCCTGAAGCTGGATCGATTAAAATGGCTGGTAATAGACGAAGCGGATCTAATGCTGGATATGGGATTTATCGAACAGGTGAGAACAATCCTCTCCCTGGTTCCGGAAAATTGCAGGATATCCCTGTTTTCCGCCACATTAAAACCGGAGATCAGGGAATTGGCAGATGAATTTATTCCCCATATAACCTATGTTCTGCAGGAGCCGACAGATGAGCAGACGGCTGCTATTGCGGAAAAGGTGTATTTTACTGACCAGGAGAACAAATACGATGCCTTTCTTCATGTACTTATGGACGAAAATCCTCAGAGCTGTATGATTTTCTGTGGAACAAGGGAGATGACAAATGTTCTGTTTCAGAAGATGCGCAGGCGGCGGATCTTCTGCGGTATGCTGCACGGGGAGATGGAGCAGAGGGAAAGGCTGAAGACTGTGGACGCTTTTCGCAGAGGATGTTTCCGGTTCCTGATAGCAACGGATGTGGCTGCAAGAGGTGTTGACTTTGAACAGATCACCCATGTGGTGAATTACGATTTCCCCACTGGGAAAGAAACCTATGTCCACAGGATCGGAAGGACGGGGAGAAACGGAAAATGCGGTACTGCAGTCAGTCTGGTTACAGAAGAAGACAAGAAGATGCTGAAGCAGGTGGAGGAGTTTGTGGGGCAGAACCTGCCCTGTATGGAGCTTCCGGTGCCGGATGAAGAAAAAGAAAAGGTATTCTGGAAATCCCAGCGTATAAAAACAGAGGCAAAGCCCCAAAAAGGGGCGGCGCTGAACGAGGGGATCACCCGTCTGTCCATCGGCGGAGGCAGGAAATCAAAAATTCGGGCAGGAGACATTGTAGGTGCCGTTTGCAGTCTTGACGGAGTGGAAGCTTCTGATATAGGTATTGTGGATATCAGGGACAGTCTGAGCTACGTGGAAGTTTTGAATTTTAAGGGAGAACAGGTAATAAAATGTCTTCAGGCAAAACCAATAAAAGGAAAGATCCGTAAAGTGAGGAAAACAAAACGACTGAGGGATTAAAGTTGTCAGTATGCCGCAAACGTGATAGAATATTTACATGTTATTACAGTGAAAAACAGAACCATCCCAGAGCGTGTTTGAAAATTCATTCCGGCAGGATGGTTTTTCTTTTCCCATGCAGTATTGATAAGTATCGGATGAGCAAAGGTAATCAGGAAAGCAGGTTGAATCGGCGTGAAATTAAGATCAAAGATGGTGTACGAACAACGGATTGAGGAAGTTAAAAAACTGGCAGGCCGCATCATGCACAAACACTATTGTGAACATGATACAGAATGGATCACCTCTTATTTTGCACCCCAGTTTTCCTGGCTGGGAGCCGGCGAGGAGGAATGTATGTCCGGGCGGAAGGCCTGTACAGAGCAATTTATAAAATACAAGGAGTTTATTCCTGACTGTACCATACGGGAGGAAGAATATGATGTGATATGTCCGGAGGAGGACATGTATGTGGTCATGGGGCGGATGTGGATCGCTACGGATCAGAGTGTGGAGATGTATCTGAAGGTGCACCAGAGAGTGACCTTTGTGTTCCAGGATACAGAGGAAGGATTGAAGTGCTGCCATATCCACTGTTCTAACCCCTATCAGGAGATGATGGACGGGGAACATTTTCCTGACAAGATTGGCAGGCAGTCTTATGATTATGTCCAGGAGAGGCTGGCAGAACTGGAGGAGGAGATAAAGCAGCGGAACAGACAGCTTGAGGTCATCATGTCCTCCATTGCAGGCGGACTGAAGATCAGTAATGATGACGACACGTACTCGTTTGCGTTTGTCAGCAAAGAAGCGGCGGCCTTATTCGGCTATACTGTGGAAGAGTTTATGAAGGTAACCGGCGGTACTGCTGTGGGGACAGTCTACCCACCGGATCTGCCAAAAGCATTGGCAGATTGTGATGAGGCATTTCGGGACGGCAACCTTACATATTCCACCCGCTATCGGGTGCGCTGCAGGGACGGCAGTCTGAAGTGGGTCATTGACAGTGGGAAAAAGGCCCAGGATGCTGACGGCAATTGGATGGTGAACAGTTTGTATCTGGATATCACGCGCTCAGAGGAGGCTGCACAGAAGCTGAGAGAGCAGACCCAGCTTCTCACAAGTATTTATGATACAGTCCCCTGCGGTATTATCCGGTTTATGCAGTGCAGAGATGAACAATACCGTCTCATTTCCCTGAATAAAGCGGCACTGTCTCTGATGGGGTATGACAGTCTGGAAGAGGGAATGAATGACTGGCATGAAGGCACCATGGGAGCTGTGCTGCCTGAGGACAAAAGTATTATCCAGGAGACCTATCATCAGATGACAGGTGTGGGTGACTGCCAGGAGATTGAATACCGGGTACGGTGGAAGGATGGGTCCATCCATTGGATGAATGCCACCAATATGGTGGTGGATACCACACCGGACGGAGAAAAAATCCTTCAGAGAACAGTGGTGGATATCACTCAGAGAAAAGCGCTGCAGGAGCGTCTGGACAGAGAGCAGGAGATGTACCGCCTTGCCATGGAAGCAGGTTCTTCCGTTATGTTTGAATATTTGATCGATGAGGATGTATTTATCAGTTTTGAGCCAAGAAAAGGAAAAGGTGTGCTTCGCCATGAATTGAGAGATTACTCCAAAAGGCTGCTGAAGGATCAGATCGTGCATCCTGACGATGTGGCCACTGTGATAGATAATATCTGCAAAGGCCGTACCGAGGTGTTTGAAGTGCGGTGTTCTGTACCGGACGGAGTAAAAGGGCAGTATTTCTGGTATAGGGCCAACAGCAGACTGATGATGGATAATGGAAAGCCCAGCCGTGTAGTGGGGGCGCTTCATGATATCCACAGCATGAAATCAAAGCTGTCAGAGAGCAGTGAGCGCCTGTACATGAGCCAGTCTGCGCTTCAAGCCATCAATGATGTGTATGTCAGTATTTTTTATGTGGATCTGCAGAATGACAGCTATTACGCGGTCCGGCTGCCTGAGGCGGATAAAGGGGGAAGTCTGTCCAGGACGGGCAGATATTCCACTAAGCTCTGCAGCTATATCCTGGAGGATATCGACGGTGGAGATCTGAATAAAATGGCGGATATCTGCAGCAGGGAGAGGCTTCTGCGGGAACTGGCAGGCAAAAATGAGCATCTGGAGGTGGAGTTCAGGCATAAGCATTCCGTCCTGTGGCTGAGAATGGAGATCCATCTGGTGTCAGCGGAAAACGATAGGCCAAAGACGGTTATCATCGCCTTCCGGAATATCAGTGAGGAAAAACAAAAAGAGCTGGAGTATTACGAGGAGGAGAAAAAGGCAAAACACGCGCTGGAGGAGGCATACGATTCAGTGAACCGGGCCAATCAGGCCAAGTCGGACTTCTTATCCAGAATGAGCCATGATATCAGAACACCTATGAATGCCATTCTGGGAATGACGGCCATAGCGGAAAAGACACTGGGCGATGAGAAAAAGACTGCGGACTGTCTGAAAAAGATCCAGCTCTCAGGCGCACATCTGCTGGAACTGATCAATGAAGTGCTGGATATGTCTAAGATTGAGTCAGGAAATGTGAGCCTGAGCGAGGATGCTTTCTGTCTCAGAGATGTTCTGAGTGAGGTTTCACAGATCATCAGGCCGGATATAGATGGAAAGAGGCACCATTTGTCTGTCAACATAAAAGATGTGGAGCACCCTTCTGTATACGGCGATCCGGTGCGGATCAAGCAGATCCTCCTCAATCTGCTGTCAAACGCAGTGAAATATACCCATGAGAGCGGACATATCACAGTCACTTTGGAGGAGAAGCTTTCCAGCGAAAGCGGGGTGGGGTGCTTTGAATTCGTTGTAGCGGACGACGGCATCGGTATGTCAGAGGAATTTAAGAAGAGGCTGTTTCTCCCCTTTGAGCGGGCCGAGGACTCCCGGGTGAGCCGGATACAGGGAACCGGCCTGGGGCTGGCCATCACCCGCAATTTGGTCCAGATGATGAACGGCACCATTGAAGTGGAGAGCCGTCTGAACCAGGGTACAAGATTTATTGTGACCATATATCTGAAGCTGGCGCAGGAGACGGAAATCGGGGAGGAACAAGAGACCATGGATATGCCGGTGGCGGAAACCGTACTGCCGCCGGGTGCCTGTGTGCTTCTGGCAGAAGATAATCTTCTCAACCAGGAGATTGTAAAGGAACTGCTGGCTCTCTCCGGAATTAATTCCGTTTGCACCTCTAACGGACAGGAAGTGGTGGAACGGTTTTTGGCTGACCCGCCGGGAACCTATGCGCTGATCCTTATGGATATCCAGATGCCGGTACTTGATGGATACGGAGCGTCCAGGGCTATCCGCCGTCTGGGTGAAACAGGTGAGAGGCCCGATGCGGCCCATATTCCCATTATTGCCCTTACAGCCAATGCCTTCGCCGATGACGCTTACCAGGCAAAGCAGGCGGGAATGAACGAACATGTGGCAAAGCCGCTGGAGATGGGGCGTCTGCTGGAGATCATGAAGAAATGGACATCATAAATAGTTACTATTCAGCCTTTCGGCTTCATAGCAACAAAGCATGCACACAGACTGCAAAAACCGCAGTCTGGCGCGTGGCTGCCTCGGGATTGCCTTGCAAATGCAAGGCAACACCTCGCAGGACAGTGGAAGGCTGAACTGTTACGGAATCAAATCTTTATAAAATCTTTTTTATTGACATTTGCTTCTCTTTTTGCATAATAGTTCTATATTGAACTATTCCTTATAGAACTATTTTCTATCACCTATTACAGACAGGAGGCAACTATGAATTCACTGAGCGATATTCTGACTACAAGCTGGCTTTTCCATCAGTTATATTCCCGAAAAATAGGAAAAGCCGCATCCTGCCATGATATCTCTAAGACGGAGGCAGATATTCTCCTCTTCCTCCAAAACAATCCCGGCTTTGACACGGCAAAAGATATTGTAAATATTCGCGGAATCGCGAAATCGTATGTGTCAAAATCCATCGACATACTGGCCAATAAAAATTTCCTTATCACATCACCGGACTCTAAAGATCGGCGTGTTACGCACCTGCAGCTCACCAAAGAAGCAGAGGCCGCTCTGATCGACTTAAAAGAAGCGCAGGAAGAGGTGTTTACCCTGATTACCCGAAATATATCCGAGGAAAGAAAAAATGAAGTGAGACTGGCGTTCCGCCAGATTGCTGCGAATATAAAGGAGGAACTGTGAAATGATCCTGAAACTGATCGTCTATTTTCTGGCAGGCATGGGCGCAGGTATCGGAACCGGCCTTGCCGGACTTTCGGCTGCTGCTGTAATCTCCCCCATGCTGATCACTTTTCTGCATTTTGACCCTTATCAGGCTGTGGGAATTGCGCTGGCATCCGATGTGCTTGCATCCGCTGTCTCTGCGTATACTTACAAAAAACATGGGAATCTGGATATACGTCACGGTGTTATTATGCTATTCTCTGTGCTGGTCTTTACTTTGGGTGGCAGCTATATTGCATCACTGCTTCCAGGAACCGCCATGGGAAACTTTTCTGTTTTCATGACTCTGCTTTTGGGTATCAAATTCATCATACGCCCTGTCATGACAGAAAAAAGCGCGCAGGAAAACAAAAGTGAAAGGACGAAGATCATTCAGTCCCTTCTGTGCGAAGCTGTCATTGGTTTCATTTGCGGGTTCATTGGTGCAGGCGGCGGTATGATGATGCTTCTCATACTCACAAGTGTACTGGGATACGAACTGAAAACCGCTGTAGGCACAAGCGTATTTATTATGGCTTTCACTGCATTTACAGGGGCTGCCTCCCATTTCTTCATTGACGGTTCACTGCTGGATTTAAGCGCGCTGTTTTTCTGTATCCTGTTTACTTTTTTAGGTGCCAGAGTTGCCGCTCTGTTCGCAAACAAAGCACCTGCAAAAACCCTTAACCGTGTCACCGGTGTAGTGCTCTCCCTTCTGGGTCTGCTCATGGTTGGCGTGAAATTTTTAAGCTGACAGACCAGAC
>OJUL01000310.1_pt1 | contig 19859 bp, 19 predicted proteins | sample 1601491 | NCBI WGS metagenome assembly OJUL01 (sample SAMN04436862, study PRJEB24849) | human gut metagenome | biome: human gut; feature: NICU; material: stool | host: Homo sapiens | place: USA: Saint Louis, MO | collected 2011-11-09 | reverse complement strand
GCAATAATAGCCAGGAATATTTAGCTAAATATCAACATGTCAGCACACTAGTATTTATCAATGGCGAAAACGTTATTTAAAAGAAGGTACATTAGGTCTTATGAATCACAAAAACATTACTCCGGGAACATTAGTAGAAGGTTCTGTTTCAAGTACAGATATTTCTTCTGATGAAATAAATCAGTTGAAGGCTCAAATGCAAGATATGCAATTAGAAATAGACATTCTTAAAGAAACGATAAATGTATTAAAAAAAGACCCAGACATCGATCAGAGTGCTCTCAGCAACAGAGAGAAGGCGGTGATAATCGATGTCTTGAAAAATAGATACTCACTGCCATTATTATTACAGAAATTACAATTATCAAAAAGCAGTTATTATTATCAGGAACAATCCCTACAAAAAGAAGATAAATATACACTTTTACGTGTTAGAGTCATTGAATTATTTACAGAGAATAAAGGTCGATATGGTTACAGACGAATTCACGCCCTACTTAAGCGTGAAAATATAATTGTCTCAGAAAAAGTTATTCGTAGGATTATGAAAGAAGAACAACTTGTAGTAAAAATCAAACGAACTCGTAAATATAATTCCTATCAAGGTGAAATATCTCCAGCAGTAGATAATCTAATTAACAGAAATTTTTCTGCATCTAAACCTAACGAAAAGTGGTTAACAGATATAACCGAGTTTGCAATTCCGGCAGGAAAGGTTTATTTATCGCCTATAGTAGATTGTTTTGATGGCTTACTTGTCAATTGGAATATAAGCACTTCTCCAGATGCATTACTTGTCAATTCTATGCTTGACGATGCAGCTAAATTACTATCTGTAGGAGAAAAACCAATCATACATTCAGACAGAGGCGTACACTACCGCTGGCCAGGCTGGATTGACAGGATGGAGAAAAATGGTTTCATACGATCAATGTCAAAGAAAGGCTGTTCACCTGATAATTCTGCCTGTGAGGGCGTATTTGGAAGAATTAAAAATGAGATGTTCTATAATGCAGATTGGTCTGGGGTAAACATCTCAGAATTTATTGGTATTTTTAATGATTATCTTTATTGGTATAATGAAAAAAGAATAAAAAAATCATTAGGATATTTGAGTCCTATAGAGTACAGACATAGACTTGGATTGGTCACTTAGATAGTCCAAGAAAATGTCCGCACCCTCGGCTCAACTATTTTACACTACCGCCTGATTATTAACAGGCTGTCTTACCGTTTCAGTCTGCAATATACACTGCCTTCACAGCCTTCTCTAAGAGAAGGTTTACCCTTTCTTCAGTGTAAAATCGCCTTTCCAATTTGACATGCTTCCCCTTCATTCTTTCCCAAACCTCTTCCATGTTATAATTCGCTTCTTTTTTACTTATTTCTTCATAACGTACACTTCTAAGATGTTCCAGCTTTCCATTCTCCCACAACCAGGCTGCTGCCCGAAAAGCCCAGGAGAGCGTTTCCTGACCGCAAAACAGAGCCTTCACAACAAATTCTTCTGTATATTTTTCTCTATAATCCTTCGGATCAAAATTAATACCACCACTCAAACCGCCAAGTTCAATCAGATCATACATGACCAGAACCCACCTTTTAACCTGTTCTATCTCAGACAAAGCTGTATCCAAAAAACGATCCGGACTTATATCAATAGTTCCAACTGTCTGAAATAACTTTGCCATCCGAAACTCATAATCAAACTCATGTCCGGCCAAAGCCGCATGATAAGAGTCCAGACAAAGTTTTACCTCTTTGTCCAAATCATGCTCTTTCAAATACAATACCGCGGCCGCCACATCAAAATGATATTGAAAGCGTCCTGGACGCTTTGGCTTCGGTTCCAGATAGAACTGTCCTTTAAATCCTTTTTTTCTTGCATACTCAATTGTTTTTCTGATATACTCTGCCCGATTATCCAATTCCAGCCGAAGATTCGTATCTGCCATGCATTGATAACCTTCTTTTCCTCCCCAAAACATAATTCCAGTTCCATTGAGCTGCAAAACTGTATCCACATTTATTTTCTCCAATGCTAGGGATTGTAAAAATACGTCTAATGACGGAGAAGTGCCCGCCCCCAACTCTGTCTGTTCCAAATTGATATAATTTCCAGCCCCCCAAAGTAGTTTACTGTTATATTTATTCATCTTTTCTTCAATTATAGCATTCAACCGCTTCTGCTGTTCCTCTGTCTGAAGCAAATTCTCTGCCGGACCGCAGCCTCCTGCCCCCTGCAGACAAAAATATTCAATATCCAGCCTTTTCATCATCTCAAAAGCCAGCTCCGCCTTTTCTGCTTCGTATAATATTCCAGAAGTATGCTTGAACTGCCCTTTCATGCTCTGTGATCCTAAATTATGCCACCAGCTAACTGAAAACGGAAGCCACTCCTTCATTTGCCTTCCACAAATAATTTCTGTTGGCTTATAATACTGATGCACAAAAGAACCTTTACCGTTTCCCTCCATCACTTTCCTCCTTTCCATTTTCCTCATATTATTAAAAATTCACTAAAAAGGGAATGGACAATATCAGAGTATTAATGGAGTTTTTATGACATCTCTGGATAGATTTGGCCTCCCTTTTACCCTTTGGACTGATTTAGGTAGGAATCGGAATTTCTTCGTCGAAATACACAACAAAAGCTCCACCCTCTAACAGGTGGAGCTTTTGTTTATCTCTGGACGGTAAAGTGCAACGTTTGGTCAAACCTACGCTCTGGGCTCAACCGCTGGATGTACCCATCTTCAATTATTTCGTTTACTACTGTGCGGGGAAGAATAGGTCTAGTGGTTCTATCCGAAGTTACATAGCGTTTCCATTTCAAACCATTGACCGAAAACTCTTTATCAGTTTGGTTACCAAACGCCATCTGCCTATAGATATCATTTACACGAATTATACCAGAACGACTAAGTTCCCATAAACATCTGGCAAGACGTGCTGTGGCTCTCATGGGTCTACTCATTCTATCTGCTCCATCATTGGAGCCGTCGATGAACAGCCTTGAAAAAGCATAATCACTCCACACAACGATATCAAATGCTTGGTCAGCCAACATAGGAGATTTACCCTGCGTTTTCCAAATTGTCTGCATGAGCAAAGGCTTTTGATGCTGATAGTATTCTCTTTGGAATGCGTTAATGCTATTACAAAGCAAAGGCATTTTATGTGTTACTTCATAGTCGTTATCCCACATTTGAATGGAAGAACACGCTTCCTCAAAGATTTCTCTAACATGGCGAGAGTGGTCTTTGACTGCATCAAACATACCTAATGCACAGTAGGAAGTCGTTGCAGACCTAATTTTTATCAGAAAGATTCACGATCCAAAGACACAAGATTTTTTACGCCCTCAATCAGGCTGTCCCGCTGTCTCTATATTCGGAAGGGTATACACCTATATATTTTTTGAATATGCGACTGAAATACAAGGGGTCATTGTAACCGATTTCTAAAGCAATATCTTTTATCAACATATCAGGATGGGATAAAAGTAGCCGCTGCGCTTCTTCCAATTTCAGATTAAGTATAAATCTCCAGGGAGTCATTCCGACCTGTTCCTTGAACTGTCTGCTCAGGTAGGAGGCATCAAACCCAAATTCTCTGGAGAGGTCAGCGGCGGAGATACTGTTTCGGAAGTTTTCCAGAATATATTTCTCAACCTTCCGGATGTTGTTATTTTTACTACCTGTTTCAGCAGTATCCAGAGTGAAAGAGGAAAAGAAACTTTGAATTGTGGACTGGAGTTCCTCTAATGATCTGGAATTGGTGATTTCCTCATCTAAATCCACATTCATCTGCTGAAATATGTCATAGCTTCCGCCATTATTTTTTAAATACTGGTAATAAAAAAGCTGCTGTAAAATTGTACAGATCATGTAAGCAGGAGCCTGTTTATGGTGAAGTGAGGAAATCAGTTCTACAATTTTTCGAGCTAAAAGCGGTTCATTGTTATTGCTTAAAGTAATCAAATTGTTGATGGCTGCGGTATATTTTTGAGTGCTGATTGCCGGAGGCGGAAATTGAGCATTCAATAGGATCGGCGTATGCAGAGGAATGCGTTGCATTAGTAGGGTCCTTAATGACAAAAGCGTCTCATAGATGCGGTCATGGCTGTTTTCGCAGATTCCATAGCATAGGTGAATCGGATATTCAAAAATATTAATCTGCCGGAAGAATCGGGAGATGTAATAATCCAGTTCATCGATATTGTTGGGATCAGAAGTGGAAAAAAGGAAAATGAAATATTCATTTTCCAGAATACCGGGTTCACTTTGGAAAAACATATTAGAAGGAAGTGTCTGCTCCAACATTTTGTCCAGCTGTACGGTTTTCCAGATGGATAGTGCGGACAGCGGAAAAAGGAATGGATATGCAGGGTAGCAGCCGGAGGACAGGATGATAACAGCCATTTTCTTAATCTGCGGCAGGGACATTTGAGGCATAGAGGGGGTTCTGCCGACAGCAAACTGATGAAAAAAATGTTGCTGTTGCTCTTTTACAGTGTTAGCATACAATTGTTTCAGCTTACCAAGGGTGTTGGACAGTTCCTCGGGGTCAATGGGCTTTAGCAGATAATCGAAGACACCTAGCTTTAATGCCTTCTTGGCATAGGAAAAATCGTTATAGCCAGAAAGAATGACGATAGGAACATTCAGTGACCGGTTACGGATTTCCTGAATCAGATCAAGTCCGTTCAGAAGGGGCATTTTTATATCCGTAAAGATTATATTAATAGGCTGTGAATTAAGACATTGAAGTACCTCCAAACCGTTTTTTGCCCTGGCGCAGACAATAAAATCAGAATCCAGAGAATGAATAAGTTTTGCAATGCTATTGAGAATCAGAGGTTCATCCTCAGCAACTAGAACGTTAATCATCATTTATATATCCTCCAAGAGTAATTTTGCTGCCGCCCAACTTACTATGGCCAATATCAAAAATGATTCGGGTATCATAAAGCAGATACAGCCGAACAACTGTGGATATAATTCCTAAGCCTCCTATTTTAGTATTTAGAATATTCAGGGAAGGGGTGGCCTGGTAATCAGCATAGAGGCGGAATATCTCTTCTTTCGATTGTTCAGAAAAGCCGCAGCCATTGTCGTGAATCTCAACTTGCCATGTTTCGGCAGTTTCTTTATAAAGAATCAGAATTTTCCAGGGTGTCAGGGTGTATTCAAAGGCATGAGAAATACAGTTTTCCACTAACGGCTGCAGGAAGAGCTTTGGACAAACATGTGATAGAGCATTGTTGACCGGGCGAATAATTTTGTATTCTAAATTCCCTCCATATCGTTCTTTCATCAGAAAAAGATAGTTTTCGGTATGGATGAATTCTTGAGACAGTGTGGTAAAATCGTTGCTGTATTCTGCAGAATAGGAAAGCATGTCTGAAAACTTTCGGCAGATTTTCATAATTCTCGGAGCTCCGGCTTCTTGTCCAAGTGCGCTGATAACAGTCAGAATATTGTGAACAAAATGAGGGTTGATCTGCGCCTGCAAAGCAAACATCTGCGATTTCAGATCCTGACGATGCAGATATTCGTTTTTTTCGATTGAATCTTTTAAACGACGGATAATCTCTAAAAAAACATGACGGATCTGTTCCAGTTCCGCGGATTTGGAATCAAAATTTATGTCCAGATTATTAATATCAATAACTGACAGAGAATTTTTTAGATTCCCCAGCGGTATCCGAATGTTTTTTTCGACAGTGGCAACTGTAATCAGAACAAAGATAATCAGGAAGGCTAATATAAATGCCACAATCGCTATAACGTTTATAATCGGTTGAGCAACGGAGCTAATGGGAAGAATGCTGATAAGCTTCCAGTTAGCGCCTTCAATCGTTGAATAATCGGAAAATGGATATTGCTGTTGGAACTGCGTATTGACACCATTCTGATCAAAGATGGTATCGGAAGTTAAAGGCGCAGCTTTCTGGGCGTTAAGGTTTTGATAAATCATCTGGTTGGAATCATCAAATAAATACACCTGAATGTGACTGTAGTTGATATTTTTCAGGATATTTTCAATAATTGTGAATGGCCGCTGAATTTCTAATATGCCGTGAATCTGAAAGGTATAAATATCTGTAATAGGCCGATAACAGGAGATGATTGGGATGTTATTTTCAGGAAGCCATTTATCATATTGAGAAAAAGCGGTAAATTTAATAATTTCTTTTTGCTTTATTGTTTTGTATAGGGATAAAAAGTCATCAGAATACAAATAAGAGTTGTATTTCTGGTTTGAATCTAAAAATTTATAGTTGCTGCAAATTGCCAGATAATCGCCTTGATCATTGGCAACGCTGATGCGCTCCATCAGTGGTCCGGGGAGACAGGTCTGCTGAAGCAACGTAGAAAGCTGATTGGCCATTACATAATTTTCAGTGAAGCTGTTGCCTGGACGCCTTTTTTCAGTGTTACTCAAATTTCCCATGGTTTGGATTAATGCTTTGTTACTTACCAGCTGCTGTGCAAGATTGTCCATGGAACTGATTTGAAGGTCAATTTGCCTGGCGGCAGAGGAGGTTAGCTGATGAATGATATTTTTTGTGTTTGATAAACTGTTTTTATAATAATAGAAACAAAAACCAGCCAAACCAATAGTTATGATTGCAATAGTCAGAATCAGATAAAAGTATATAATTTTAAGGGAGAAAAGAGCTGTTTGTTTTTTCTTTATCATATCAGCGGCCTCCTTGAAAAACATGGATTTATTATAAAACACTTTTGGAAAAATGTACATATTAGTAAAGAAAAAAGATGAATATATCCATCAAAAATAACAAATAGTCCATTTATAAAATACGGAAAAACCAATATGATAATGATACCGGATACGGAAACAACGTTATTAAGATTAAGAGGAGGTAAGATGTATGAGGAAGGAAATGAAAAAAGTGTTAAGCCTGGTTTTGGTGGGGACAATACTGACGGGCTGCGCCGGCAGTGGCGGAAGCAAAACGGCAGGGGGCACAGATGGGGACAAAGCCCCAGCCGCAGTGGAAAAAACCGAAGCGAATGAAGAAGGAACAGAAAAACCGTATGATGGCGTCACAATCACGATGATGATGAACCAGGGAACATATGCAACTACATTCAGCGGCGTTTTTTTGGAAATTTGTGAGGAAATCGAAGAAAAAACAGGCATTACCATGGATATTCAGCCGGTAACAGATTTTATGGATGTGATTCAGGTAAAACTTGCGACAAATGAAATTCCGGATATTTTTGTACATAATCTGCCGCAAAATGTGAAATTGTTTAATGCTCAGGAGAATTGTGTGGTAATGAATGACCAGCCATGGTTTGAGCGGATGACCAGTCCAGATACGGTTTTATATGAAGATGGAAATCTTTATGGAATGCCGATACAGTCAGCGACCTGGTTCCCGGCTATTTATTATAACAAAGATATTTTAAAACAGGCCGGTTATGATGAGCCGCATCCGACGACTATGAAGGAGCTTTACGAAATATGTGAAGCAATCAAAACGAAGTGTCCGGATGTAACGCCGCTCTATATGATGGACAATGACACCACTCGAACACAGCTTTATATGACAATGGGACTGGGAGTAGCTTTAAATGATCAGAAAGAAATTTATGATAAACTTCAGACCGGTGAACTGAAATTCTCCGATGTGCCAGAATGTAAACAGGTTATGGAGGATTTTAAGAAATTTTATGATTTGGGGTATGTGAATCCAGATCACATGTCAACAAGGGTTGATGACGGCGTCCTCAATATAGCTGGAGGAACAGCCGCCATGATGATTGCGGATGAATGGGTGCTTCAGGATGTTATGAATCAAAATCCAGATGCGAATATGGGATCTTTTGTTATACCGTTTAACGATAAAGACATGGCAGTAATGGGAAATTTTGTGGTTGCCATGTATGTAAATAAGAATGGCGCAAATAAGGATGCATGCTTGGCGTGGATTAATGAATTTACACAGCCGGAATATATGGATCGCTTTAACATTGAGACGGGAACGCTGGCGACCTTTAAGGATTGTAAGACAGCGGAGCTTCATCCGGCAGTAGCGCATATTTATGAGGACTATGTTCAGAAGGGAAATGCTGCGTTGGAGTTTAATGCGTATCTTGATGATCAGAAGGCACTGCTCGACAGTTATTTGTTCTTCCTCTATGCAGATGTTATCAGCGGACAGTGCAGCGTTGATGAAATGTGGAAGCGGTGGGACGATAAGTTTGCTGAGTTTCAGAAACAGAATGGGGTGCTAGGCTTTTAAGCCGGCACTCCCTTTCATAAAGATTGAGAAAGGAAGATGAAAACGAATGAAGAGCAAAAAGATACAATTATATCCCTATTGGATGGTTGTACCGGCGGCACTGTTTATTTTGGTTTTTTATATTCTTCCGATTGGAATGGGGTTTGTGCTTTCCTTTACAAACTGGAATATTAAGTATCCCACAGTGGAGTTTGTGGGATTGGAAAATTACATCAATATTTGGAAAGATCCGGAGTTCCAAAAGGCGCTGTTAAATACCTTATATTTCACGGGAATCATTTTAGTAGCGAGAAATGTATTTGCGCTTCTTCTTGCATTGGCATTGACACAGAATCTGAAAACTGCAAATATACTTCGCTCAGTTTTTTATCTCCCATCGGTATTGTCTTATGTAGTGGTCGGAGTGATTTTTAAGGCTCTTTTTCAGATGAATGGACTGGTCAACAAGTTCCTGGGAATGATTTTGGGAAAAGCAGTTCTGATTGACTGGATAGGCAATGCGAGCTTGGCCCTTCCAACAGTAATGCTTCTTGATTTGTGGGTGTGGACAGGATTTCATATGATGATTTACATAGCCGGAATCCAGGCGATATCGAAGGAGTATTATGAGGCAGCAATTGTGGATGGGGCAAATATATGGCAACGGTTCAGAAACATTACGCTTCCCTTGCTGGCTCCAACCGTTCGCATGAGTGTTGTGCTTACTTTATGCGGCGGCCTGCGTGTATTTGACTCTGTGAAGGTGTTGACCAACGGCGGGCCGGGATGGGCCTCAACTACGATTAATGTTGAAGTATATAAGTTGTTTTCACAAGGTTTTTATGCGAGAGCTACAGCTGTGGAATTGATGTTGTCAATTATTTTATTTATTGGAATTATCTTTATTCAGAGCTGGTTTAGAAAGGGGGAGGAGAACCTGTCATGAAAAAAAGGAAAACCCGGTCACTTTTTGTACTGGAAATAGTTATGCTTTTTTTGAGTATTTTAATTATCGCTCCTTGCCTGATGATGATATTCGGCTCCTTTAAAACAGCACAGGAAGCAAACCATTTCAATATAAAACCTCCTTCAGAGTGGCATTTTGAGAATTATATCGAAGTGTTTAAAAAGGGAAAGTTGTTAAGAGCTTTAAAGAACAGTGTGCTGATGGTGTTGATGACTGTTCCGGCAGTAGAGATTTTATCTGCAGTGTCCTCGTTTATTCTTGCTAGAAGAAAAGGAAAAGTGGCTGAAATTCTGTATACGGTTTTGAGTATGGGAATTGTGGTTCCGGTCAGTATTGTTCCGACAATTGCACTGATGCAGGCACTTCATCTTCAGCAGACGAAGGGGGGAATGGCGCTTCTGTATATTGCCATGAGAACCTCGTGGAGTATTTTTCTTCTGACCGGTTTTGTTAAAAGCGTGCCAAGAGAGCTGGATGAGGCAGCGTTCATTGATGGCTGTAATGTGATAAAGCTGTTTTTCTATATTATTTTTCCACTGATGAAGCCGGTGGTAGCTACCAGTGTTATTATTTCTACAATGTGGACCTGGAATGATTTTCATCTGCCGCTGTATTTTATGAGTTCTGCGGCTAATCGCACGCTTCCAATGACAGTGTACTATTTTTATGGAGAGAATGGCAGCCGATGGAATCTGGTATTTGCGGACATGATGATCGTATCGATTCCGATAGTAATTCTGTATTTGTTCTGTCAGAAGTATATTGTATCGGGAATGACTGCCGGAGCAGTGAAAGGATAATTGCACTGAGATTGAAAGGAAGGTAGAAGTGATGTATGAGTTTTACGTGGGAACAACTCCTAAGGATCCGCCGGGAAATATTGTGAAGGTGTGTCTGGATTCGGACGGACAGTTAGTTGATAAAAGCTATTATGAAGCAGTAAGTCCCGCGTATTTATGCCGAAAGGGAAGCTGTATTTATGCGGTTATAGAAAATGCGGATTTTGGTGGAGTACAGGTATTCGATGTAAATAAAAACGGAAGCCTGACCGCAAAAGCTCGTTTGGATACAGAGGATGTGTATTCGACCTATATTTCGGCAGAGAAACGGGGAAACAGGATTTTTGTCGCTAATTATGGGACACCGTCCTGTGCGGTTTATCGATATGAAGCGGAAAAATTGGTTCAAGAAAGTGTGCTTAGAGAGAAAAAAACAAAAAAAAGCCATATCCATTGCGCTGCATTGACACCGGAGGAGGCTTATGTGTGTCTAGTGGATGTAGGAACAGATGAAATCCTGGTTTATGTTGCTGACTCATTGGAGCTGGTGGATACAGTGAAATTTCCGGAAGGGAGTGGGCCAAGACATATCGTGTTTTCGTCGAAAGGCTCTTATGCCTATGTAATTACCGAAAGCAGTTCAGAGGTGTTTTTGATGGCATATACACCGGAGCAGGAAAGAAAGCTCGTAATTTTAGGTAGCAATTCGACGGAACCCGTGGGATTTGGCGGAGCGGCAGGAATTCGGATTTCGCCAGGCGAAAGATTTGTATTGGCAGGCAATAGGAACGCAGATTCCATTTCTGTTTTTCAGATTAGAGAAAATGGTTGGTTGAGACTTGTTCATAATGAGATTGTGCCTTGTGGGTGTCCGCGGGATTTTCAGTTTACACCAGATGGAAAATGGGTCATTGTAGGATTGCAGACAACAGATCGTCTGGCAGTTTACAAATTCAATGAAAACGGTACAATGGAGCAGGTTTCCTTTGTGGATGAAATTGAGCGGCCCACATGTATTGTCTTCTAGATATTATACGAGGAGGAAAACAGATGAAGGAGATTGTAATACCGAAAACTGAATTGAAAGTGTCAGCATTGTGCCTGGGTGGAGGCCCTCATGGAGTAGATCCGGAAGAATCCGAAAAGGTTTTGGATTATTATTTGGCTTCTGGTGGAAACTTTATTGACACCGCCAATATTTACGGACAGTGGAAGCCGGGCGGCGGAGTATCTGTCAGTGAAAGGTTTTTAGGAAAATATATTAAAAGCAGAAAATGTCGGAATAGGATTGTTCTGGACACGAAGGGCGCAGCGCCTCACTTTGATACGATGCATGTTCCGCGGGTTTCGCGAAAAGACATTCTTCACGATATTGACGACAGCCTTAAAAACCTTCAGGTAGATTATGTTGATTTATATTGGCTACATCATGATGATGAAAAAATCAGCGTGGAAGAAATTATAGACACACTGGTTTCTTTGGTCAGAGAAGGTAAAATTCGTTATTTTGGGTGCTCTAACTGGAATACGGCAAGAATCAGAGAAGCGTTGGATTATTCCAGAAAGAAAAAGATCCCTGAGTTTGTGGGAAATCAGGTGATGTATAATCTGGCGAAATACAATCAGGAACGGTTGGATCAGGAAATTATGTTCGGAATGACTAGTGAGATGTATGCGCTCCACAAAAAAGAAGGACTGGCAGTTATGTGTTATTCATCTCAGGCGCAGGGATATTTTTCCTGTGCAGACAAGGAAGATTTCATGGAAAATCCAGTTTACGATAATCCAAGAGAATTCTACGAAAATGAAATCAGTCGGCTGCGGTTAAAGAAGGTCAAGGTATTGGCAAAAAAGTACCAGTGTGATCCAACTCAGATTGCCTTGAAATATATGCTGTGTAAGGATGCATTCCCTACAATACCAATCATTGGTTCGGGAAGGCTTTCAGAAGTGAAGCTAAGCATAGAAGCAATGGGAATTCCGCTGACGAAGGAAGAGTGTGAATATTTAGAGAATGATGCAAAGGAGTGAGTGAATGGAAACGCTGAAAAATGGATTCCATTATCCTGTGACCGTAATTTTAACATCTGATGAACAGTTTGGATATGCCCGAGAACCGATTATACAGAGAATGCCAGATGGATCCATCGTTTGTCTGACACTTACCGGTGGTCCTACAGAACCGCATAAAACCAATGTTGTAGGAGTTGTCAGAAGCGAGGACGATGGTAAAAGCTGGAGTAGGCACACTACATTGTTCCAACATTCAGAGCGAGCTTGTTGGGCTCCGGAGATGTATGTGGAAGGTGATGTTGTATGTGTGTTGGTACATACCTATAATTCTGAATGCCGGTACAGAGAGTTGATTGTGTATCAGTCTTTTTCTTATGACAGTGGAAAAACCTGGACAGAGCCAAAGAGCCTTCCGTCTGGAATTACTAATTATTGTTTCAGAAAACGCTGTGTTTTGAAAAATGGAAATTGGATTTTTCCGGTGTATTGGCAGGAATGCAATGCGGCCTGGGATTGGGTTAAAGAGCCGGTGGAAGATTCTTTGTCTATGAAATGGCCCAAACGCGCAGGGGCTGTGATTTCCACGGACCAGGGGAAAACATATTCGCTGCACGGATACCTGAAGGCAGAGTTCCCTTTGTGGGAGAATAATATTGTGGAACTTGAAAACGGGGATTTGATAATGCTCATGAGAGCAGAACGCAGCGGTTTTTTGTATAAATCAATCAGCCACGATGGGGGCTATACCTGGAGTGAAGTAGAAAAAACAGATATTCCGAATCCAAATTCCAAAATCACGCTGATTCGACAGGAAAATAAAATTTTGTTATTCCATAATCCAAACTCCAATTATCAAGGGGTGATTTTTGATATGCGAAAGCCGCTATCTCTGTGGATCAGCTATGATGAAATGAAATCTTGGGAAAAAAAGATAGTGCTGTGTGATGAGCCTATGTTTTATCCACACGCATTTTTGGATAATGAAAAGCGGATGGTTTATCTGGCATCAGAAAATGCAAGAACACATTTTCTGATGAAGATACCTTATGCAGAGTTGGAGAAGGAGTGAGAGTGAATGGTTAATACGGTTCTTGGACCGATGGAAACTTCTGAGATGGGCAGAACATTGATGCATGAGCATGCGGTATGTTTTGATATGGCATTGAAAAAAGCATTTGGGAAAAAATGGGTGGACGAAGATGCGGCTATTGAGCTGATTGTTAAAGAGCTCAAAGCGGCAAAGGAATATAGCGGTATTCAGACTATTGTGGATGCAACTCCTATTAACAGTGGGCGGGATGTAAAAATTCTGAAACAGGTATCTGAAGAATCTGGAGTTAATATTTTAGCAGCAACAGGACTGTTTGCTTTTGAAAATTTTCCGATTGTCGGAAAGTCTGCGGAATGTTTTGTGAAACTAATTACAGAAGAGATTGTGAGCGGAGTTGAGAATACCGGAATTAAACCGGCAGTCATTAAATGTGCAACCGGTCCCCAGGGATTTACGGAAATTAATAAAAAGCTTCTGTTAATTGCAAGCGAGGTGTGCAAGCAGACAGGAATTCCAATTACAACACATACAGAAAGTATTGAGGCGGCAGTAGAGCAACAGAATATTTTTGAAAGAAATGGTGTGGATCTTTCAAAGGTAATCATCGGGCATGTTGGTGATTATAATGATGTGGAAAAACTTTCTGATATTGTGAAAAGAGGAAGTTATTTGGGCCTTGACCGATTTGGATTAGATGAATTTAATTCTCTAGATAATAGGGTGAACACGCTGGATCAACTGTGTCAGAAGGGATTAATCAATTCTCTGGTTGTTTCTCATGATATTGTGGTTGTTTTTGATGCAGATTATGACGATTTTTCAGAACTGTCCAGAAAACGAGAGGAGGGACGTACTTTCAATTATTTTTGCAAAAAGGTGGTGCCGCTTTTAGAGAAAAGAGGGTACAATGCGGCTGATATTGAAAAGCTTCTTGTGGACAATCCCAAACAGTTTTTTGATAATTGCGGATAAAATGGTTTGAACAAAATCGCTGCGCGATGGCCTGCCAAGGCTGTGGCGCAGTTTTTACTTTGAAATTACTAAAATCTATGCGATCCCGTCTGTCGAACAGATGAGAGAGGCACTTTCAAAGGGACAGCCAGATGAAGCGGAAAACGAGAAAATCTGGGAAGGCAAAGAGACTGAAATCCGTAGGCTGTTTGGTCTGGAGTAGTTTTTTATCCGCATCTTTTCTCAAAAATCTGCTATAAAATCAATACTTTTCAGAAAAAATGCGGATAAAAAAATCCGTCGTATAAGATCTTGGCCTTCTGTGTGGGGGTATAAGGCCTGCAGTAGCTGATCACAGATCCGATCCGGGTAGTCAGCAGTTCCATCGTTACTGTTCACACGCCAATGTCATTTAGTTAAATTACAAGGTTAGATTCCCTATTGGGGTCTAACCAATTTTTTTAAAAAAATCCCTAAAAGGGATTGACAAACATTCAAAAATGTGCGGCCGCTTTCGCTGCTGATTGTTTTTTTGAGGTAGCGAAAGCGGCCCTTGAATTGGAAGTATAGTCTTTTCAATTCAAGGAGGTACTCTTTTATGTCACATGAATCTGTCAAAGCTGTTTTTTCGGATTCCGTCAACCATATTGCATCCAATATTTCGCTTTATGTTGTTGATCCTGGTAAGGATCTCACCCGCAACAGAAAGATGGGGGCTGCTAATCTCATTTCTTTCATGGTCTCCTGCGGTTCTTCCAGCACCAGACTGGAACTTCTCGACTTTTTTGACATGGATCCAAACGCTCCATCCGCCTCTGCTTATAACCAGCAGCGGGTAAAACTAAAACCGGATGCTCTGGAAGCTGTTTTCCATCAGTTCAATTCTTCTGTCCTCGCCATGGAAAAAAACTCTGCCTGTCGTTTCCTTGCTGCCGACGGTTCCACCTTTACTTTTTTCAGCAAACCTTCTTTTTCCACTCCGGAATACTTTGTTTCTGAAGGACATTCAGACAAAGGGTTTTATAGTATGCATCTGAATGCCTTATATGACCTGCAGAGGCATACTTATACAGATGCCCTGATCCAGCCGGTTCACCAAAAAGATGAATTCCGGGCTTTCTGTGACATGGTGGACCGACACGTCCCACTGCCTGACACCAGGGATGTCTTTATCGGTGACAGGGGCTATTGCTCTTATAACAACATGGCTCATGTCACCGAAAAGAACCAGTATTTTTTATTCCGTACCAAAGACATCTATTCCAAAGGGCTTGTCGCAAATTTTGATTTTCCGGATGCAGATTCCTTTGATATTCAGGTAAATGTCACTCTGGTTCGCAGTCATAAAAAGACAATCCCTGTCAAAGAGGGCTTTTACAAGCGCTTTGTGGATGCTGCCGCTTCTTTTGACTACGTCGCATACGGTTCTCTGGACACTTATGACCTGTCATTCCGGATTGTAAGGTTTCCTATATCGGACGGTTCTTATGAGTGTCTTGTGACCAATCTGCAGGCAGAGGAATTTCCCTCTGAGCGCATAAAGCTTCTATATCATGCCAGATGGGCCATCGAGGGTTCCTTCCGTAAGCTGAAATATACCATTGGGCTGAGTAACTTTCATACCTACAGACCAGAATGCATCAAACAGGAAATATGGGCAAAACTAATCGCATACAACATAACGGAGGTTCTTATCAACCATACAATCATAAAAAAGGGGAACACAAAATACGAATACAAAGTAAATTTTAGCATGGCTGCCCATATTTGCAGAGTCTTTCTCCGTCTGACCACAGAGAAAGACTCCTTAGATGTGATGTCCCTGCTCTGCCGGGAAATGATCCCGCTTCGGAATGAACGCCAATATCCCCGATTGAAAACAGCACATTTCCGAAAACCGCGATATTTCCTATACCGTGCAGCATAAAACAGTTTCACCGATAACTATTTTACCCTTTTTTGAAGCAGATGTAAATCTGCTTGTTTGTCATACCCGTAAAAAGCCCTAAAGTTTATCCTATGAGCTAAAGCCGATCCCTCTCCTCATAAGTACCACCATTTCGAGTGTTAGATCTTCATTTTCTGGAATATGCATCCCTTTACCTGATATTAACTAACTGACATTGGTTCACACGCAATGTCAGTTAGTTGTCAGGACTTTTGTACAGCTATTTGTTGTAAACTGGTAACATCAGAAAGGGAATCAAGGAGGACGGCAAATGAAGGGATATATTACAAACAACGGATACATGGGATACGTAGATGGCAAGTACATTTTATTTGCCAGCGATAAAGAATATTTTGAATTCATGGAAGACTAAGGAGGAAGGGCGATGAGTAAGATTTATTTCACACTGACAGGAACCAAGTACTATCACGGTAATGAATTCCTGAAGCCGGGAATGAAACTGAAACTTAAGAAGGAACCGGATAACAAGTTCGATAAAGAGGCCATCGTTGTAAAGAAGGAAGGAATTGGCGAGATTGGACATGTGGCAAATAGCACGCATACAGTAATTGGCGAGAGCATGAGTGCAGGACGCATCTATGATAAGATCGGTGACACTGCAAAGGCCAAGGTTGTCCTGGTGACACCTCATGGAATAATTTGCAGTCTTAGTAAGCAGAGTCTGATTGATAACAAACAAAAGAAGATGCAGAAGGCTTTATGAATATTCCAGATGGAATTGATGACGAATTGCCGTTTTTATAAAAAAATTTGAGGAGCATAAATCATGTTTGGATTTGATAAGATGTTTGATTTTAACCGTAATGGACGCTTGGATACATTTGAGAGAGCTGCTCAGTTTCAGTTTATGGATGAAATGATGAAACATGAGGAAACGGATTCTTTTGACGATGACAACGAAGAAGATGTCTTTGCTGAGGCAGGACTTGATTACGATGAATCAGAGTTCATGGATCCGGATGAAAGACGAGAAGTGTTGGAAGACGCAGGATTGGATCCGGATGAGTTTGATTTTTAGCAGATGATAGGGAAGAGGGGGTAGAGTGCAGAAAGCAGATTTCTTTTTAACAAATGAAGTGTTTGCTCAGAATGATAAATATTTTCCGAGATAATTAGTTGGCTGAGGTCGTTTATTTGATCTCAGCTATTGTTGTATTTAAAGCTAGAGAATGCACGTTTTGTTCGCATTTAAAAGAAATTGTAGAATTGGTTTTCGACAAAAACTGCTAAATAAAACAGGATAGTTTCGAGATTTCGAAGGTTGATTATGACAAATACATGGATGTGAGTTATAATGATAAATAGAAGCGTTTTGTTTCGTTATTTGTTAAAAAGCACAACGTGAGGTATTGGTATGAAGGTTTCATACAACGGACTGAAGAGTATTAAAAATATAAGAAAATAGGTATTATTGATGATCATGACGCAAAGTTCATCCGACGAATGGTGAGTTATGCCAAAAGGCTCCAGAACAGAGAATTTTATAAGCAGATGGATGATTTGGTTAGTGTTGGACTTAGGAGATATCAGGATAAATTTAGTATAAATCAGGAGAACAGCTCCATCGTTTAGAAGCAGAATACAGTGATAATCCAGCATACCTGGCCTTAATTCGACAGGAATATATCGAAAAGAAGTGGAAAGTGAAAGATGCGTCCAGTAAATAAAGGAAAAATTAAAACAGATAGACCAGACAGGAGTATATCTGCAAAAGGTGAAAAATCTGTATGAACTAGTTAAATTAGATCTGACACTAAAAGATAATCGAGATGATAAACGCATACGGAAGAGAAATGAGGTCTATAACCTAGCGAAAATGAAATTAGATTCATGGATTAAGATGACTCTGATCTCTGAAGATGCGGAGATAGAGATGAAGCAGGCCATTCTTGATCTGGTGCGCGGTTATGGTTTTATTTCTGTATGGATGTATGTATTTGAAGATGAGCCGGAGATTTTGAGGCAGTTAGTGAAATGTTTTCCTGGTACTAAGGAAGAATATTTTGACGAGAATGGAAGAGTAAAAGAAGTGATAGGGCAAATATCAGTAATAGTTACTAATATTGACAATCAAAATAAAATCTATTATAATCCAATCATACCAACCATTAAATACCAAATAACACAATAAACCCCAACCAAGGAGGATACCCCATATGATAAATAGCAGAAAAGTAGTCATCATCGGCTGTGGATTTGTCGGAGCATCATCAGCTTTTGCCTTAATGCAGAGCAACCTTTTTTCAGAAATGGTTTTAATCGATGCGGATCGCAGCCGTGCGGAAGGAGAAGCACTGGACATCAGCCACGGCATGGTATTCGCAAACCCCATCAAGATATATGCAGGAACCTACGATGACATCACCGATGCCGCAGTGATCGTGATCACGGCAGGTGCGAACCAGAAGCCTGGTGAAACGAGGTTGGATCTGATCAAGAAGAACAGCGCAATTATGAAATCCATCATCGGAGAGATCAAACAGCGTGAGTTCCATGGAATTTTGCTGATCGTTTCCAATCCAGTCGATATTCTTACTTACGTGGCTCTGAAGGAGTCCGGCTATCCGGCCAACCGGGTCATTGGTTCCGGAACCGTATTAGATACGGCCAGATTCCGGTACGAACTGGGAGAACATTTGTGGGTGGACAGCAGAAGCGTTCATGCCTATATCATAGGAGAACATGGCGACAGCGAACTTGCAGCGTGGAGCGACGCCAGAGTAGGCGGACTTCCAATCCACGATTTCTGCGAACTGCGCGGATACTACGATCATGATACGTCCATGGAAAAGATATTTAATAGCGTGAAAAATAGCGCCTATGAGATCATTTCCAAAAAACACGCCACCTACTACGGAATCGCCATGGCCGTATGCAGAATCTGCGCTGCGATCGTGCGGGACGAACGGTCAATCCTTCCAGTATCAAGTCTGATGACAGGAGAGTATGGAATCACTGATGTGGTGCTGAGCATTCCGTCAGTTGTAGATGCGAAGGGGATTGAAGCGGTGGTGCCGATTGAGTTAGATGAAGCAGAATTAAAAGCACTCAAAAATTCTGCGGAAGTTTTGAAAAAAATGATTGTCGAAAGGATTTGAGCATGAACAAATTCCTAATGAAATTAATGCTTCTCATCATTGCCGGGATCATTTACCTGATCACAGGTAGAAACCGGAGACAGAAAGAGAAGATTCCAGATGGAATGGACATCTTGTGTGATCCATCGGAACAGAGATATCTGGTATATGCAATGGGAATCTTTGTTTTTCTTGGCGTCATGGTAATCAGTGTCCTATACATCAGGGCTGGAGCTCCTAAAGAAGCGAGAATGATGTGGGGACTGTGTGTGGTGATGGCAGTAGGAATTCTGGCAGTCACGATATTTTCAGGAAATATGATGGCGAAGATGTGTGTATATTTTAATTCTGAGCTTCTGTACATAGAACGGCCATTTCATGAAACAAGAGTATTCAAATGGTATGAAATCCAGAAAATCGAGGGCAAATACGGCAGTACAATCCATCTTTATCATCTGGATGGAACAAAAATCCTTACAGTTTACGCTAAGATGGTTAATTACAAGCATTTCTGTGAGGTTCTGCAAAACCGCTAGATTTGTGGAGGCACAGAGGAGGAAATCTAAATGACTGGAGAAATGATGTGGGAAGCATATTGCTGCAAAACGAGTACGAATCGCAATGCACGTCACGATATATGGAAGTTTTGCGGTGGCGGTGCGGTTGCTGACAAACTTGCAAATCTTGTACTCGCCGGAATAAAGACTGCAACTGCGAGCACAAAACTCGCCTATGAACTAGTGTACTGACATATTGATATTTAGCATTACAACAACTTCCTATTTGGAAGCT
>OJUL01000307.1_pt1 | contig 20058 bp, 16 predicted proteins | sample 1601491 | NCBI WGS metagenome assembly OJUL01 (sample SAMN04436862, study PRJEB24849) | human gut metagenome | biome: human gut; feature: NICU; material: stool | host: Homo sapiens | place: USA: Saint Louis, MO | collected 2011-11-09 | reverse complement strand
ATAAAAGCTTCCGTCCCTCAATGCCTCGAAAATCCCCCTGTGGGTAAGTTCCCGAGCCTTTGCCATGATGAACCCGCCTATGCAGTGCGGTCCCAGTTCATGGGTATCATCACACGCAAAACAAAAGGTTCTGTTCCTCACGAACAGAAAATGGTCATAATAGGTCTCAGAATTACCGTTGCTGTCCTCAAACTCTGCCACGTGGTTGTAGATTTCCATTCCCAGCAGACCATGGATATTCTTGATATCCGTAGAATCCACTTTTGACCAGTAGGGGTGGGCATATATGGTAACATTGCCGTGCGCTGCCATATATTCAATGATCCTCTGGGGGGTACACAGGGCATTGCCTGTCCTCTCCCTCTCAAAGCGGTAATCATCCGGAATCCGGTTCGTCTCAGGTAGGCCTATGCTCACAAGATGATGATCCTTGCGCTCAGGAAGCTCCAGATCCAGTTCTGTGCCCGGAAATACGAGAAAATCCTCTCGGTTCAGCTCCTCATGCACCCCATAGATCCAGTGGTCTGTGATGGCCAGGAAGGAATATCCCTCCTCCCTGTACCTTTTGGCAATATCCTGCGGTTCGCTGTCTCCGTCTGATCGGGTGGAATGTGTGTGGAGATTCCCCTTATAAAATTTACCGGACTGATACAATGTTCTCTTCTGCATCTTTTATCCTCTTTTCTCAAAATTCTGCCTCCGAAAATCGGCATGGGCATATTATAAGGCACTTTCTCTTTGAAAAAGAATGAAGATATCTCAGAAAAATAATGGACAATTCTACGATAACCTTAAATCTATTGAATCCGCATTTTATATGTAGTATCATTTACCCAAATTCTATCAACACTTTTCAAAAGGAGACATTTATGCAATTACTTTATAAAGCCGGAGGAACCCTGTCCAAAGATTTTATCGGACAGATTTCCTACACCGTATGCCTGGATCGAAAATACGAAGAGCTGGACATCGAATTTTCTTTTGACAAACAAAAATACACAGCCGCGGACGTGACAGAAGACATGGTCAGGGAGCTGACAGACTATTGCCGCAGCAATTATGGCCTGGAACTGCCTCCCGGCGCTGACCCGGTAACGGAAATCGTTGAGAATGCCAAGACCGAGATCCATACACTGGCAATGCTCAATGACAAATTCATGGGCTGCGTCCACCGTCAGCTCACCAACAGACACATGCACTTTTGCTCCTCCTCTGCCACAGAGGGCTGTCTGCCTCAGCCGGATCTTCAGGGAGTCCTCAAAGTGACCATACTCGTCTTCAATGTGCTCATGGACGATACAAATTACACACTGCAGGTATCTGCCAGATAAGGAGGTTATCATGTATAAACGAATGGAATTACACAATCACACCACAGAATCCGACGCGTCCCTCACATGTGAAGATCTGCTTCTATGGATGGAGGCAGACCAGGTGGACGCCTTTGGCCTTACTGACCATAATACCATATCCGGACACCCCAAGATGCAGAAACTGCTTTCAGGACGCAGCTCCGGTATACAATGTATCTACGGCATGGAATACACCACCTATTACGGACATATCCTCTGCCTGAACTTAAAAGAGTATGTCCCCTGGGAAACCATCGACCGCCGCCGCCCTGAGCTTCTGTTTCAGGCTGTCCGTAAAAAGAACGCTCTGGCAGGCATTGCCCACCCGTTTTCCTATGGCTATCCCTTTGCCCGGGGGTGCCGCTTTGAGATGGAGCTCACCGATTACAGCTGTGTGGATTTTATTGAAATTTTCAATAATCCTGAACCCCTTCACCAGGTCAATGAAAAGGGGCTGCTTTTCTGGGAAGATCTGGTGCTGAAAGGCTGGCCCATTGCCATGACCTGCGGTATGGATCTGCACGGACGCTGGGAAATGGGAGGCCAGTTCGCAACCTTTGTAAACGGAGAACCGGGAGGAGACGCCGCCTCTGAACTGGAACAGGCCATCCGCAGCCAGAAAACCTGTATCTCCAAAGGCCCTGTTCTGGAGATTTCTATGACTCCTGACAGCCGCGCGCTTTCATTCCATTTGACTGACACAAAAAAACCCGGCTTTTCCTGCCCGGATGCCTCCCAGTACCTGATCACACTCAAGACCGCAGCGGAAACCTACAAGACGGCCCCTGACCGGATATTCCCCATAGACAGACTAAATGACGCGGAATATGTAATTCCAAAACTATACTATAAGACCACAGAGATTGAAAACCTGGTCTGTGTTTCCCCTGTTCTGCATTTTACAAAGCAGAACCGCTTGTCCGGGATGTGATGTTATGAAATGGAAAGGTATTTACTCGCACCGCATTTTCACGCAGCTTGTTGTCTTTACTCTTTTGATCAGTCTGATCCCCACCTTGTCCATCACAAGTTTTCTGTTCTACAAGCTGGAGAACATGGTCAAGACAGAGCTTTCCAATTCCTACCTGCAGATGACCTCTCAGTACATAAAAAATATTGATGAAAAACTGACCCAGTATCAATACAGCCTGGATGTGATCGCAGACAATACGGTGATTCTGGAAGCTCTGGTGGATCAGACAGAAAGTCCTTACATTAAAGGGGAACAGATTAGCAGTGAGGTGACAAAATCCCTGCTCCTGGACCGTCAGAAAGAGATCCGCAACTGTATGCTTTACTCTGATATTGACGAATACCCCGTATACGGAAAACGTGCTTCCATGGTCAAGGAGGCCGGACATGAGGAATGGTTTCTGCAGGAACGTGCCATAAAGGAGGGCGGCTTCAGCTATATCTCCAGCGCTGGCAATGTTCCTGTTCTTTCCTTTGTAAAAAACATTGAAGATGTGAACATCCACAATTATGAAAAAAAGCAGCTTGGCTTTCTGAAACTGGATCTGTATATGAATCTCATCTTCAGGCCTGCAGACACAGCTAATGAAGGGGATTCCTCCTATGAGGTCATTGTCTTCAGTGATGACAACAAGATTCTCTATTCCTCAGCGCCCGGAGAGAATTTCCTCTTGAACGCATGGCTTGGAAGCCAGGATACTTCAGAATTGATCGACGGTTTTACCATCAAACAGGAGCATCTGAACGAATGTTCCCTGAATGTACTTCTTCTGTTTGACAGTCATCAGCTCAAGGCCAAACAGCAGGCGGTTAGACAAATGGTCCTGCCCATCATGCTCTGCGTCACCCTGCTCATACTGTTCTGGTCCTGGCTCTACAGCCGGAACTTTTCAGCCAGGGTTGGCTGCCTGGTACAAAAATTCCACACAGCAGAGACAGGCGATCTGAACATCTACGGGCCTATAGCAGGCAATGATGAGATAGCAGAGCTGGACCGGCAGTTTTCCCACATGCTTGGCAAACTGGATTCCCTGATCCAGAAAAACTACATCCGGGAACTTGAGAACAAGAAAGCGCAGTTGAAAAACCTGCAGCTTCAGATCAATCCCCATTTCCTTTACAACACGCTGGAAACCATCAGCTCCATGGCTGCAGTGAAACAGGTGTTTGACATCTGTGATATCTGTCAGAAGCTGGGAGAGATCTTCCGCTATAATCTCGGAAAGAATTATGGGGAATTTGTGACTGTTGCACAGGAACTGGGCCATGTACAGAATTATATCTTTATCATAAAAAAACGGTACGGCAATCGTTTTGAGGTATTCTATAATATCTCTATAGATACGGACAACGCCATGACACTCCGCTTTATCCTTCAGCCCATCGTTGAGAATGCCATTCTTCACGGACTGGTAAAGCAGACCACCACAGGCACCCTGGAGCTCTCCGTCTGGGAGGAGGAGGACAGTCTGATGATACGTGTGGAGGATGACGGTGTGGGCATGGACATCCAGAAGGTTGAGGAATTGAACCGCTCCATTCATGTAGCTGACAATCTAACGAAAACAGGACTTAACATTGGTATCCGCAATGTCAACCAGAGGATCAAGCTTGCCTGCGGAGACCAGTACGGAATTACCATTAAAAGTACCCTTCACTATGGCAGTCAGTTTGATATACGCCTGCCGCTCATTCGGAAAGGAGAACAAACAGATGAAAATAAACCTGCTGATAGCAGATGATGAGGAGCTTATAAGAAAAGGCCTGATCGCACGTCTTAGTTATCTGGGGTTTGAATTCGGGGAGATACTGGAGGCAGAAACCGGCACTGAGGCACTGGAGGCAGTCAGGCTGCATGATATATCCATTGCCGTCACGGATATCAGGATGCCTGATATGGACGGGCTTGCCTTCATCCGGGAGGCCAAGAAGCTCTCCCCTCATCTGCGTTTCATGGTGTTAAGCGGTTATGCCGAATTTGAATATGCCAAGACTGCGCTGAACCTGGGCGCCAGTGCTTATCTTCTGAAACCCCTGTCCAACAATGACCTGAAGGAAGAGATGGAGAAACTGATCACACACGTAGAGCAGGACACCAGAATACGCCGGGATATGACCTCCAGAAAAAAGCTGGAGGAAAAGAACACTGCATACACACTGGAAAAGGAGGTCAATGCCCTCCTCCATGAGCCTGGGCGTGACAACTCCGGAAATGACAAATATCCGGCATTCTATCATAGCATCTCCTCCGCCCCAGAAAACCGCCTTCTTCTGGGGATCATCAACATTGAGGAAAAAAGCTGTGAGAACAACTTCTGCAAAGATGACACGGAACTGATCCGCTTTGCAGTAAAAAACGTATTTGACGAGATCCGCTCCCCCAGCAAGGTACTTCTGGTGAACAGTATCATCCACAGGTACCAGATGTACGCTGTCTTTGAGAGCAGCAGTGAACACGCTTCTCTCCGCAGGGAGGTGGAACAGTTCTTCCTGGAGATGCGGGCTGTACTGGAAAAGCAGATGGGTATTTATCTGACCATGGGCACCAGCAGTCAGACCCACAGACTCTCATCAGGAATCTTGGGCGAGGCTGAATCCGCTCTTCGACAGCGGACCATCTACGGTGACGGAAACCTTTACTTCTACGAAGACAACACTGTCTTCTCCGGAAAATCCTTTCCCTCCTCGGAATTGTATTTTCTGGAACAGTATCTGATCCAGGGTAATGTGAACAGCATCCTCAAGCTCCTCTCCCAATTGTTCTCAGAGGAAATGCTTCAAAGCTGCGGTGTCTCCTATGTCCGTATCCTTTGGGTGCGCATCCTGAATCTTCTCCTGAAATACTACGAGCCTGAGATACGCAAATATATCGGAGTGGAAGATCTCCTGCACAACTTCCGCGCGCTGGATGAGCTATGCCTTCCCCAAAAAATCCACAGCTATATCTCGGAGACCATCTCAGACTGTATCAGCAAACATGGAATGCAGGACGCAAGTTCAAAAGATAAGATTCAGCTTGCTACCCAGTATATCAAAAAACACTACAACGAAAATCTTTCTATAAACGGTCTGGCTGAGCTCTACAACATGAGTCCCAACTACTTTTCTTCTGTCTTCAAAAGGGAGCTGGACCAGTCAGCAGTGAACTATATCACAGAGGTCCGAATGGAAAAAGCCAGGGAGTACCTAAAAGACACGGATCTAAGTGTGATCGAGATCGCAGAAAATGTAGGTTATGAGGACAGCCAATATTTTTTCCGGGTCTTTAAAAAAACCACCGGAGTAACGCCCCTCCAGTACCGTCAGCAATACAGGATTGATACATCCATGTAGAAATATCTACTTCAAAATGGTGATATATCCATTTCTCCTTTTTCCGTTCTGGTGTATATTGAAGAGCGAAAAAAGAAAAAAGGGGTATCTCTCATGAAAAGATTTCACAAGCTTGAAAGTAATAAAATGGCATTCTGTCTGTTCCTTCTGTGCTGGCTGGCCTACTTCACCTCCTATATCGGACGGCTGAACTTCTCTTCCGCCATGACAGCCATGATTGATGAACAGGTACTTGCCGGATCCCAGGCAGGTTTCATCAGTATGGTATATTTCTTCGCCTACGGCATTGGGCAGATGTGCAACGGACTGCTGGGTGACAGGTTTCATCCCGGACGTATGATATTTACCGGACTGGCTGCTGCCGCTGCCGCCAATTTCGTCATGGGATTTGTGGATTCCTTTTTCCTCATGGCCCTGGTCTGGGGGATCAACGGTTATGCCCAGTCCATGATCTGGCCTCCCATCATCCGTATTTTTGCGGAAATGCTGCAGGAGGCGCAGAAGGTGCGCTACTGTATCCACATTGTCTCCTCACAGGTAGCCGGAACCCTGGGGGCCTATCTTTTGGCGGCGGCAGTCATGTGGCTGGCAGGCTGGAAAGCCGTGTTTGGCGCCGCTGCCCTTTGCCTGGGCCTAATGGCAGCGGTCTGGTTCTTTGGTTTTGGCCGTATTGAGCGGTACAGCCTGGAACACGGAACAGAGGAAACAAAGACCTCTGATGCTTCCGATCCCACACCTCCAAACACCAAGGCCATACCATTTTCCTCTCTTTTGTTCCGTTCAGGCCTGCTGGCAGCCATATTTCCGGTGCTTGTCCACGGAATGCTGAAAGACGGGGTGGCCACATGGGTGCCTACCTTTATCAGCAAAACCTTTCTGACTTCTCCGTCTCTCTCTGTACTTGTGACAACGGTTCTACCCATGGTAAATCTCACAGGTGCATATGCTGCACAGTATGTATACCGCAGAGCGGGCAGACGGGCCATAAAAGCCGCTGTTCCCTTTTTCCTGCTGGCTGCAGCCGCACTGACCGGTATACGTCTGGCAGGCAGTCTGTCCATTGTCCTGACTGTGATACTGTTCGCGCTTATCACTGCTTCCATGATGGCGGTCAATACCCTGTTTGTCAATCTGCTGCCCTTAAACTATGAAAAGCAGGGGCGTGTCTCCACTGTATCCGGATTTCTGAACTCTGTAGCCTATCTCGGCACCGCAGTTTCCACCTTTTTCATCGGGGTTATGGTAGACCGTCTGGGCTGGACCGCAACTGTTACGAGCTGGATCATAGTGACTGCCGCGGCTCTCTTGGTCTGTATCATAAAGTCTCTGGGTGAAAACACCCTGTCTAAAAACCTTTAAAAAGCTGAAGTGCCGCCTGGAAATCTCCCGGCAGCACTTCTTTTTTGTTTTCTAATATTTTTTCATCTCCCGAAGGGAAGCTGGTGATACCCCATAGCACTGCTTAAACTTCCTGTAAAAATAACTGGTATCCGTATATCCCACTTCCTGGGCAATGTCATTGATCCTGCGGTTGGTATTCAGGATCAAATCCTTGGCAATTCCATTCTTAGTATTGCTCAGATACTGGGTAAAGGAACACCCCACCTCTTTCTGGAAGATCTGTCCCAGATAAGATGCGTTCATATGATACTTATAGGCCAGTGTCTTCAGGCTCAGTTCCTCTTTATAATTCTTCTGCACTTCCGTCATGATCTGCTTTACCACTGGCGTATACGCAGAATTCTCCGCGTGCAGGTATGTGATGATCTCCGAAAGCTCTGAGATAAACATAGTTTTCAGGCCAAAGATATCCTCTGCCCCGTAAATCCCCTCCACCATGTCGGACAGATCCTGCATGTTCTTCTCTTCCAGCTTATACTCCCCTTTGATATCCCACAACAGCATGGCGATCTTAAGGGCAGTCTGATAAAGATTATTCACATCCGCGTCCTTGCGTATATTATTGATGAACAGATCTTCAATATAGTCGATGGCCCCGTCCCTGTCCTTCTGCAGTATCATCTTACGCAGCTGTGCCTCATCAATGGCCACATCCTTTGACCCCCGGTTCTTAATGTGGTTATCGTCCACGCAGCTTCCGTATCCGTCCAGCATCCGGTATTTCTGCATCCGCATGGCCTCCCGGTATGCCTCTGGAAGGCTGCTGTGATCACGAAAGGAAGGGCCGATGCTGATAAATGTAAAGATACCCAGTTCACTCTCCAGACGGTTCTGCAGATAGGAAAAACGGCTGAGGATCTCCGCCCTGACTTTTCTGGCAGTCTCCCCCTCTCCGCCATCCCAGGTGTAATCTGTCTGAAAGCCTTCGATCAAGAGCAGGGTGTCTGCCTTCAGATGAATCACTCTGCACTCTTCCTCCTGCAGGATGGACAGAAGCTCGGACATATCGCCCTTGCGCATACTTCTGCTGTCAATCTTCATGACCGCTGCTGACAGAAGCTCTGATTTTTTCACCTTCGGCAAAAGCGCGAGAAAGGTTTTCCGCTCCTCCTCCGATATCCCTCCCTCCAAAAACTTCTGCCATCCGATGCGGTCTTCCATATTCTTTGCTTTATCCCGGTCCATCTCCTGAAGTTTTATGAGTGCGTTTTTTACCACGGTCTCAAGCTGCACCTCGTCGATAGGTTTTAAGATGTAATCCTCCACGTCAAGCTGGATCGCTTTTCTGGCATATTCAAATTCATCATAGCCTGTGAGAATGACAAACCGCACTCTCTCGTCCCTGCTTCTGATCTCCTTTAAGAGATTCAGTCCGTTCATCACTGGCATCTCCACATCTGTCACCACCAGGTCCACAGGCTCCTTCTCCCACAGGGACAGTGCCTCTTTTCCGTTGTGTGCCATATGGACCACGTCAAGTCCCAGTTTCTCCCAGTCTATTATGTTCCTTATTCCCTGAAGGATCAGCTCCTCGTCCTCCACCAGCATTACTCTCTTCATCTGTTTCCCTCTCCTTGACTTTTACCTTCAATATCACATGCATTCCCCGGGGATGATTTGCCGTTAAGAATACACCGCAGGTATCACCGTAAGCTGCTTTCAGCCTGCGGTTCACATTGGTCACCCCAATGGATTTGCGGGTATCCATCTCATTATTGGCAAGCTCACGGTTCTTGCTCTCCATATCCTTCTCAGGCATTCCCCTTCCATTGTCTTCTACATGGATAAATAAATCCTCCCCTGCGCGTCTCGCATAAATATTGATCTCATTGTCACTCTCCTCCATACGGATCCCATGGATGAAATAATTCTCAATAATAGGCTGCAGGATGAATTTAATGACCGGAATATTGGAAAGCTCCGGCCCGCACTCCACACTGGAGTGAAATTTTCCCTGATAACGGTATTCAAACAATTCCAAGTATTTCTTACAGTAATGCATCTCCTGCATGAGAGTTATCACATCTGCTTCCTTTAGCTGGCTTCGGAATGTGACTGCCAGGCTGTAGAGCATTTTCCCCACCTCCCTGTCCCCGTTGCAGATGGCTTTCATGCGGATGGCCTCCAGGGTATTGTACAGAAAATGCGGATTGATCTGGCTCTGCAGAGCCTGCATCTCCGCGTTCTGCTGTTCAATCTCCGCCAGATAGCTTTTCCTAATATACGATTCTAGCTCCTGACACATGAGATTAAAATGCCGGGAGATCATATCCAGCTCGTCTCCGTGTTCATTTTCGGGGAGCTGCACCTTCAGATTTCCTGTCTGCACCTGGTTCATTCCCTGGAGAATTCCGTCCAGTCTCCCGCTTAGTCTCTTCAGATAGCTGCTTATGAGAATCTCCCCGGCAATGACCAGGGCAATCCCCATTCCCAGTATAGCCAGAATATGAACTGCGGGGATGGATGCGGCTGTGTGCTTATCCAGCCTGGTGGCCACTATGTAATCCTCCACACTCTGGATCTGTATATATGACTTGAGCTTCTTACCTGCGTCCTCCTGCTGAAAATCATCTAAAAGCAGGGAATTTTCACCGGGGTATACCTGATTACCGTTTTTGTAGTACAGGTACAGCTCCGCCATGGGATATTTCTCCTGAAGCTCTGTCATCTCTCCCGTGTCAAACGTAAAGATGACGCATCCTTCTACTCTCATGCTGAGAGGGTCCCTGATCTCCTTCTGGAAAGCATAGGAACCGGCAGATGCCAGTCCTCCATCCAAAATTTCTTTTCTCCGCTCTCTTCCGTTGTCATTCACACGTATATCATTTTCAGAATAAAAAACTGTTGTCTTGTTATTGTTATAGCTGATAAATTCTATTTTTTTGATATTGGGATAGGCGGAGTACGCATTTTCCACATAGCTGTAGATGTCCTTGTTGTCCAGGGTATTGGAGGAGGCATATGTGTCCAGATGACGCCTGAGATACTCCTCTGTATCATACCGGAAATAATTGAGCAGGTCCTGCAGCTCTGAACTGTTTTGATAAACCGCTCTGTGCAGGTAATCGGCGTCCGAGCTTGCGCGGCTCACTTCCAGAACCGCCTCGCCGCAAAGCTTTCCTGCATAATCCTGGTTTGTCTCCAGAAGACGGGTTCTGCTGGATGAAATAAAAAATAAAATGAGCACTCCGACGATCAGGATCAGAACTGTCGAATAGCTCAGAAAAAGTTTATGAAATAAATGTCTCGGGTTTTTGTTTTCCATGAATTTCCTCCTTTTATAAGTATAACATAATCCGGTATACCTGATAAAGAAAAAAAGACACGGTTTCCCGTGCCTTTCAAAAATCAAGATCAACTCTCTTCCAATGCATGCAGAACCTTCCGGTTCATAAACGCAATTAGGAAACCATACAGACTTCCCATAAATAATACAGCGGTACCTGCTTTCAGTTCAAACAGCATCAGGATCACACCCAGAGAGACTATACTTCCCAGTGTGCACACAGGCCTGGTCAGAAGAAGTAACAGGGACGTTTTGACAATGTCCCTGTTTTTCATCCGATAGCGGGACGCCAGCAGATACAGGTTCGGTGTCACCACCAGGGCTGCCGCAAACAATATGACAAACAGGATCATCAGAGGAAAGACAGGAATCTGTACCGCAAAAAACTCAATGTTTATCTCAAATACCAGGATCAGGAACATATGGCCAGCCGCCAGAAGATATTTCTGGCCACAGTCATCTGTATAGGCTTTCCTGTAATCTCTCCAGGCCCCCGTCTCCGTCCTGGAGAGCAGACGGTTCATGGTGTAAAACAGAGCCGAAAGGGCCGGTCCCATAGGAACCATACACAAAAGAAACAGAGGAAGGCAGGTGCGCACCTGGGATACTCCCACAAAAAGGAAAAACAGGAGTGCCGGCAGGTTGGAGAATAGAAATAAAATATTCGTACCGATCACATACCACAGTTTTTCGCAAAAACCCAATATCTTATCCATCTGGAATACTTCACTAAACATTTTTCCTCCTTTATGGGTATACCTATCATCCGGCATGCATTTCATCCGGTGCACACACTGCAATTTTTATAATGATATCAAAATCGTCTTGATCTCATACGGATGCAGATGAAGCTTCATCTCCTCTGTGGTCACTGCCTCAGTAAGGGGACGCTCCCTTAAATCCCCCTCCATCCAGTAGGAATACCCAAATCCCGGTTTCACAGTCACGTTCTGGGAACTTCCCGCAAATTCATGGAAACGCAGAACAATATAATTTCCATCCTCAGATTTTTTCACTGCGTCTATTTCCACCTGCTCATTGTCAAAAGTGACAAAGCTTTCAAAATCCACCTTTGTCTTTCCGGCTGAAACTTTCATGGGATCATTCAGCGCACATGCCTCCTGCACCGTATGTCCCTCTACAAAATCCCCGCCGTGAGGCAGTAAGGCGTATGTAAAGGTATGCATGCCCTGATCCTGTAAGTGGTCAGGCTGCAGACCGGAACGTAAAAGGGAAATGCGGATAACATTATCCTTGATATCATGTCCGTATTTGCAGTCATTCAAAATGCTGACCCCGTAATTTCTCTCGGAAAGGTCTGCAAACCGATGGGCAACGCTCTCAAATCTGGCCTGATCCCAGCTTGTATTCCAGTGGTTGGGCCGCCTCACATTGCCGTACTGCACATCATAGGTCGCATAAGTGGAACGGATATCAACAGGGAAGGCCGCCTTCAGAAGCTGCTGTCTCTCGTGGAAGTCCACATCTGTCTTAAAATCAATCCTCCTGGAATCCCGATACATGCTCATATCCTGTGAGATCATGGATTTCATGTACTTCCATTCCATATGGATCGTCAGCTTCAGAGGTCCGCACTCTGTCACCTCAAATGCTGTCAGCTCTGTGATCTCCCTCATTTTCTGCTGGTAGTAAATATCAATATCCCATGCATCGTTATCAAGAGGCTTATCCTCAAACATCTGCAGGACATTTCCCCTCTCCCCTTCTGCCAGGACTTCACGGTCAAAGGTCCTGTCATAAAGTCTGGTTATCTGGCCGTAATCATTAAGGGACACCAGATAGTAAGGTGTCTCAATCTCTCTTCCACGGATCACAAAGCTGTTCTGCTCTTCATTTCCCTGTGCCTGAGGATGGAAACAGATAACTTTATGTCCCATGGAGGGCACCTGTTTTGCCTCTACATATACTGCGTTTTCTCCCTTTTGTACGGGAAGCACGCAGCCCTCCTCATCTGTAAAGTACCCGTCATCTGTACAGGGAACTGACACCAGTTCATCCTTTGTCCATGCAGAGGCGTTCCATACCGTCCAGGTATTCTCTTCCTGCAGAGCTGTGTTATCTGTGAAATCATTCTCCACCTGAACTGCTATGCTCTCTATCTGGGCGTAGTCCTTGTGACAGTCCTCATAAACTTCATGGATAGAGGAGCCGGGAATAATATCGTGGAACTGGTTGGTCAGGATCAGTTTCCATCCTTTTGTCAGACTTTCCTGATCTGCTTTTTCCAGGCTTTTCTCCATCAGCCCCTGCATAACCGTCATCCACTCAGCACGGCGGTACAGAAGCTCCATTTTTCTATTCATGCGTTTATTGTATCCCTGGCTTGTGTATGTTCCCCTGTGGTATTCCAGATACAGCTCCCCATCCCAGGTGTTCACATACTGGTCTGTGTTCTTTACCGTCTCTTTCAGTTTTCTGAAATATTCACCTGCTGTGGATGTCTTTACATTGGGCAGTCCCGGGATCTTATCCAGTCTGCGTCTCTGTTCCAGCATATCACGGTTTACACCGCCGCCGCCGTCTCCGAATCCGTAGGCGATGAGCAGGTCTTTGTTCATCTCCTTCTCACTGTAGGCATCCCATACGCCTTTCACGGTCTTTGGCATCAGCTTGCCGTTGTAGGTGTAGAACCAGGAGCCAGGCTCGTTCCAGGGCTCTGGTGTGGTGATGAAATGTGTCAAAACTTCGCTGCCGTCAATACCTTTCCACTTAAAAGTATCGTGTGGCATACGGTTGAACTGGTTCCAGCTTATCTTTGTGGTCATAAACATATCTATGCCGGATTTTTTCAGAATCTGGGGAAGTGCCCAGGAGTAGCCGAACACATCCGGCAGCCAGAGATACTCCACATCCTTACCAAATTCATCTTTGATAAATTTACTTCCGATCAATATCTGGCGTGTCAGGGATTCCCCGCTTGTGAGATTGCAGTCTGCCTCCACCCACATGGCACCGTCTGCCTCCCAGCGTCCCTCTTTGACAAGTTCTTTGATCTTCCCATATATTTCAGGGAAATCTTCTTTTATATACTCGTAAATTTGAGGCTGTGTCTGCAGGAAAATATACTCCGGAAACATTTCCATCAGGCGGAGCACGGTGGAGAAGGAGCGTGAGGCTTTCTCATGGGTATGTTTCAGTCTCCACAGCCATGCCATATCAATATGCGTATGTCCCACACAGTGCACATTCACCAGGGAATGCTTATCCATCCGGTCAATTTTCTCATTCAGCACCCGGTCAGCCTGATGGACTGATTCATAGAATTCATCACTTCCCGGATATGCCCAGTCAATACAATGACAGGCTTCATCCAGGGCATTTCTCAGATCATAGCGGACAGGGTCGTTTTCATTTAGGTTCTCAATGGTTTCCAGCACCATGGTCCCCAGATAGTAAAAGTCATCCACTTCCTCATCCAGCCAGGCCAGGTCTGCTCTTTTGATCTGGTGCTCCTGCACTGCCGGTACACCGCCGCCCTCCAATCCTGACCAGAGGCGGAAAGTAAGGCTGGTCTCCTTCCCGGTACACGCTTCCGGGAAAAACACTTCCTGATGGTTTACATCCACGCCCTGAAAAGGTTCCTCATTCAGATAACACATGGACTCAAACCCGCTGTTATTGCCTGCCCCTGTGTTGCCGAAATCAAAAACACCAACTACTCTTTTGCCGGCCCACTCTGCCGGAATACGGATATCCCTGTGCATCCACAGATACCTGTCTCTGCCTGCCCAGTTCTCTCCCTGGGCAATCCTTCCCCATCCGTCAAAGTTTACGGGAACCTGGGGATTCACTGCCTTCTGTTCATCCTCACACATGAGGAAATCTCCTATGGGAGTCACGCCGCGGTATCTGTATTTCTTCACTTCATCCATTCGTCTCTGTAATTTTCTGTCTGTTAAAAACATAATACCCTCCTGTTTGCCTTTCTGCTTTTATTTTACCTGTTTTGCCGGAAATAACAATTTTCCTTTTTCTATGTTTCCTGCACAAATTCTAGGTTGTTCAGAGGCAGGGGGAAATATTTCCACTCTCATCGTTTTACCCGGTATCCCAGATAGTCCAGCATCAGTTCACTGTACATGGCATTTGCCCAGGAAAACCATTTTCTTGTGAAAATCTCAGGGTTATCCACAAAGACCCCTTCATGCATCATACCTTTTCCACCATCTGTCCCCACAAGACGCCTGAGTACACCCAGCTTTTCCTCCTCTTTTTCTGCGGTCAGGCCTTCCATGGCCACAGCAATGTGCCATACATATCTGGAAGGTGTGTGAGGGCTTCCAATACCGGACAGCTTATCCCCTTTATAATAGTAGGGATTGGCCTCGCTCAAAAGAAATCTTCTTGTGTTCTCCGCCACATCACGGCGTCTTGGTATGTATCCCAGATATTCCATGGACAAAAGACTTGGGACATTGGCATCATCCATGAGATTATACTGTCCGAATCCATCGGTCTCGTAGGCGTAAATCTCCCCAAATTCTCCTGTCCTGACAATTCCGTATGTCTCGATCCCCACGGTTATCTCCTCCCGCAGCCGTTCCGCCCTCTGCGCTGCCGCTTCCTCATGAAGGATTTCCCGGCAGATTCCTGCCATGTATCCCAGGATGACACAGGCGAACATGTTGGATGGGATCAGATATCCATAGGTACAGGCATCGTCACTGGGGCGGAATCCTGACCAGATAAGACCGCATCCCTCTTTTACAAGAGCGCCTTTTCCGCTCCTTGACAGGGTATCCGTGTAAATGCAATCCTTCCGCTGGAAACGGTACTGCGACCTGGACTCATGGTACTGCTCCCGCTCAAACACATCCATAATAGTTTTGATCCCTGTCAGGAAAGTATCATCAAAATGTTTTGTATATCCCGTATTCTTCCAGAGAAGGTAAGCAAGCTGGACGGGATAGCACAGGGAATCCACCTCGAATTTCATCTCCCATACCCACGGGTTCTGGTCAGGAAAATCTTTCTCCCAGCAGTTTCCGTTGTCTGTCTCGTTAAATGCATTGGCATAAGGTTCTCTCAAAATACATTGAAACTGTCTCTTCACAAGACCCGCAATGACCTGGGTAAGCTTCTCATCCTTCTTAGCAGCCAGCAGATAAGGGCGAAGCTGAGCAGTGGAATCGCGCAGCCACATGGCCGGTATATCTCCTGTGATCACATGGGTTGTCCCATCTTCCATCTCTTTTACTGTGGTATTCAGCGTGTTGGTAAAACAATTGCGAAACACCTCTGCCAGATATGGCTCTTCTTTACATTTTTGTTCTGCTTCCTTGATCAGTTCTTCAATAATTCCGGGATTTTCCATGATAAAGTCCTCCTGTAGGTTTTTATGTAATTTCTCATGTGTTCATCCTATCAAAAACAGAGGATGCTGTATAGTGAAATATCTCTCGAAAATTGTAAACTTTTCTATTCTCTGTTATTACTGTATTATGCAATAAAGCATAAAACACCCGGCAGTTCTGGCTGATCCCATAACTGCCGGGTATTCTCTATCTCTTCTGACATTTCTCACAAAAATATATATTCCCGCCCATATACGCGGCTCTTTTTATCTCTCCTCCACACCGCATGCACGGCTGATGCAGAGAATTTTTGGAGAGCTGGGTAATATACCCTCCCTTGTTTCCGAACAGATCACGTTCCGTATCTCTTCCTCCTCCGTCACACATCTGCCGCAGTGTACCTGTCACAGAATCGTAAAGGCTCCGGAAATCTTCCTCCTCCGCTTCCCGCATGTCAAACCTGGGGTCTATCCCTGCGTTCCAAAGGATGTCCTGCAGGACACCATTCCCCAGGCCGGGTATGCGCTGCTCTGTTGCCAGGTAGGTTTTGGCCGATATCTTTTTCCCGGTATCAGGGTAGAGGCTTCGGAAATACTCGTATGTGAATTCTTCATCCAGCGCTGTATATTTACTGATGGAGGAACGGTAGTATTCTTCGCCGCACTCCCCCAAAGGATACACACCGATAAACGCATACATCTGAACCGATACAGAAAGTGCCGTGCCGTCATCAAACCCTATGAATAACTGATGCTTTTTCGGAAACTCTGCCTTTTCCTCATAATATCTTGGATAAGCGCCGTCTGACAGGATGATCATGCAGCTCTCTGTGTCAATCTCGATCATACCGCCCCGGTTCACCGCTTTTATGATGGACTGCCCCTGGAGCATTTCATCATATTCCTCTTTGTCCTCACGAAAGAACGCAAACTTATGGGGCGTATATCCTGCTTTCACATAATCAATGGTCTTTCCGGCCAGGTTCTCTGTTATCTGCTTTGCTATAGTCCGGCTCTCCGGCAGTTCCAGCATAATTCCTTTCCTCCTTTAAGCCTGCTTCCACCTCTTCAGTGTTGGGAACCAGGACTCCATCATCTTTCTGGCTTCCTCCTGGGTACCGAATGGATTTCCGTTTTCCTCGTTGAATTTCAGGTTGAATCGGATCATATCCTCCATTGTCATATTGTCGGTAAATTCCCCTTCCTTATAACAGTAACAGCAATAGTCCTCATTTCTGCCCCCGTCACTGTTTGTACCGAAGTCTCCGTCCTTTTCCATTGGCATACCGCAGCTCTGACAAAATTTTTTATCTTCCATAATATATGTTCCTCCTGTTTTTCTTACAGGATACAATATGTAATATGACACCCTATGTCATATATCGTAAATTTTCCGGATTTTTTCAGCTTCTTTTTTTATATGCGCTTTCAGCCATTCCGGTTCCAGAACTCTTGCGTCTGCCCCAAAGGATAATATAAATCCGGTCAGCCATCTGCCCGGTGTGAATGCCGCTTTTACCTCAAATCCCCCGTCCTCCAGACGGACAATATCTTCCTCCGCAAAAAAATCCAGCACCTGAAATCCGGCTGCCTCTGTAAATCTCAGCTTCAAAGCTGTCATTTCCGCAGGCTTTTCCTCTTTCTGCTCACAGACTTCTGCGGCTTTTCTCATAGAAAACTCCTCCCGCTCCATCTGCAGCTCCCGGATACGGTTCAGTCGGAACAATCGGAATCCCTGCTTTTTCCTGCAGTAGCCTGACACATACCAGTGGCCGCCCTTAAAAGTAAGCCTTACCGGTTCCACGGTCCTTCTGCTCTTGATGCCGGAGGAATTATAATACTGAAAAGTCAGCAGCCTGCGGTGCAGAATGGCGGACTTACAGAGTTCAAAATACTCCTTCTCCTGCTTTCCCGCTCCCCAGGTCTCAAAATCCACTTCCAGCCAGTCCACGGTCTGTCTGCCGAATAGTCCGGCAAGCTGAGAGAGCAGTCTGCTGCTATCCCCCGCCCCAACCGCGTCCAGACTTTGCAGCGCAGTCATGATATGCTCCTGTTCGTCCTCCCCAAGCAGCGTCCTGTCAAGCTGAAACTGCTCCATGAGCCGTATTCCGCCTCCGTGTCCCTTCTCTGTATAGACCGGTATGCCTGCGGCAGAGAGTGTATCCACATCCCGGTATATGGTACGGACAGACACCTCCAGCCTTTCAGCCAGTGCCCCAGCTGTTGTCTCACGGTGTTCCATTAATATGTATAATATTTCAAATAACCTGCTGTTCTTCATCTCTCCATCCTGTCTGTGCCATATCCTCTGTCTGCGTCATATTCTCTGTCTGCGCCATATTCTCTGTCTGCGCCATATTCTCTGTCTGCGTCATATTCCCTGTCACCTTTTGACTACGACGAAAGGCAGTCTTAGCGGATTACTCTGCAGCCGGCAGCACACTTCCGAATGCACAGATATGGAGCAATCTGCTCCATATCGCGCCGGCAGCTCTTCCGTAACAGGGCAAGTCCTGCGTTTTTCTTCCTCCAGTATAACACAGGCCCGATTCAGCCCACAAGATTTGTTCTCACGTCATTATGAAAAACTGGATCAGACTTGCCAGGGTCTTTCCAATGGCTATAGACAACACTACCAGCCCTACACCCTTTGTAAGGCCAACCCGCCTTGCCATAATAGCAAATACATTCACCACTTCACCGAGAGCTATGATCCAGCTTCCCAGGAACATGCCGAAAAATATGCCGATGACTGCCAGTCCCCATTGTCCGAAAGGCAGGTGGAACTGATACAGATAAAAAATATTTCCCAGAAAAGTACCCAGGATCAGAGCGTCTTCGTAGAGGAGAAGATTGTGGCCTGTATGGGTAACGCCTGCATACCGGGGGATGATCCCCAGTCCGATAATAAAGGCCGCCAGCGCGGTAGCCACAACCATACCGCCGCTTAAACCTATGATGGCAGCAACCAGTTCATAAAACCACATTTCAGTTTTTCTCCTTCCTGTTCTTCTTCTCTATCAGAGTTTTATCCACATCATCCTCATAGACACGCATCTGAACTTCCATAGGTGTGGGATCCTGCGTGATCTTCCCATGCCCGAAATGGTTGAAGAAAAATACCACGCCGAGACCGATTCCAAGAGAATACGTGAACTCCAGAATGGTGTGTCCTGTGGAAATATTGCCTGTGAGCTGTTTGTAGATCTGAAAAAACAGCCCGGATGTGTCCACATCCATATTAAATGTCATAATGGAAAAAGCTCCGCCGAAAAATGTTAGAAAACACACCAGCACGGTCTTTGCCCAACTCCAGACCACGTGTTTATGCTTCTGTGTCTCATAGGTAATGACAATGTTCGTCTCCCCCATGTGCGTCACATCCACGGTCTGCTCTTTATCCTGAACCGCCTCCACCAGCTCCAGGGCAGATATCACATAACGCCCCGGCTTTCCGTCCGGAATGGTGAACACCTTTCTCACCCGGTTCCTGTTCAGTACGCTTGTACTGCTGGAGGACAGCTTTGCCACATCCTGCAGATAGACCTCCGGCTGATGTACCTCCACATTTTTCTCCGTCTGCACATATAAAATATCACTCATGTAAACATCTCCTTTAAACGTGGACAGCCGGACGAAATCTTCCTGACTGCCGTAACTATTACAGGGATAGTATGACATGTTCCTGTGCAAACTATACGCCAGGAAGCACACTTGCAGTGCCGCAGTTCAAATCTTCTCCCGCAGGCGGTTCAGTATTTTTTTCTCAAGCCTGGACACCTGAACCTGGGATATCCCCAGCTCTCCCGCAATCTGTGTCTGGGTTTTTTCCTGGAAAAAACGCATGTAGATCAATTTTCTCTCCTCCGGATCCAATGTGCCCAGCATCTGTTCCAGCATCATGCGGTTTAAAAGGTGCTCCTGGTCATTTCTCTGTTCCTCAATCTTGTCTTCAAGGGAAATATCCGTGCCGTCTCCCTGATAAATGGTCTTCTGCAGGGACTCTATCTGTGCCCCTGACTCCATAGCCATCACCAGTTCCTCCCGGGTTACCGCAATACGCTCCGCGATCTCCTCCATCTCCGGTTCTTTCCCGTTTTCCATCATCAGTTCCTCTCTGGCTGTGTAAGCCCGGCAGCATATTTCCTTTAAGGAACGGCTGACCTTCATCATGCCGTCATCTCTTAAAAAGCGTTTGATTTCCCCTGTGATCATGGGTACTGCATACGTGGAGAATTTCACATCATAAGAAGTGTCAAATTTATCAATGGCCTTTAAAAGACCGATGCTTCCTATCTGAAACAGATCCTCTGCCTCCACACCCCGGTTCAGAAAACGCCTTACAATGCTGTGTACCAGACCAATATTTTTCTCTACCAGCGTATCTCTTGCTTCCTTAT
>OJUL01000267.1_pt1 | contig 22538 bp, 10 predicted proteins | sample 1601491 | NCBI WGS metagenome assembly OJUL01 (sample SAMN04436862, study PRJEB24849) | human gut metagenome | biome: human gut; feature: NICU; material: stool | host: Homo sapiens | place: USA: Saint Louis, MO | collected 2011-11-09 | reverse complement strand
AATGAATAAAATTTCATAAACTAATATATGAATGAGTAAAATAATGTACTTATAAGATGGCAAAAGTCTAAAATAGAATTAAAATAATACTGTAAATACTGGATTCTTATATGATGATAAAGCATGAATAGAAAATGAAATTATCTTGATTGTTATATTGAAAATTTTATATAATTATAAATATTATAGTTAATTATAAGCTTTCATATGTAAGTATGAGGTTTTATAAATGGATATTTAGGTTATAGTTCTTGTAATAGGAGTGTTTCATGAATAAGATTTTCAAGGTGATTTGGAGTAAAAGCAAAGAGTGTTATGTAGTTGTGTCTGAGATAGCTAATAACTATAGTGCTAAAAAAGCTGTATTGACTAGTGTTTTTGCTGTGTTGGCGGTAACTGGTAGTGCAGCCCATGTTATGGGGGCGACTTTACCGTCGGAGCTAACAGACAAAGGTTCTATTAAAATCGGTCAGTATGCAACTACAAGTAATATGTCTAGTATAGTTATAGGGACAAGCAGTCAATTTAGAACTTCTTCAGTTGATGGGTATAGGGCAATTGGTATTGGCTCTGGGATTATTGCTAGTGGTAATAATAGTGTTTCTATCGGTGGACATTCTCGAGCAACAGAAGATCAGGCAATTGCTATTGGTGGAGCTTCTGATGATAGTGGTGCTAAAGCAACGGGTTCTCAATCTATTGCTATCGGCGGTAATACTGTAGCTAGTGGGGATTCCTCTATTGTAGTCGGTGGTGATGACGTAGAGGTTGCATTCGCTAGAACTGTAACTTATACAGATATTAACACTGGACAAGCTAAAACGGGGACATTGAGACAGGCATCTATTGATTTGGCGAATATCCAATTGCCTCAATATATCACTGCTACAGCTAGTCATGCAGGGACTGCCATTGGGATGAAAACTAAAGCTGGTGACTTGGGTCTTTCTCTCGGCATGGGGGCGGATTCCGCTACTCGCCTAGATGGTAAGGCTGGTAATGTAGTTAACGCTATCGCTATTGGTGCCGGTGCAAAAGCTAATCGGGATAACTCCATTGCAATCGGTGGTGGTGCTAATACTGATGCAGCGGGTGTGGCACAAACAAGCTATACTATGAGTAATGGAGATACGGTTAACTGGGCCGGTGGTGAAAATGTGTTGCCTGGTGACGTTGTATCCTTTGGTGCTCCTGGTTATGAGCGTCAGCTTAAAAATGTAGCTCCTGGTATTGTCAGTGCAACTTCTACAGATGCGGTGAATGGCTCTCAGTTATATGCAATAGCTGAGAAGACTTTATCTAAATATATTTCTATTAAATCTGATTTGGTTGGGAATAAATCTAATAAAGGTGCAGAAGCGACTGATTCTATGGCTATAGGTCCGGATGCATCTACAACAACTGCTGCTACTAAAGGGGCTGCTTTAGGTACTGGTGCAACTGTTACTGTAGCGAATGGTGTAGCTGTAGGTTCACAGTCTAAAGCGAGCACAGCTAGTGGTGTAGCAGGCTATAATGTAAACGACTCTAGAACCGATAAATATGGTGCTTTATCCGGTAAAGCATTGACATCTACTTTAGGTGCCTTTGCTGTAGGTAATGAGACGAATACACGTCAAATTACAGGTGTGGCTGCTGGTACAGCTGATACAGATGCTGTAAATGTGGCACAGTTAAAGAGTGTGAATTTGAAAGTAGCTGGAGATACCGGCACAGGTGATGTTAATCTTGCTAATAGTACTTTAAATATTAAAGGTGCTGGTCTTGCTAAAACTACTGCATCTGGTAAAGATGTAACCGTAACTGTGTCTGAAAAAGCAGTTAAACAAGAAGCTGTTAAAGCGGTTACAATGGCAGCAGCGGATCCTAATGGTGCGATTACTGTGACACCTGAGCTTAGCGCGGATAAAGATACAGCAACTTACAAAGTTGGTATTGATCCAACTAAAGTGGCTGAGACTACTAACTTGACCTATAAGGATAATGATGGTGCAGATAAGACCGTTACATTAAAGAAAGGTTTGAACTTTAAAAACGGTACTATGACGACTGCTACAACTGCTGCAGATGGGGTTGTAACTGTTGATATTAATGATGATACAAAGGCTAAAATCAATAACGCCGCAACGAATAAGCTAGATAATCTTACACCGGAAGGCGAACAGAAGGTTAAGACCTTGGCAACATGGAATGTCGCTACTGCTGCTGATGGCGGAACTCATTCTGGTGACTCCACAAGTACTGTAACAGGGTCTGATACAGTGACTTTTAAAGCAGGTAATAACCTAAATGTAAACCAAACTGGTAGAGATATTACATTCTCCTTAAATAAAGAGATCTCTGATATGACTAGTTTAGGTCTTACAAATCCGGATGGTGCAAAGGCAACTATTAAGACTGGAAAAGGTGATGCTCATGTAGGTGAAACAGACCAAGCGGATCGCATTGTTTATACTAATGCAGCTGGTACTGAAGAACAGGTAGCAACATTAAAAGACGGTTTGCAATTCGGTGGCGATAATAATCCTGAAGTTATTAATAAGACATTGAATCAGAAGCTAGAAGTTGTTGGTGGTGCTGATGCAACGAAATTGTCCGATAACAATATCGGTGTTAATGCGAAAAACGGTAAGTTGCACGTGCAATTGTCTAAAGAATTAAATGACTTGACTAGCGCTCAATTCAAAAATGGTAATGCAGTGTCCACAATCAGTGGTGCAGGCACAACTGTGACAGACGGTACGAACACAACACAATATGGTCCTAAAGGTATGACCATTAATCCAGGTGCGAATGAAATATCTCTTACCGATAAAGGCTTAAACAATGGTGGCAAAGTCATCTCCAATGTAGCGAGCGGCGGTGATGTTGATACTAATGCGGCGAACATTGGTGATGTGAAGAAAGCGACTGCAGCATCCAAAACGACAGTATCTGTTAATAAGAAAGATACAGAAACTCCGAATTTGGTACTAGAAGCAACCGTAGATCCTACTGATGGTCATACGAATTACGATATCAAGTTGGCAAATAAAGTTAACTTAGGTAATGGTAATATTGTTCTTGATGGAACTGATGGTAGCATCAAGGCTAAAGGTAATATTACATCCGAAGGCACTGTAGAAGGCAAAGATCTTAAAGCGGGTAATGTAACGGTTAACAAGGACAATAAAGGTACTGTGAACGGTTTATCCAATAAGACCTGGACTCGTGGACAGGCTCCTGTGAGCGGTCAAGCAGCGACAGAAGACCAAATCCAAGCAGTAGATACTCGTGTGATCGCCGTAGAAGATAAGGTAGCGGACTTCGGCTGGATGGCGAAGAGCAGTGCTACAGGCACAGGTCAAGCAACAGGCAATAACGCAGCGACTAAGGTTGGTGATAAAACGGAAGTAGAATTCCGTGCCGGTGACAACCTCACTATTGATCAAACAGGCACTACTTTCACGTATTCCTTGAATAAAAATATGACAGGCCTTGAAAGTGTATCCGTAGGCGATGTAGCAAATGATAAACCGGGTGTTGTATTGAACGGTGCTGACGGCACTATGGGCGTACGCGGTAAAGATGGTGCAAATGCATCTATTACAGCGGCTAAAGGTGCTGACGGTTTGACAAGTACAGGTACTGGTAAAGATCGTATCGTTTATGAAACGAAAGACGCTAACGGCAATTCTGTTAAAGAAACCGTAGCAACAATGAACGACGGCTTGCATTTCGCTGGTGATAACGGAAATACAGTTATCGATAAGACCTTGAATGAAAAACTTGAAATCGTTGGTGGCGCTGACGCAGCGAAATTGACTGATAACAATATCGGTGTTAATGCGAAAGACGGTAAGTTGCACGTACAATTATCTAAAGAATTGAATGACTTGACTAGCGCTCAATTCAAAAACGGCAATGCAGTATCTACAATCAGTGGTGCAGGCACGACTGTGACAGACGGTACGAATACAACTCAATATGGTCCTAAAGGCATGACTATTAATCCAGGTACGAATGAAATATCTCTTACCGATAAAGGCTTAAACAATGGTGGTAAAGTCATCTCCAATGTAGCGAGCGGTGGTGATGTTGATACTAATGCGGCGAATATCGGTGATGTGAAGAAAGCAGCTGCAGCATCTAAAACGACAGTATCTGTTAATAAGAAAGATACAGAAACTCCGAATTTGGTGCTAGAAAAAACTGTAGATCCTGCTGATGGTCATACGAATTACGATATCAAATTGGCTGATAAAGTTGACTTGAGTAATGGTAATATCGTTCTTGACGGAGCTGATGGCAGCATCAAGACTAAAGGCAATATTACATCCGAAGGTACTGTAGAAGGCAAAGATCTTAAAGCGGGTAATGTAACTGTTAACAAGGATAACAAAGGGACTGTAAACGGTTTATCCAATAAGACTTGGACTCGTGGACAGGTTCCTGTGAGCGGTCAAGCAGCGACAGAAGATCAAATCCAAGCGGTAGATACTCGTGTGATCGCCGTAGAAGATAAGGTGGCAGACTTCGGCTGGATGGCTAAGAGCAGTGCTACAGGTACAGGTCAAGCAACAGGCAATAATGCAGCGACTAAGGTTGGCGATAAAACGGAAGTAGAATTCCGTGCTGGTGATAACCTCACTATTGACCAAACAGGTACTACTTTCACGTATTCTTTGAATAAAAATATGACAGGCCTTGAAAGTGTGTCCGTAGGGGATGTAGCAAATGATAAGCCAGGCGTTGTATTGAACGGTGCTGACGGCACTATGGGCGTACGCGGTAAAGATGGTGCCAATGCATCTATAACAGCGGCTAAAGGTGCTGACGGCTTGACAGGTACTGGTGCTGGTAAAGATCGTATCGTTTATGAAACGAAAGACGCTAACGGCAATCTTGTAAAAGAAACTGTAGCGACTATGAATGATGGTTTACATTTCGCTGGCGATAATGGGAATACAGTTATCGATAAGACCTTGAATGAAAAACTTGAAATCGTTGGTGGTGCTGATGCAGCGAAATTGACTGATGATAATATCGGCGTTAATGCAAAAGACGGCAAGTTGCAAGTACAATTAGCTAAAGATTTAAATGGTTTATCTAGTGTGGAAGTGAAGGACGATAATGGTGCATCTACTGTTATGAAAGGTGACATTATTAAGAGCAAAGATGCAGCAGGAAATACTTCTGTTGTAAATGGCTCTGGTGTGACTATTACACCTGCTAATCCGCAAAATCCAAATGCTGGTACAGTGTCTTTAACTACTGAAGGCTTGAATAATGGCAACAATCAAATCAAGGGTGTTGCAGCTGGTACAGCAGATACAGATGCGGTTAACCTTGGTCAATTGAAAAAATCTAATGCTCAGCTTGCTAATGCAATTGCTAATGTTGAATCCGAAACACAACGAGTAGGCGCTCATGCGGCAGCTATGTCAGCGTTGAAACCAATTCAATATGATCCATTAGAACCAACTCAAGTGATGGCTGGATATGGTAACTATCGTGGTAAGAGTGCAGCAGCATTAGGGCTTGCTCATTATACTAATGAAGATACAATGTTCAACGTGGGTGTTTCCGTAGGTGGACGTCATAATATGATCAATGCCGGTTATACTCATAAGTTTGGTAACAGCGATGCTAAACAAGCTGTACCAGAACGCTACAAAGGCGGTCCAATCAGCTCCATTTATGTGATGCAAGATGAAATGACCTCTTTGAAACAAGAGAATAGTAGACAGAAGGAAGTATTGGATAAACAACAAGCTGAAATCGAATCGTTGAAAGCTATGGTTAATAGTTTACTAGCAACTAAAGGTTAATAACTAAATATAGTAATTAAAATGATGATTTCGTTATAACATTCTTGTAGTGTTATCCGATGTCGTAAAGGAAAAAGGTTCCGTAGGAAGTTGATGGTCGATAAGCCTCAACTGAAATACGGAACCTTTTTTGTTGTTCAAATAAAAAAGTCAAAAATATTTTGAAAATTTATCTTTTGACCTATTGACTTTTTGACTTTTAAGGGTTATTATAATGTCGTAGGGCAAATAAACCCAGTAAAAATAGTATTAGTCAAATAGTTAAACTCTATGATGTATGAGGGGGTAAAATATATGAACAACAACTTTAACAACTTTGGTAATGAATTTTCTAGTATGAATGATTTGTTTAATCAATTGATGGGTAATATGGGTGGTTATTCCACGGAACGACGCAGTTATAAGATTAATGGTCGCGAAGTAACTCCAGAAGAATTTGCGTTTTATCGTCAAACTGGTCGCTTACCATCTAATGAAGAAATGCAAGCTGCTCAAGCTGCGCAACAAGGTAAAATTAAACAAGATGGAATCCTTGCTCGTTTGGGGACAAACTTAACTCAACAAGCTCGTGATGGTAAACTTGACCCTGTAATTGGTCGTAACAAAGAAATCCAAGAAACAGCAGAAATCTTAGCACGTCGTACTAAAAATAATCCTGTACTTGTAGGTGATGCTGGTGTTGGTAAAACTGCAGTAGTAGAAGGCTTGGCACAAGCTATTGTAAATGGTGATGTTCCAGCAGCTATTAAAAATAAAGAAATCATTTCCATCGATATTTCCGGATTGGAAGCTGGTACTCAATACCGTGGTTCTTTCGAAGAAAACATTCAAAACCTTATTAAAGAGGTAAAAGCCGCTGGCAATATTATTTTGTTCTTCGATGAAATTCACCAAATTTTGGGCGCTGGGTCCACAGGCGATGGTCAAGGCTCCAAAGGCTTGGCAGATATCTTAAAACCTGCTTTGTCTCGTGGTGAAATGACAGTTATCGGTGCTACAACACAAGATGAATACCGTAATACAATCATGAAAAACGCGGCTCTCGCTCGTCGTTTTAATGAGGTAAAGGTAAACGCGCCATCTGCAGAGGATACTTTCAAAATCTTACAAGGCATTCGTCCATTGTACGAAGCGCATCATAATATTGAATTGCCAGATGCGGTGTTGAAAGCAGCTGTAGATTATTCCGTACAGTATATTCCACAACGTAGCTTGCCTGATAAAGCCATTGATTTAATCGATGTAACAGCAGCTCACTTGGCATCTCAACATCCTGTAACAGATATTAAAACATTGGAAGCAGATATTGCTGATGCTAAAGCAAAACAAGAGGAATATGCTCAAAAAGAAGACTATGAATCTGCGATTAATGAAAAAATGCGTATTCAAAAGTTACAAGCAGAGCTTGATAACCATACAGAAAATCAAAAGGTAGTGGCTAAGGTTAACGATGTAGCAGAAGCCGTTGAAAGAATGACAGGTATCCCTGTATCTCAAATGGGTGCATCCGATATCGAACGCTTGAAAGACATGAAATCTCGTTTAGAAGCTCATGTAATTGGTCAAGATAAAGCAGTAGAAGCTGTATCTAAAGCAATTCGTCGTAACCGTGCAGGCTTTGACGAAGGTAACCGTCCAATCGGTAGCTTCTTATTCGTAGGTCCTACTGGCGTAGGTAAAACAGAATTAGCTAAACAATTAGCTTTAGATATGTTTGGTAACAAAGATGCAATCATTCGCTTGGATATGTCCGAATATAGTGATCGCACAGCCGTATCTAAATTAATCGGCGCTACAGCTGGTTATGTTGGTTATGAAGATAACTCTAATACATTGACTGAACGCGTACGTCGTAATCCTTATTCCATCGTATTATTCGATGAAATCGAAAAAGCAGACCCTCAAGTTATTACATTACTTTTACAAGTATTGGACGATGGTCGCTTAACAGATGGTCAAGGTAACACAGTAAACTTTAAAAATACCGTTATCATCGCTACATCCAATGCGGGTTTTGGTTATGGTAATGACAATGATGATGAAAATAAAGTAGATGTAATGGAACGCATTGCTCCATTCTTCCGTCCAGAGTTCTTGAATCGCTTCAACGCAGTTATCGAGTTCAATCAATTGAGCAAAGAAGATTTGAAAAAAATTGTAGATTTGATGCTTGATCAAGTGAATAAAACTTTAGCTAAAAAAGATATCACTCTTGATGTAACAGATGCAGCTAAAGAATTGTTGATGGAACAAGGGTATGATAAAACTATGGGCGCTCGTCCATTACGTCGTGTTATCGAATCTGAAATCCGTGATAATGTAACTGATTTCTACTTGGATCACATCGATGCTAAACACTTGCTTGCCGATGTTAAGGATGGTCATATTGTAATCTCTGAAAAAGCAGATTCCGATGATAGCAAAGACCAAGATAAGGCTGAGAAATAAAGAATAGACGTAAAAGTGTCAGAATAATCATTTGACAAATCTGAATAAAGTAGTAATATTAATAGCATAATTATATAGTGAGTATGCAAGGGAGCCTATTATATAGGCTGAGAAAGGGCTGCGAGCACCTGACCTTTATACCTGATCGGGATCATGCCCGCGTAGGAAGCACGCTAATACTTAATATGGGTATCGATCATTTTGTTCGATACCCATTTTTGCATACCTAACTATATATGTCTTTTATATAGGAGGATGTAAAATGTTTATGACTCAATTGGAATCTGCTGTGGCTGGTGTAGTTACGAAGGAAATGAAAGTAGTTGCGGAAAAAGAACGTATGGATGAAGAGGTATTACGTTCACTAGTGGCAGCAGGAAAGGTTGTTATTCCTTGTAACAAGCAACATACTAGTATTTCGCCTGAGGGGATTGGCAAACGCCTTAGAACGAAAGTCAATGTTAATTTAGGTACATCGAAAGACGTCACTGATTATGATAGTGAAATTGAAAAGGTTAATCGAGCTATTAGACTTGGCGCAGAGTCGATCATGGATCTTTCCACTCATGGTGACACTCGTATTTTTAGACGTAAATTAATTGAGACATCACCAGTAATGATTGGTACGGTGCCTATTTATGATAGTGTCATCCATCATCAAAAAGATTTGGGTGAATTAACAGCTCAAGATTTCTTGGACACTATTCGATTACACGCTCAAGATGGTGTAGATTTTATTACTATCCACAGTGGTATTACGAGAAAAACAATAGATCAAATCAAGAATCATAAACGGTTGCTTAATATTGTTAGTCGCGGAGGGAGTTTGGTATTTGCATGGATGAGCATGACAGGCCATGAAAATCCATTCTACGAATACTTTGATGAAATCTTAAAGATTTGCAAAGAATATGATGTTACGTTGTCTTTAGGTGATGCTTGTCGTCCAGGTTGCTTGGCGGATGCAACTGATGTGTGCCAAATTGAAGAGCTTGTAAGGCTTGGTGAATTGGCAAAACGAGCGAAACAATATGGTGTACAAGCTATGATTGAAGGACCTGGGCATGTACCTTTACATCAAATACAAATGAATATGGAGATACAAGAGTCCTTGTGTGATGGAGCGCCATTCTATGTGTTGGGACCGCTCGTCACAGATATTGCTCCAGGCTATGACCATATTACGGCTGCTATTGGTGGCGCTGTAGCGGGTATGCATGGTGCATCCTTCTTATGCTACGTTACACCAGCGGAACATTTAGCCTTACCAAATGCAGATGATGTAAAAGACGGAATTATGGCTTTCAAAATAGCGGCGCATGCTGCAGATATTGCTCGTGGTATTCCTAATGCAAGAGATATAGATGACACTATGGCTAAGGCACGTCAAGTTCTCGATTGGGAGGCACAGTATGCTTGTGCCCTTGATCCTGAACGGGCTCGTTCTATTCGTGAAAGTAGAGCACCGGAGGAAGATCATGGTGAAACCTGTTCGATGTGCGGCAAGTTCTGTGCTGTACGCAGTATGAATAAAGCTTTACAAGAAGAATATATTGATATTTTATAAGCTTTTTCATATGGGAGGTCATTATGGATTTGATTGTTAATGGAGAGCCAAAGTATGTTGTAGGTGAGCAACTTCATTTGATTCTTGATGAATTAGGCTATTCTGGTAAACACTTTGTAGTTGAGCTTAATGGAGAGATTCTTAGTAAGGAAGCATATACAACCACTAAATTAACGGCTGCTGACAGATTAGAAATCGTTAGCTTTGTAGGAGGTAATTGATATATTGGATACATTTACTATAGGTAATATTGGGGTAGGGCCTATTTTTTCTACACAGACAAAACCCAATGCTAATCCTGTAGGAATTTCTTATGTATATTGGGCAAAGCAATTTAGTAAGTTTCCTATTGTTGCTATTGGGGGGGATTAAAATGACAAATACTGATACCGTTTGGCAAGCGCATCCCGATTTTATTTGTGCCGTTTCTGAAATAACAGAATCGGATAATATACAAAATACTATTTATGAGCTCATGATGGGATATAGTAGGGTCAGATAAAAAAGAGTATACATACAAACCACAAGATTTTAATCTTGTGGTTTTTGTATTTATAAAATAATTTTGTAGATTTGATAAATATCCTTGCTAAGATATAGGTTTATTTAGTATAATCGTATCATTAAATTCGATATTCTATAGAATTTATAAAATAGATGAAGATGGAGAGGTAATAGTATATGTCTCATTATGTAGATTTAAATAGTGATTTAGGCGAAAGTTTTGGTAATTATACATTAGGTATGGATAGTGAAGTATTAAATCACGTAACAAGTGCTAATATTGCTTGTGGTTGGCACGCTGGAGATCCTCTTATTATGGATGCGACTGTCCGCATGTGTAAAGAAAAGGGCGTAGCCGTAGGGGCACACCCTGGTTATCCAGATTTGATGGGATTTGGTCGTCGTGCGATGGCAGTAAATCCTGCGGAGGCAAAAGCCTATATGATATACCAACTGGGCGCACTACAAGCTTTTTGTGATAGCCATGACCTTATTTTACAGCATATGAAGTTACACGGTGCCTTTTACAATACAGCTTGTGTTACGCCTGTAATAGCTGATGCAATTTTAGATGGTTTACAAGCAGTAAATCCCAATATTGCGGCCATGGTATTGAGTGGTAGCTATATTGCTCAAGAGGCACAGCGACGAGGTATTCCTGTTATACAGGAGGTGTTTGCCGATCGTGGCTACACAGAGGAGGGAACATTGGTTCCTCGTACAGAAGTAGGTGCTTTCATCAAAGACCCACAAGAGGCTTTAGACCGAGTTCTCATGATGGTTACAAAGGGTAAGGTTGTTACTAATACGGGGAAGACCATTGATATTGTGACAGATTCCATATGTGTTCATGGAGATAATCCTGAAGCGATAGCTTTCACAAAGTATATTCGGGAAGGGCTATTAAAAGCTGGTATAACGGTGGCGAATTTTCAACACCGATAACACTATTAAGAACATTAAAATAAATGCTTAATTAATACTAACAGAAAATACGAATATAAGTATTAAAAGCAAGTATGAGCTTTAAGCAATAAGTATGACATAGATTAATTATTATTTTGGAGGTTCCTATGAAACCAATTACAGGTAAAGCGAGTTTCTCTGTCCTATTAGGGGCAGCTTTCTTAATGGCCACGTCATCTATTGGGCCTGGCTTTATGTTGCAAACAGCAGCGTTTACAAATGAGTTGAAAGCAGACTTTGCATTTGCTATCGTTATATCCGTTATTTTCTCTATTATTGCACAGCTTAATGTCTGGACAATTATTGGTGTATCCCAAATGCGCGGTCAAGATATTGCGAATAAGGTATTACCAGGCCTTGGGTATATAGTGGCATTTTTAATTTCCCTTGGTGGATTAGCCTTTAATATCGGTAATATTGGTGGTGCTTCTATGGGCCTCAATATTATATTTGGTATCGACACAACAACAGCAGCGGCTATTAGTGGTATTTTGGGCATCTTACTATTTACATCTAAGAAGATGGGTGGTGTTCTAGATAATACGGCTAAAGTACTCGGTACGGTTATGCTCGTCCTCATTGCTTATGTAGCATTTTCAACGAATCCCCCGGTAGGGACAGCAGTGACTCATGCGATAGTACCTACGAATTATCCGTGGCTTGCTACGATAACTCTTATTGGAGGGACCGTAGGTGGCTATATAACATTCTCTGGTGGTCATCGCCTTATTGATGCTGGTATTACAGGTCAAGAACATTTAAAGGATGTACGTCGTGCAGCGATTATGGGCATGTCTGTTGATGCGCTAGTTCGTATATTATTATTCTTAGCTGTTCTTGGTGTGGTATCTATGGGATTTGTACTAGATGCTAAGGATCCAGCTGGTTCTGCTTTTCTTTTAGGAGCTGGTGAAATCGGGCATAAATTATTCGGTATAGTGTTCTTCTGTGCCGCATTGACCTCTGTAGTAGGGGCTGCCTACACATCAGTATCCTTCTTAAAAACATTGTTTAAGGTGGTAGAACGAAATGAAAAATTGACTATTATGGCATTTATCTTTATTTCCACATGTATCCTGATTTTTATTGGTAAACCAGCATCTCTATTGATTTTAGCCGGTTCTGTAAATGGGTTAATATTACCTGTTACATTGGCAGTTATGCTTGTCGCAACTCATAAATCTGAAATCGTAGGAACATATAAACACAATAAACTTTTATATTATACAGGGTGGATTGTAGTGCTCGTAACATCTTATATTGGTGTTACATCTTTAAAAGGTATTGCTAAGTTACTAGGTTAATTAATTATCTGTGAAAGCACCATTACGTTCGTCTTGAATGTGATGGTTCTTTCTAGTTATAGCAGGAGGTACATATGAAACCTACAATTTCACCTGTAGGGGATTGCGCTATCTCTATTGATTTTGGTCAAGTAATAGATCCAAAGATTAATCGACAAATCCGACAAGTTATAGAGCAGATTAAACTCTTACAGCTAGATGGAATTATTGAACTAGTTCCTACATACTGTGCATTGCTTGTTCAATATGATGCAATGGTATATACGTATTCCGACATTTGTGGAACTATTAATCCTATATTACAAGAAACTGTAACAGACAGCGCAAATGAACGTGTTACGATTGTTGAAATCCCGACCATATACGGTGGCGAGTATGGTCCAGATCTAGGTTTTGTAGCCTCTCACAATCATATAAGTGAAGCTGAGGTTGTATCCATTCATAGTGGTACTGATTATTTGGTTTATATGTTAGGTTTTATTCCTGGTTTTACTTACTTAGGTGGAATGGATCCTCGCATTGCAACTCCGCGGTTGTCTTCGCCAAGAACTTTGATTCCTGCCGGGTCTGTAGGTATTGCAGGAGAACAGACTGGCACATATCCATCAGATTCTCCAGGGGGATGGCAGATCATTGGGCGCACACCTGTGACTATGTATGATATGTCTAAAAAACAAGCTGCATTATTAAGAGCAGGGGACTACGTTCGTTATGTGCCCATCGATGATACTGAATTTTATCGTATTAAATCTTTAGGTTCAGCTTATGTTCCTGTTGTACATGAAGTAGAGGTAGGTGATTTGCGTGGCTTTAAATAGTTTTAAGAAAGCTTCAATCCACGTAGATGGACCAGGGATGTATACAACGATTCAAGATGCAGGACGAGTCGGCTATCAACAATATGGTATGCCTGTAGCGGGGCCTATGGATAGTGAAAGCTATCTATTGGGGCAGGCTTTAGTAGGAAACAAGGAGCTTTTAGGTGCTTTAGAATGCACCGTGCTACCGCCTACACTAACGGTTCAAGGTACATGTATTGTTGCTTTTACAGGGGCTGATATGCACCCCACTATTAATAATATAGTCGTGCCTCGATACATACCTTTTATATGTCATGAAGGAGATATTATTTCTGGTAGCTTTAGCCAATGTGGCGTGCGTATGTATATTGCTTTCTCCGGCGGTATTGATGTTCCTACTATTAATGGTAGCGTATCGACTCATACAAAGGCTAAGATAGGTGGTCTTGAGGGGAGACCGTTACAAGCAGGTGATCAGTTTGGCATTAAAGCATTTACTAGAGACGAAGTGAATGTGTGCGACTTCTATGATGGTCATAACTTATTCAATATCGCCTTATATAACCGCGGCGGCCGTGAGTGTCACGAACCTTTGCGTGTTGTTCTCGGAAATCAAGCAAAGTATTTTACAGAGAAAGGAATCAAGACCTTTGGTAGTAAAATATATACATTGACTGTACAATGTGATCGCATGGGCTTTCGCTTGGATGGCCCTGTTATAGAGCATATAGATGGTGCAGATATTATCTCCGATGGCGCTGTATTTGGTTCTATCCAAGTTCCTTCTGATGGAAACCCTATAGTGCTCATGGCAGATCGGCAAACAACAGGTGGCTATACAAAGATTGGTACTGTGATTACGGCAGATTTACCTAGGTTAAGCCAATTACCAGTGGGGGATGGAATTCATTTTGATATCATATCTGTCGAAGAAGCACAAGCGATATATCGTACATATATGAAACGCTTACATAAGCGCATACAATTAGCACACGAACAAAGTGTATATGCCTTTAATTTAACTTAATTGATTTTCCCTATTTAATTATATAAACTAGCAATAAAGCTATCTTGTAGATTGTTATTTCTATGAGATAGCTTTTTGTTATGTAATGTAAGATGAATTGATGAGGTGGTGGGAAAATATAATCTTATAAAACAAGTTTAAAATAATGATTATGAATTTATATTCATTTTATCTCTTCGTTATGGTATAAAATAAGCCCGTATTTTATATAAATTTGTGATATAAATCACTATAAAACGCATTAATGCTGCATTTGTACGCCGCGTAGAATTATGAATAAAAAATGAAAAAGCTTGATAGTGTATTAAAGGTTTTGATATACTTATAATATTGAAGATTTTGGAATTCTCGTATGACTTACCATATGATAAAACATCGAGGGAGCATTACTATTACTATATTTTATAGGAGAAAGTATGAATAAGATTTTTAAAGTGGTTTGGAGCAAATCAAAAAACTGCTACGTAGTAGTATCTGAGTTCGCTAAGAATAATAGTGGCAAAAAGAAAATTGTTGTAGCAGCAATTTTGGCTGCATTAGCAATGACTAATGCTAGCATCTCTATGGCGGCAAATACTTTGCCTACAAATATGCATGCAACAGCAGTAGGCTTGGGGGCTGGTGCTTCTGTTACTGGTGATAAAGCTGTAGGTTTCGGTCAAAATGCAGCAGCTGCAGGTGGATATTCTATTGCAATAGGGTCTAATTCTAGTACCAGTGTTAACAGTCCACAAGGAATCGCTATTGGTGGTGGTAATACTGCTAATGAAGGTGCAAGAGTAATTGGGGAGCAAGCAATTGCCATTGGGGGAAATACAATAGCTCAAGGTAACTCTTCTATTGTTATTGGTGGCGATGATGTAGTTAAAGCCGATGGTGTAAAAGTTATTTACACTACGAATAATGGTGAGAATAAAACTGGGGATTTGCGTAGTGCGGTTCAAAGCTTAACAGGATTTGATATGAGAAACCCACTATATACATCGGCAACGGCTGGTGAATCCGGTATCACATTAGGCATGAAAGGTCAGTCAGGCAATGTGGGCATTGCCATTGGTACAGGTGCAAATGCGAAGGATCGTTTATCAGGAACTTCTAGTGGGGCTTCTGGTCAAGCCAATAATGATGTAACAAATGCTATTGCTATTGGCACAGGGGCTAGGGCAAATCGTGATAATGCTATTGCCATCGGTGGTGGTTCTAACACTGATGTAGGCGGTACAAAACAATCTAGCTATACTTTGCCAAATAACGTTGTTGCTTCCTGGGCTGGTGGTGATAAAACATTGCCAGGTGACGTTGTATCTTTTGGTTCTAAAGGGTATGAACGTCAGTTGAAACATGTGGCTCCTGGCGAAGTAAGTGCTACTTCCACAGATGCAATTAATGGCTCTCAACTTAGCGCTATTGTAGACCAAATCGCTTATAAATATATATCTATAAAATCTTCTGATGCTGCTAATAAAGATAATACTGGTGCTACGGCCGATAATTCTATTGCTATTGGCCCAAATGCCGCAACAGACGCATCTGCGAGTCGTTCTGTAGCTGTTGGTGATGGCGCTAGAGGTAAAGTAGTAGATGGTGTAGCTGTTGGTTCAAAATCTATAGCTGATATTGCTTCAGGCGTAGCGGGATATAATGTTAATGCTAGTCGTACAGATATATATGCTGGTTTAAGTGGTGCTGCCCTAACGTCTAAATTAGGTGGTGTTGCTGTTGGTACGATAAACCAAACACGTCAAATTAACTATGTTGCTGCTGGTACTGCTGATACAGATGCAGTAAACGTGGCACAGTTAAAGAGTGTTAATCTAGCTTTTACAGGTGATACTGGTACAGGCGATGTGAACCTTGCTAATAGTAAATTGGCTGTAAATGGTGATAATACATACATCAGCACTACAGCTAATGGTAAGAAAATTACAGTTTCTGGTAAAAAGCAAGACATTACTGTAGCAAATGGTAGCGCTACAGCGACTGCTGGTATGGCGGATTCTGCTAACGTAGCTAATGCGATTAATCAAGCGATTGATCAAAATAAATATGGTTGGAATCTTTCTGCTAATGGTGAAGCTACACCAGTAGCGGTTGAAAAAGGTAATACAGTAGATTTTTCTGGTGACGATAATGTTGCGGTTGCTAGAAATGATAAGAAAATCTCTGTAGCTTTGAAAAAAGATCTTTCTAAATTAAACAGTGCTTCTTTCAATAATGCTGGCGGTAATGAAACTGTTAAAATTGATGGTGATAAAGGTATCAATGCTGGGAATTTGAAAGTTGCTAATGTAGCAGATGGTGTTGCTGATAAAGATGCTGTCAATGTATCTCAATTGAAAAAAGTTGATGATAAAGCTGAAGCTAACAAAATTGCTATTGATACAAATAAAACTGCAATAGCTAAAAATGCAGGCGATATTGCAACAAACAAAACAGATATTGCTGCCAATAAGGACAGTATTGCTGCGAATACGCAAAAAATTGCTGACAATAAAACAGCAATTGACAAAAATGCGGGTGAAATTGCTACAAACAAAGGGGATATTGTTTCTAATAAAGCTAATATTGCCCAAAATACTGCTGCTATCGGTCGTAAGATTTCTTTAGGTGGTAACTCTGGTTCTACCGATGAAAAATCCTTGAGCACAGGTGATGTGAAATTCAATGTGAAAGGTGAAAATGGTCTTACGACTGTTGCTAATGGCGACGATGTGACAGTTAAACTCGATGATACGACTAAAGGTAAAATCGAGAATGCAGCTGATCGAGATTTGAGCAATTTGACTCCTGATGGTAAACAACAAGTTAAGGAGTTAGTAGCTTGGAATGTAGTCGCTAATAATGAAACGGCTGAAAAGGTTGAAGGTGGTAATACAGTTAAGTTTATCGATGGTGATAACATTTCTATTACTCAAAATGGTAAAGATTTCACCGTTTCCACTAAGAAAGATGTAACCTTTGATACGGTAACAGCTACTCAAACGATTACAGCGCCAAAAGTGAAAGCGACAACTGGGGTCGAAACACCTCAAGTAACAGGCTTGATTAACACTACATGGGTTCCAGGTCAAACACAACCTGTATCTGGTCGTGCAGCCACAGAAGATCAATTGAAACAAGTTGATAATCAAGTGGTAGAAAACAAAGCCAATATTGCTGATAATACAGATAAAATTGGCAAAAACGCTGATGCCATTGCCGACAATAAACAAAAAATTGCTGACAATAAAACGGCAATTGATAAGAATGCAGGTAATATTGCTACTAATAAGGACAATATTGCTGCGAATAAAGCTGATATCGCAGCCAATACAGATAAAATTGGTAAGAATGCTGATGCTATTTCAGATAATAAGCAAAAAATAGCCGATAATAAAACTGCAATTACTAAAAATACTGGCGACATTGCTACAAATAAAGGGGATATTGCTTCTAATAAAGCTAATATTGCTCAAAATACTGCTGCTATCGCTCGTAAGATTTCTTTAGGTGGTAACTCTGGTTCGACTGATGAAAAATCTTTGAGCACAGGTGATGTGAAATTCAATGTTAAAGGTGAAAACGGTCTTACTACGGTTGCTAATGGTGACGATGTGACTGTTAAACTCGATGATGCGACTAAAGGTAAAATCGAGAATGCAGCGGACCAAGACTTGAGCAATTTGACTCCTGACGGTAAGCAACAAGTTAAGGACTTAGCAGCTTGGAATGTAGTCGCTAATAATGAGATGGCTGAAAAGGTTGAAGGTGGTAACACCGTTAAGTTTATCGATGGTGATAACATTTCCATTACTCAAAATGGTAAGGACTTCACCATTTCTACTAAGAAAGATGTAACCTTTGATACGGTAACAGCTACTCAAACGATTACAGCGCCAAAGGTTAAAGCGACAACTGGAGTTGAAACACCTCAAGTAACAGGCTTGACGAACACTGCGTGGGTTCCAGGTCAAACACAACCTGTATCTGGTCGTGCAGCCACAGAAGACCAATTGAAACATGTTGATGATCAAGTATCAGAAAATAAAGCCAAGATTGCTGACAATACAGATAAGATTGGTAAAAATGCAGAGGCTATTGCGGATAACAAACAAAAAATAGCTGATAATAAAGCTGCAATTGATAAAAATGCAGTAGATATTGCTACTAACAAAGATAATATCGCAACTAATAAAGCCGATATAGCAACTAATAAAGATAATATTGCGACGAATAAACAAAATATTGCAGATAACAAAGCGGCCATCACTAAAAATGTTGGCGATATCGCAGCCAATAAAGCTAATATTGATAAAAATACAGAAGCTATTGGTCGTAAGATTTCCTTAGGTGGTAATACTGGTTCAACCGATGAGAAATCCTTAAGTACAGGCGATGTGAAATTCAATATTAAAGGGCAAAATGGTATTGTTACTGAAGCTAATGGAGACGATGTAACTGTCAAATTAGATGATGCTACGGCTAATAAAATCAATAATGCAGCAAATACGGATTTGAGCAACTTAACAGATGCTGGTAAACAACAAGTTAAAGATTTATCCGCATGGAACGTAGTAGCTAATGGTAATACTGCTGAAAAAGTTGAAGGTGGCAATACAGTTAAGTTTATCGATGGTGATAACATTTCCATTACTCAAAATGGTAAAGATTTCACAATTGCTACTAAACAAGACGTAACTTTCAATACTGTAAAAGCAAATCAAACTATTACAGCACCAAAAGTGAAAGCTACAGAAGGTGTAGAAACACCTCAAGTAACGGGTTTGACTAACACTGCATGGACTCCGGGTCAAACACAGCCTGTCTCTGGACGTGCCGCCACAGAAGATCAATTGAAACATGTTGATGATCAAGTAGCAGAAAACAAAGCCAACATTGCTGATAATACAGATAAGATTGGTAAAAATGCTGATGCCATTGCGGATAACAAGCAAAAAATAGCTAATAATAAAGCTGCAATTGATAGAAATGCTGCTGATATTGCAACTAATAAGGATAACATCGCAACCAATAAAGCTAATATCGACAAAAACACGACAGCTATTGCTCGCAAGATTTCTTTAGGTGGTAACTCTGGTTCTACCGATGAAAAATCGTTGAGCACAGGTGATGTGAAATTTAATGTGAAAGGTGAAAATGGCCTTACTACGGTTGCTAATGGCGACGATGTAACTGTTAAACTCGATGATGCAACTAAAGGCAAAATTGATAATGCTGCAAATCAAGACTTGAGCAACTTGACAGATGCTGGTAAACAACAAGTTAAAGATATATCTGCATGGAAGGTAACAGCTGCAGGAGGTACTGTTGAAAAAGTACAAGGTAGTGATACCGTAAAATTCCAAGCTGGTGATAATCTTGTAGTTAACCAAGATAGAACTACTTTCACATATGGCTTGGCTAAAGACTTAAAAGGCCTAAACAGTGTTATTGTAGGTGATGAAAACGGTGTATCTACTAAAATCACTCCTGCAGGTACAACTGTGAAAGATGCAGCTGGCAACTCTACTACAATTAATGGGGGTGGTATGACTATTACTCCTGCAGATACAGCAGCTAGCCCTGTATCACTTACTGTAGACGGCTTAAATAATGGTGGCAACAAAATTCATGGAGTAGCGCCTGGCACAGCTGATACTGATGCAGTAAATGTTAGCCAATTGAAAGCATCTAATGCTGGTTTACAAGAAGCTGTTAACCGTGTTGGTACTGAAACACAACGTGTTGGTGCTCATGCAGCAGCTATGGCAGCGTTGAAACCAATTCAATATGATCCATTGGAACCAACACAAATTATGGCTGGTATTGGTAACTACCGTGGTGAAACTGCGGGTGCCATCGGTATTGCTCACTACCGAACTGAAGATACTATGTTCAACGTAGGTGTTTCACTTGGTACTAGCCATAACATGGTAAATGCAGGTGTAACGCATAAATTTGGTGGTAGTCGTGAAAGAAAAGACGCTATTCCAGAACGCTATAAGGCGGGGCCTATTAGCTCTGTTTATGTAATGCAAGATGAAGTATCTAGTCTCAAAAAAGAAAATAGTAATCAAAAAACGGTTATTGCTAATCAAGCAGCGCGTCTAAATACATTAGAAGCTGAAAATGAACGTCAACGTCAAGAATTGGCTGAAACTAAACAAGGCTTAGATGACTTGCGTGCCGTAGTAAATCAATTATTAGCTTCTAAAGGTTAAGAGTTGAGAACTAATTTTGATAATAGTCTAAGATAGTTATTTCTCTGTAAAACTAAAGAACCTCTTATACATTGTTGTACTTGATAGGGTATATACATTTCGTATAAGAGGTTCTTTTGCTATTTTGATATGTATTCTTATTTAAAATGCATAACATATGAATGACTTCTCATATGTTGTGTGATATAATACAGTGGAAATAAGAGGTAAAGTGATACCTCTATTATGTATGATCTTGCATGAATAGGAGATAGGATGTTAGACCGTATACAACGATGGCTTTCAATAGACACCATGTTGCCTGTTGCAGAACGATTAGGAGCTGTAGGAACTACAAAGCAGCTATATGGTAATTATTTAAAAATAGCTTGGCCAGCTACATTACAAGGCTTGATGTTACAATTTATGACTGCCATTGATTTGGCGATGGTTGGTGCCTTAGGTGCGTCAGCTCTTGCTTCGGTAGGCATTATGGGTCAACCTGAGATGGTAATGCTCATCTTTTGTCGAGCCTTATCCATTGCTGTGACGGCAATTATAGCTCGTCGTCATGGTGAAGGCGATGTAGATGGTATGAATGCCGTACTCAAGCAATCTATTTTATTGAATTTTTTAATTTATGTACCGTTATTATTGATATGTTTCTTGAACTTAGAGCATATTCTACGTTTTACGGGTGCTGAAGATGGCTATATTGAAACAGCCGTTTGGTATGGTCGTTTCATAGTTATTAGCTTAATATTTCAGTCCTTTAGCCAAATCGTAGGGGCTGCACTCATTGGATATGGTAACACTAAAGTTATTTTTAAATCTAATGTAGTAGGGAATATTTTGAATACGATAATGAATTTCTTCTTGATTTATGGTATTGGTTTCTTCCCTGAACTTGGCGTTATGGGGGCAGGTGTATCCACTATGATCAGTAGTGCTATTATTGCATTATTGTTGTTGCGTACGATTTCACAACATACTTCTACTGGATTAACATTGCGCCATCCGTCGAAATGGACTTTTGAAAGGCCCGTATTACATACAATGTTTCATGTCGGTGGCAGTTCTTTAGGAGAACAGTTCTTTGAGCGATTCGGTATGTATACATACACTATGATTGTTGCTTCCTTAGGTGCGGTACCTTTAGCAGCACATTACGTATGTATGAATTTAATGGATATATTTTACTATTTTGCGATGGGTCTTGGATTTGCAGGTGCATCTCATACTGGGCAAAGTCTGGGACACAAACGACCAGATATTGCACGTACTTATGGTAAAATTGGTGCTCGTATTGGTTTAGTCGTGGGCCTTGTAAGTGCATTAATCTTTATTGGTCCTGGTGATTTTTTAGTACAGTTATATACTCGTGAAAGTGATGTTGTCACACTTTCAGCCACTTTGATGGGCATTATGGCTATCGCTGCATTCCCTCAAGCATTACAGCAAGTGTATTCCGGTGTGTTGAAAGGGGCAGGAGATACATATTACATCATGAAATATTCTCTTGTAAGCGTAGCAATCATTCGTCCTATTATTACTTATTTATTGTGCATTACACTAGGTTTAGGACTTTTTGGGGCATGGTTATCTTTGTGCTTCGATCAGTCTCTAAGATTATGTTGTTCTTATTTGAGATTTATTCGAGGAACATGGCAACATAAGGTTGTTTAATGAGATGTAAATTCTTTTTCACATTGAAAGTTTTAGAAGGATTCATGAAAAAGAAGTGAATAAACTCTTGTCTATTAAAAATTTTTGATGTACAATACGTAATGTGAAAAAAATGACACATTGGGGAATGTGTTATCTGACCAGAAACTTCTGATTTCACGTATATATGTAAGGGATATACATATGAAATGATAAAAGCTTCCTTAGTGCATAAGGGAGCTTTTATTCGTTCAATTATAGTTAGATC
>OJUL01000229.1_pt1 | contig 24664 bp, 13 predicted proteins | sample 1601491 | NCBI WGS metagenome assembly OJUL01 (sample SAMN04436862, study PRJEB24849) | human gut metagenome | biome: human gut; feature: NICU; material: stool | host: Homo sapiens | place: USA: Saint Louis, MO | collected 2011-11-09 | reverse complement strand
CTATCTTCCCATTATTATTTTCCTGCAACCGCTAGCAGAGTTTTAACCCCCTACAAGAATATATTTTATTACACCGGTGATATAATATATCTTATATCAAAAACGTTACCCTAACTTAAACACACATTAAGCACGATTAAATAATCACAATTTAAATTATATTTAAAACATCTCCCACCAATAATTACACTGCATCTTCAGGATGACTAAGTCACAACACACGAAAAATAAAAAGACATTAAAAACATAACGATAGAAAAACACATCAATAAACACCATCAATACATTAATGCCCTCTTCATTGTTTACCCCTTTATTTACGCAAGCTTAATTTGCACATTCAGAGTTTTCTGGCTATATCATTTTTATCTCCTCAAAACGAATTCCTTTATTAATTACAGGGTTTTATAAGACGCAAAACACAAATAAAACGTATTTCTTTCATATGTAATTAGATTCGCTCTGATGTTGCCACTCTGAATTCTGGCGGGCATCGTTCGCTCTAAAAAAGACGGTGAGGACTGTTTAATTAACAGTCACTCCGCCGGGGGCGCCCTTTACCTTCTACAGAGATGGCTCGTCTTGCTCGCCGTTCACGGTAACTCTGCTGGAGTCATAACGAAATGAGCCAAATCTCTGTTATATCAAAACTTACTGGCGTGGAAACTACGACGGAAGGCACACAGGTTACGCTGAGCCATTCCTCTATCGTTGAGCTTCATGTAGAGCGAGCTGATGTCTCCCATTTCGCGCGAAGTGGTAACGATCTGGTGGTGACACTGCACTCAGGGGAAGTAATAACCCTTAAAAATTTCTACGTCACGGACGCGCAGGGCGTAAGCCAGCTGGTACTCCAGGACAGCGACGGTGCGTTATGGTGGATAGAAGATCCTGCCGGGGCCGCCACGTATGAATCTATCGCGTCGACAGACGTGCTGCTAGCGGCATCCGGAAGTGATACCGGTGGCGCGGCCATCTGGCCATGGGCGCTGGGCGGTATTGTTGCCGCAGGCGGCATCGCGGCGGCGGCAAGCTCCGGTGGTGGCGGGGGGGGTGACGATGACAATAACGGTAACCCTAATCCTAATCCTGATCCCGGCACGCCAGGTGAACCTTCTACCCCGGATACAACGCCGCCGAATGCACCCTCGAGTCTTACGTTCTCGTCGGACGGGAAAACCGTCACCGGTACCGCTGAACCCGGCAGCACAATCACGCTGAAAGATGCAAACGGCAACGTTATCGGCACAGGGAAAACCGGCAGCGACGGCAACTTTACTGTTTCTCTCGGCACTCCGCTGATCAACGGTGAACATGTCACCGCAACTGCGACGGATGCGGCAGGGAATACCAGCCAGAGCGCAACGGTGACCGCGCCGGATCTCACCGCCCCCGATGCCCCAACGATTGGCAGCGTAACGGACGATGTCGGCCCTCAAACAGGGGCGCTGACTAACGGCAGCAGCACCAACGATCAGCGGCCCCAGCTCAGCGGCACCGCCGAGGCGGGCTCAACCGTGACGATCTATGACGGCGGGATCGCCATCGGCACGGCAGTCGTCTCCAGCAATGGCACCTGGACATTCACCCCGTCAGTTGATCTGAGCGAAAGTACCCACCAGATTACGGTGCGGGCAACTGACGCCGCCGGTAATACCGGCCCCGCTTCACCGGTCTTCACGCTGACCGTCGATCTCACCCCGCCGGCAACGCCGACGGCGATCGTACTGACTGACGACACGGGGACTATCAGAGGAACCATCACCTCTGGCACCGCCACCGATGCATCAAAACCGATCCTGGCGGGAACGGGCGAGCCGGGTGGAACCATTACTATTTACGATAATGGTGTGGTCGTGGGTACCACAACCGTACTGCCCAACGGCACCTGGAGCATCAGGCCAGACGGTCCGCTCCCGGACGGAGCACACTCGATAACCGTCGTGGAAACCGATGCCGCCGGAAACCAGAGTGCGGCATCAGCGCCTATCACCTTCACCGTTGACACTACCCCGCCGCTGGCCCCCGGAAACCTCGTCGTGTCAAATGATGGCGGTTCCATCAGCGGTACCGCAGAGCCGGGCAGCACGGTGACCATCCGGGATGGCAATGTCATCCTTGGCACGTCGGTGGCAGACAGTGAGGGTAACTTCACCCTGACGCTGACCCCGCCTAAGCTCAACGGCGAAACGCTGACCGCAAACGCCACCGATGCCGCAGGCAATACAGGCCCCGCAACCGCGGCGGCGGCACCGGATACGACCCCACCGCAGACCCCGGTTATCGTATCGGTGATTGATGACGTGCAGGCCACAACCGGCCCCGTGGGTCAGAATGGGCTGACCAACGACCGGGCACCGACCCTGAACGGCACGGGCGAACCCGGTTCGACCATCACGATATCCAACGGCAGCGATATCCTCGGCACGGTGAACGTCCCCTCATCCGGCCTGTGGAGCTTTACACCGCCTGTACCACTGTCTAACGGTACCTATGTGTTCACGGCGACAGCAACAGATGCTGCCGGTAACCCGAGCGGTCAATCGAACGCGTGGACGATTACCGTTGACGGTACCGCACCAGACGCCCCGGTGATTACGCAGGTCGTGGACGATGCTCCCGGGGGAACGCTTGGCTCGCTCAACCTGAATGACACCACCAACGACGCCACCCCGACGCTGAGCGGCACCGCCGAGGCAAACGCCACGGTCACAATTCGTGCTGACGGGGTGGTGATAGGTACCACCGTCGCTGATGGCCTCGGTGCATGGAGCTTTACCCCTTCCACACCACTGGGTGAGGGTCCGCATACCCTGACGGCAGTTGCAACCGACGCGGCAGGCAATACAAGCGGCGTGTCCAACAGTTGGGGGCTGATAATTGACAGCGTGGCGCCCGCTACGCCGGTCATTACTCAGGTGGTGGATGATGCCCCCGAGGGCCTCGGTGCGCTTAGCCCCAACGGCAGTACCAACGACACCACGCCAACGCTCAACGGCACGGCTGAACCGGGCTCAACGGTCACCATTCGTCTTGATGGTGCCGATCTTGTCACGGTCCCGGTCGGCAGCAACGGTACGTGGACCTATACCCCCACCGCACCGCTTGGCGAGGGACCTCATACTTTCACCGTTGTTGCCACCGATGCGGCAGGTAACACCAGCCTGCCGTCAACCGGCTTCAACATTATCGTCGATACCACGCCGCCAGTGGCCGCGACCATTGCCAGCGTGACGGATGATGTCGGCGGCGTTCAGGGGCCGCTCAGCAGCGGCGATACTACCGATGACACCCAGCCGCTGCTGCAGGGTACCGCACCGCCTGACGCGGTCGTCACCGTCTATGACGGCACAACGCTGCTCGGCACCGCCATCCTTGACGGAAGCGGCGGCTGGAGCTTTACGCCTGTTACCCCGCTCACCGACGGCCCGCATTCGCTGACGGTGCATACCACGGATGCCGCAGGCAATACCACTGTCTCCAGCCCGTTTGTGCTGACGGTGGATACCGTGGCGCCTGCCACGCCGGATATCCCGGCAATTACCGTCAATCCTGACGGAACAGAAACGCCGCTGAACCCGGGAGAAACCACCCGCGATACCACGCCGACCCTGAGCGGCACCGGTAATCCGGGCGATACGGTGACGATCTACAACGGTGGCGTCAAACTTGATGATGTCGTGGTGGACGGTACCGGGAACTGGACCTGGACGCCCGCCACACCGCTGCCTAACGGCACCTATGACATTACCCTGACCGTGACCAACATGGACGGCACGGGTAACGAAAGCGCGCCGTCACAGCCGGTAACCATCACCATTGACACCGACCCGCCAGCGACACCTGCGGCACCGGTTATTACCGACAGCGTCAGCCAGGTCACCGGCCCCGTTCCCGATGGTGGAACCACCAACGATCCGCGCCCGGTTCTGAGCGGCACCGGAACGGCGAACGACGTTATCAACATCACCGACACCGTCAATGGCATACCGACCGTTGTTGGCACCGTCACGGTAGACAGCACCGGCAACTGGAGCTGGCGTCCTGACAGCAATATTGGCGAGGGCAGCCACGTCTATACCGCCACCGCTACCGATGAAGCGGGCAACGTCTCTGCCGCGTCACCGGCGATCACCATCACCGTGGATACCGTGGCACCGGATACACCGGTAATTAGCGCCGTTGGCGGCGAGCCGAGCGGTGGCTTCATCACAGACGCCACGCCGACAGTCGGCGGCACCGGCGTGAACGGTGAGACGGTGATCGTCTACAACAACGGCGTCGAACTGGGACGCGTCGTCGTGGCGAATGGAGAATGGAATATTGACCTGCCAGCCCAAACGGACGGCCCGCTAAATATCACCGTTGCGGGCGTCGACGCGGCAGGTAACGTCAGCGCGCCCAGCCCGGTATTTACCGTGACACTCGATACCGTTGCGCCTGAGATCCCGCAGATCAATGCCGTCTCAGATAGCCAGCTCACCAACAATGTGCTCTATACCCGCGACGGTGTACCAACGCTCACCGGAACCGGTGAACCGGGATCGACCGTTGTCGTCTCGGTGGATGGCACGCCATCCGCCGTACCGGTAACTGTTCAGCCAAACGGCTCCTGGACCTGGACAGCCGACAGTACGCTGGCGGATGGACAACATACCTTTACCGTATCGGCCAGCGATCCAGCCGGTAACACCTCAGCCAGCTCTGCGCCGCTTAACGTCACGGTTGATACTCTCGACCCAACCGCCCCTGACAATCTGAACCTGGCTGCAGAAGGGACGCCACTGACCGGTACCGCCGAAGCGGGAAGCATCATTACCGTGATGAACGGTAGCACCGTCATTGGGACTGGTGTTGTCGACAGCACCGGCAACTTCTCCATCGCGGTCAGCCCGGCACCGCAGGATGGCGCAACGCTAACCGTGAGCGCCACCGATGCTTCGGGGCGCACCAGCCCTGATGCGACTTACAACGTCATCGGTACGTTGCCTAATCTTCCTGATATTCCCGTCATTACGGCAATCAACGATGATGCAGCGCCGCTCACGGGCGATGTAAAAGGCAAAACCACCAATGACATCACGCCTACGCTGACCGGTACGGCCGAAGCGGGCAGCCTGGTAACCATCTATCAGGACGGTGGCCTGACGCCGGTGGCGACAGTGACGGCCGACGGCAGCGGCAACTGGAGCTATACACCGGCCGCGCTTGGCGAAGGTCTGCACTCCTTTGAGGTAACCGCGACACTCAACGGTGCGACCAGCGGCCGCTCTCCTGCCGCCAGCGTCACCGTTGACCTCACCGCACCAGGCGCACCGACCATCGGCGCGGTGATTGACGACGTGGGTCCAGGCACCGGTCCGTTAACCAACGGCCAGACTACCAACGACAACCAGCCGACGCTGACCGGCACCGGCGCGGTGGGGGATACCATCTCCGTCTACAACAACGGGACGTTGCTGGGCAGCGTGGTGGTCGGCAATACCGGCACCTGGAGCTTCACGCCACCTTCTTCGCTGGCGGAGGGCACTCACGTTCTCACCATCCGCGAGACCGATCCGGCGGGGAACCAGAGCGCGCCTTCTGCGGGCTTCACCGTTGTAGTGGATACCGTTTCCACCACGCCGGTCATCACTAACGTAACGGATGATGTCGGCAATACCGCCACAACCGTGGTCAGCGGCACACCAACCAACGACGCCACGCCAACCCTTTCAGGCACGGCGGAAGCGAACAGCGTAGTGACGATTTTCGACGGCGGCACGCAGATTGGCGTGGTCACGGCGGACGGCACCGGCGCATGGACGTTTACGCCAGAGACCGCGCTCGCCGAAGGCTCGCATAGCTTCACCGCCCAGGCAACGGATCCGCAGGGTAACGTCAGCGCAGTCTCAGGCGCCTGGAGCGTGGTGGTTGACCTGACAGCACCGACGGTACCAACGCTGGATACGGTGAATGACAACGTCCCCGGCGGCATCACGGGCAACCTCACCAGCGGGCAGGTTACCAACGACAGCACACCAACGATCGGCGGTACCGGACAGGCGGGTAGCACCATCCACATCATGAACAACGGTACGCAGATCGGTACTGCAATCGTCGACGGAAGCGGAAACTGGTCCTTCACACCGACCACGCCGCTGGTCGACGGCAGCTACGCCCTGCGCGTGTACGCAACGGATGTCGCGGGCAACGCCTCGGCTAACTCCTCCGTCTTCACCTTTACCGTCGATACCGCAGGTCCGGTCGTGCCAGTAGTGACCAGCGTGATCGACGATATCGCACCAGTCACCGGGACGCTTACGTCAGGCAACACCACCAATGACGCGCGTCCGACCTTCAACGGCACGGGTGACGTGGGTTCTACAGTGCATGTGATCGTTGATGGTAACGAAATTGGCACCGCCGTCGTGAATGCCCAGGGTAACTGGACCTTCACCCCGGGGAGTGACCTGAGCGACGGGCCGCATGCCATCACCTTCAATGCCACCGACGCGGCAGGCAACACCGGCAGTACGACAGCGCCGTTTAACCTGACGGTAGATACTGGCGTGCCGTCTGCGCCGGTTATCTCAACCGCAGCAGACAACGTGGGCAGCGTTCAAACCCCGCTCTCTTCCGGGCAGAGTACCGACGACACCACGCCGACGCTAAACGGCACCGCGACGGCCAACGCCACGGTCACCGTTTATGAAAACGGGCAGCCGATCGGCACCGCGCTGGCAGACGGTACCGGCGCATGGAGCTTCACGCCGTCAACGCCGCTGTCCAGCGGCAGCCATACCTGGACCGCCACCGTCACCGATGCCGCGGGGAACGTCAGCCCGGCTTCGCCAGGCTTTACCCTGGTTGTCGATACCACGGCACCGAACGCGCCGGTTATCAGCCAGGCGATTGACGACGTGGGCAGCATCACCGGCCCGATCACGTCCGGGCAGACCACGGACGACACCGTACCGCGCCTTGTCGGAACCAGTGAACCGTTTGCCACGGTGAATATCTATGAGGGAACCACGCTGGTCGGGACAGGGACTGCTGACGGCACCGGTAACTGGAGTATCTTGCTCAATACCACGCTGACAACGGGCGCACACAGCTTCACCGCCCAGGCGACGGACGCGGCAGGCAACACCAGCGTGTCGTCGGCAAGCTTCAGTCTGACGATAGACACCACGCCGCCTGCGCTGCCAGTGCTCACCAGCATTCTGGACGACGTGGGCAATGCGGCAACGCCCGTTGCTAACGGCGGGTTGACCAACGATGCCCAGCCAACCCTCAGCGGGACGGCGGAAGCCGGATCGACGGTGAAAATCTTTGATAACGGCGTGCAGATTGGCAGCGTGACGGCCACCGGCGGGGCATGGAGCTTTACCCCTTCCCCGGCGCTGGGCAACGGTTCGCACAATTTAACCTTTACCGCCACCGATGCGGCGGGCAACGTCAGCGCGCCAACCGCCGGGTATGTGATTAACGTTGATACCCTTGCCCCGTCAGCGCCCGTCATTAGCTCGGTAGTTGATGATGTGGGCAGCGTCACCGGACCGATAACCGGCCCGACCAACGACACGCGCCCTACGCTGAACGGAACCGCGGAAGCGAATGCGACGGTAAGGATCTACGATGGCATCACGCTGGTGGGTACCGTCACCGCGGATGCCAGCGGCAACTGGACCCTGCCACAAACCACCACCACACTGACGCAAGGCACGCATAACTTCACGGCCACAGCCACCGATGCGGCGGGCAACACCAGCGTGGCGTCCACCGTGACGACGATTATCGTCGATACGACCGCCCCAACGGCGCCGACCGGGACCTTCAACGCCGACGGTAGCGTGCTGACCGGGAATGCCGAAGCAGGTAGCACCGTCAGTATCCGCCTTGCGGACGGCTCAACGGTAACCGCCATTGCGGGCAGTAACGGCACCTACAGCTATACCTTTACGAATAAACAGACCGAAGGCCAGACGCTGCAGATCACCGCCACCGACGCGGCGGGCAACACCTCGCTGCCCGGCTCGGCGCTCGCGCCGGTGGTGCCGCTCTCCGCCAGCAATAACGTCGAAGAGTTGGATCTCAGTACCACGGCCACCGTCACCAACAGCCAGTACAGCGACTACGGCTTCCTGCTGGTCGGCGCCGTGGGCAACGTCCTGACGCTGCTCGGGAACGACACCGCGCAGGTGAACTTCACGGTGGGCAACGGCGGGAGCGCGGATATCGTGGTGAACGCCAACGCCACGGGGGCTGTGCTCTCTCTGCTTAACACCCTTGAACTGGTGGTGCAGCACTACGTCAACGGCGCCTGGACCACCGTGGTGGATACCGGACAGCCGCAGTTTGCTGACCTGCTGACCCTCGGTGCCACCGGCGTATCGCTGAACCTGACCGGGCTGGCTGACGGCAACTACCGTGTGCTCAGCTATAACACCAACCTGCTGGCGACCGGCTCCTACACCAGCCTCGACGTGGCGGTGAAAGAGACCGGTCCGGGCACGGTCACGGGCGATACCAGCCTCAACGGGAACGTGATTCTGGATACAGCCCCGACCGCTGGCAGCGACAACGCCCCGGCCGGAACCACGATCTCCGCCGTTACGAATGCGCAAGGTGTTACCACCAACATCAATGCCGACGGGACGGTGGTCCAGGGACAATACGGTACGCTGACCATTAACCGCGACGGCAGCTACTCCTACACCCTGACCGACACCAGCGCGGCAGTCATTGGCCGGACAGAGAGCTTCACCTACACCATCACCCATAACGGCGTCAGCGCCTCGGCACAGCTGGTGGTGTCGCTCGGAACGGGAACCGTCAGCAACGGCATTGTCGCCGTGGACGATACCAACGCCCTGACCTTCGACACCAGCGTGCACGAAATCAATAACGGCACCTCGTCTCAGGGCGGCTTTACCCTGGTGGGTATCAATCTCGGCAACACGCTGGGGCTTAACCTGCTGGACGATATGACCAACCCCATTATCTATAACGTGGAGGAAGGCACCACTCGCACCATGACCATCCAGGCCTCCGTGGGCGGCGTGGCGCTGGCGTCGGTGTTTGATTTGTACGTCTATAAATTTAACAACGCCACCCAGACTTTCGAGCAGGTACGCGTCGAGTCGGGCTGGCTGCGTGCCCCGCTGCTGGGCGGCACGTCATCTCAGCTAACGCTGCAATTGCCTGCCGGGGAGTACCTGTTCCTGCTGAATACCGCGTCCGGGATCACCGCCCTGACGGCCTACACGCTGAGCGTTCTGCAGGATCATGTCTACAGCGTATCGAGTATCAGCGAGACGACCACGGGCGACGTGCTGGCGAATGACCCGGTTCCAGCAGGCACGCTGGTTACCGAAGTGAACGGCGTGGCGGTCAACGGCACTGGCACCACCACCATTCAGGGGGAATACGGCACGCTGACCATTAATTCATCCGGTCATTACACCTATACCCTGAGGAGTGGTGTCGGTGTGGACCATATCAGCACGCCGGATACCTTCGTCTATACCGTCACCGCGCCAGACGGCACGAAAGACACGGCATCGCTCAACATCACTCCAACCGCCCAGCCGATGAATGCGGTGAACGATGTTAGCGCCGTGATGGATGTAACGTCAGTACACCATACGTCAGCGTACTCCGATACCACCGTGGGTACGGCAAGCTGGACGACTGCCTTGCTCTCGTCAACCCAGGGTAGCGGCAGCGGAACTTTTGTGGTGGATCCAAACACCGCGCTGCATAACGCCTCGCTGCACTTTAACGTGGCCTCGCTGCTGTCGCTGGGCGGACTGACGGTGAACTGGACAATCAGCGACGGCTCGGGCGTGATCCGCAGCGGCTCCTTCGGCGGCATTTCGTTACTGAACGGCAGTATTGACGTTCCGCTGACCGGGCTGGATCTCAACGCCGGGACCTACACGCTGAGCTATACCGGTAGCGTACCGGGGCTGAGCGTCGGGAACATTACCATTACCCCAAGCGTCAACGGCACCACTTACTCGCTGACTGATTTTGACGCCACGGGCACTCACACCGTCAACGGCAATATCTTTGACGGCACCGACTCGGGCGGCGTGCTGGATCAGCTCCACTCGGTGGATACACGCGTCAGTATTACCGGCTACAACGGCGTGACCACCACGCTGGATCCGTACACCGGCAGCGCAACCGTCAATATCACCGGCCATTACGGCACCCTGGCGATTGCCGCTGACGGGCATTACACCTATACCCTCAACAGCGGGGTATCGCTCTCATCCATGACCTCGAAGGAGACCTTCAACTACACCCTGACCGATGCCACCGGGAAGACGGACAGCGCCTCGCTGACCATCAACATGGCGCCTCAGTTCATCAGCTCTGAACACAACGACGTCATTACCGGCACCGCCTACGGCGACACGCTGATTTACCAGGTGCTGAACAATACGGTAGGGAATGCCACGGGGGGGAACGTCAGCAGCACCGCGGGCGACCACTGGACCGGCTTCTCGCTGGCGCAGGGGGATAAAATCGACATTAGCGACCTGCTGGTGGGCTGGAACGGTAGCGCCTCCACGCTCGGGAACTACCTCCATGTCACTAATAGTAATGGTAATACCGTGATCTCCATCGACCGTGACGGTGCAGGGAGCACCTACACTAATACCACGCTCGTGACGCTTGATGGCGTTCAAACCACCTACGACGAGCTCGTTAACCAGCAACACATCATTACCACATAACAGCTGTAGTACTAACCCGGGCGCACAGCGCCCGGGGATTAATAATAAAGCTGCACTTATTTTATTAGGGACATGACATGGGAATGAAGATGCCTTACTGGTGGCTCTCGTGCTGCCTGATATCTGTGCCCGCTCTGTGCGCGAATCCGGCGGCGACCATCAATACCGGACAACTGCGCGAAACGCAGGAACTCCCCTCACTGAATGGCCGTGTCGCCCCTGCGGCTGGCAACGCCGCGCCCGGCTCATTACAGCTTGGCGAGGCCGTCAACCGTGCCGTTACCTGGCATCCGGCGATCGGTGAAGCCGTGGGCAAACTCTACGAACAGAGCGAAGAAGTCGACGTCGCCAAATCGAAATACTATCCGCAAATTAACGCGGGCATGGACAACGGGTACTCCCACGACGGCGATCAGAACGGCTTTACGCCGTCGCTGGTGCTCTCTCTTTCACAAATGCTCTACGACTTCGGCAAAGTGGCCAGCCAGGTACGAGCCGAAAATGCCGGGGTTGCCCAGCAGCAGGCCAACGTGCTGGTGAGCATCGACACCATCGCCCACGATACCGCCATCGCCATGGTGCAGGTGCAAACCTGGCAGCAGATGGTCGACACCGCCAAAGAGCAGCTCGATGCCCTCTCCTCAATAGGCACACTGACCCGTCAGCGTAACGACGAAGGGGCGACCTCGCTTTCTGACGTGGTGCAGACCGACGCACGTATTGAAGGGGCGCGCGCGCAGCTGATGCAGTATCAGGCCAGCCTCGACAGCGCCCGTGCCACGCTGATGAGCTTTCTCGGCTGGAACAGCCTGAACGCGATCAGCAATGATTTTCCGCAAAAGCTGGCCCGCAGCTGTGACATCGCCGAGCCGGACGATCGTCTGGTTCCGTCGGTCCTTGCCGCCTGGGCCCAGGCCAACGTCGCCCAGGCCAACCTCGACTACGCCGACGCGCAAATGACGCCAACCGTCTCGCTGGAGCCGGAGGTCCGTCACTATCTGAACGATCGCTACGCGGGCAGCGAAACGCGGGATCGCACGCAATATTCCGCCTGGGTGAAGGTGCAAATGCCGCTCTATCAGGGCGGCGGCCTCACCGCCCGGCGTAACGCTGCCGGACACGCGGTGGAAGCGGCGCAGTCGACCATTCAGCGTACCCGTCTTGATGTCCGCCAGAAACTGCTGGAGGCCCGCAGCCAGGTGATGAGCCTGCAAAGCACGCTGCAAATTCAGGGCCGCCAGGAGGCGCTCAGCGCCCGTACCCGCGAGCTTTACCAGCAGCAGTATCTCGATCTCGGCTCGCGCCCGCTGCTGGACGTGCTCAACGCCGAGCAGGAGGTCTATCAGGCACGCTTCACCCAGCAACAGACCCTCGGTCAGTTGCACCAGTTACAGCTCAACTGCCTCTATAACACCGGACAATTGCGTCATGCGTTCGATCTTGATAACCGCACCATCCAGACCGTGGAGATCCAGCCATGAAGCAACGCGAAATCCCGCAAGAAGAAACAATGACGGATGAGGCGCTGGCGCAGTGGGCGCAGGCGTTTGGCTTTGTTGCCACGCGCTACCGCGTCGCCTGCTCGCCCGGAGCGCTGATTGCGGGCGCCCCCTGGCTGAAAGGCAAACCGATGGTACCTGCCCTGACGCAGCTTGCCCGGGAAGCCGGGTTGACGTTCCAGTTGCTCACGGCCGATCGGCAGTCGATCAACAGCTGGCGCCTGCCGGTGGTGGTGGCGCTGAACGACGGAAAAATTGGCGTGGTCGACAGCTTCGACGGGGAAGACACGCTGGACGTCAGCTTTTTCGACGACAAGATGCATACCAACCGTCTGTCGATGAGCGCGCTGCTGCCCACCATCCGCCACGTTATTGCCCTGCGCCCGCTGGCCGCGCTGAAGGACAGCCGCGTGGATGCCTACATCTCGAAATACCGCCCGGACTGGCTCTACCGGCTGGTGATGCGCGATCTGCGCCCGTACAGCTGGGTGATGCTGGCAGCCTTGTTCATCAACCTGCTCTCCCTCTCCGGCATTGTCTTTTCCATGCAGGTGTATGACCGGGTGATCCCTGCCCAGTCCTACCCGACGCTTTACGTCCTGACCATCGGCGTGCTGATCGCCACCCTGTTTGGTTTTGTGCTGCGCGTGGCGCGCGGTCACATTATGGATCTGCTGGGCAAACGCTCGGATCTGCGGGTCTCAGACCGCGTGTTCGGCCACGCCCTGCGGCTGCGCCACAGCGCCATTCCGCGCTCCACCGGCAGCTTTATCTCCCAGCTGCGCGAGCTGGAGCAGATCCGCGAGATGGTGACCTCCTCCACCATTTCGACCATTGTCGACCTGCCCTTTTTCTTCCTGTTTGTGGTGGTACTGGCGATCATCGCGCCGCAGCTGGCGTGGATCGCCCCGGTCGCGGCGGTGATCATGGTCCTGCCCGGCCTGCTGCTGCAGAAGAAGCTGGCGGAGCTGGCGAAGCAGTCGGCGCATGAATCAACCCTGCGCAACGCGGTGCTGGTGGAGAGCGTGCAGGGGCTGGAGGACATCAAGCTAATGCAGGCGGAAAACCGCTTTTTGCAGCAGTGGAATAGCTATATCCAGATCACCGCCGAATCCGGCCTGCGCACCCGCGAACTGACGCAGAACCTGATCAGCTGGGGGATGACCATCCAGAGCCTGGTCTACGCCGCGGTGATTGTGGTCGGCGCGCCAATGGTGATCGACGGCACCCTGACCACCGGTTCGGTGGTTGCCGCGTCGATGCTGGCCTCCCGGATGATCGCGCCGATGGCGACGCTGTGCGGCGTGCTGGCCCGCTGGCAGCAGGTGAAGGCCGCCAAAGAGGGGCTGGACAGCATTATGCAGTTGCCGACCGAGAACCAGCGCGAAGAGACGCCGATCCGCCAGGACGTCCTGCGCGGACACTATCTTTTCGAACAGGCGCAGTTCCGCTATCAACCGGACGATCCGCGCATGGCGCTACGCATTAACCGTCTGGAGATCAAGCCGGGCGAGAAAGTGGCGATCCTTGGACGTAACGGCGCGGGCAAATCGACACTGCTCCAGGCCATGGCGGGCGGGATGGATCTGGCGGCAGGCGAATTGCGGCTTGATAACCTCAGCCTGCCCCATCTCGACGTGGCGGACGTGCGGCGCAACGTCGGCTTTATGACCCAGAACGCGCGGCTGTTTTACGGCACCCTGCGCGAGAACATCACCCTTGGCATGCCACGCGCCACCGACGAAGAAATTTTCGCCGCGCTGGAGTTGACCGGCGCAGCAGGCTTTGTGCAGAAACTGCCCAAAGGGCTGGACTACCCGATCATGGAAAACGGCGTGGGGCTTTCCGGCGGGCAGCGGCAGTCCATTCTGCTGGCGAGGATGCTGCTGCGCGATCCGAATATCGTGCTGATGGATGAACCTACCGCGTCGCTGGATGAGCACACTGAACGGGAGTTTATCCAGCGTCTGGGCGACTGGCTCGGCAACCGTACTTTGATTGTCGCCACCCACCGCGTGCCGGTGCTGGAGCTGGTGGAGCGCGTGGTCGTACTGAAAGAAGGGATGCTGGTGATGGACGCGCCAAAAGCGCAGGCGCTTAACAACAGCCGCATTCAGCAACAGCAGCAGCAGGCAGCAACCGGACGGGAGTGGAAAAATGAAAATCAGTCAGCGTGACGTTGCCGCAATGGACGATCTGGATAACGCGCTTGAATCCGAAAGTGGCTACACCGGCGCACGTCGAATCGTCATCTTCTCGTTGCTGATGTTTGTGGCTCTGGGCGTCTGGGCATGGTTTGGCGTGCTGGATGAGGTCTCAACCGGCTCGGGGAAAGTGATCCCCAGCTCGCGCGAACAGGTATTACAGTCGCTCGACGGCGGGATCCTCACCGAGCTGAACGTTCATGAGGGCGATCAGGTGCAGGCCGGACAGGTGCTGGCGCGGCTTGATCCGACGCGTTCCGAATCGAACGTCGGTGAAAGTGCAGCGCGCTACCGCGCGTCACTTGCTTCCAGCGCACGTCTGAATGCCGAGGTGAACGATCTCCCGCTAACGTTCCCGCCTTCGCTGGCAAAATGGCCGGATCTGATTGCCGCCGAAACGCGACTCTACAACTCCCGCCGTGCGCAGCTGGATGATACCCAACGGGAGCTGCGCGCCGCGTTAGATCTCGCCAATAAAGAGCTGGCGATCACCCAAAGGCTGGTTAAAACCGGGGCCGCCAGCCATGTGGAGGTGCTGCGCCTGCAGCGACAGAAAAGTGACCTGGAGTTGAAGCTCACCGACGTGCGCTCGCAGTATTACGTTCAGGCGCGCGAGGCGTTATCCAAGGCTAACGCGGAAGTGGATATGGTTTCCGCGGTCCTTAAAGGCCGCCAGGATTCCGTCACCCGCCTGACGGTAAAATCCCCGGTGCGCGGGATCGTGAAAAACATCAAAGTCACCACCATCGGCGGCGTGATCCCGCCCAACGGCGAGCTGATGGAGATTGTGCCGGTGGACGATCACCTGCTGATTGAAACCCGCCTCTCGCCGCGCGATATCGCCTTTATCCACCCGAACCAGGAGGCGCTGGTCAAAATCACCGCCTACGATTACGCCATCTACGGCGGTCTGCATGGGGTGGTAGAGACCATTTCACCGGACACCATCCAGGACGAAGCCAAGCCGGAAGTGTTCTATTACCGGGTGTTTATCCGCACCAGCCAGGATTACCTGGTCAATAAAGCGGGCAGGCACTTCTCGATTGTACCGGGCATGATTGCGACAGTGGACATCAAGACCGGCGAGAAAACGGTGCTGGATTATCTGATTAAGCCGTTTAACCGGGCGAAAGAGGCGCTGCGGGAGCGGTAGTCAATCGCCTTACCAGTCCTACACACTAAAGCTAAGGGGAATGCGGTTTTCTCCCTCTCCCTGTGGGAGAGGGTTGGGGTGAGGGCGTCAGACCGCAACACAGAAAAAATTCACCGCCGATAGGGCGTTAAAACGGGCGAAAGCATTCGATATCAGCGCTGAATTCTGGCTGAATCTGCAGCAAAACGCAGAAAACCAAGGAGCGAGAATCGAGCCCCCCTAACATAATCATCCCCCCAATCTGCTAAAGTAGCCCAAATTCATTTTTCAGGAAGAAATCATGCGCCAACGAACCATTGTCTGCCCCATCATCCAGAACGACGGTGCCTATCTGCTGTGTAAAATGGCCGACGATCGCGGCGTGTTTCCCGGTCAATGGGCCCTCTCCGGCGGCGGAATGGAACCGGGCTAAACCATGGAACAGGCGTTGCGCCGTGAGATCCGCGAAGAGCTGGGCGAAGCGCTGGAGATCGTCTCGGTCACGCCATGGGCTTTTCGCGATGACATCAGGGTAAAAACCTACGCCGATGGCACCACCGAGGAGATTTATATGATCTATCTGATCTTCGACTGCATGAGCGCCAACCGGGACGTCACGTTTAATGAGGAGTTTCAGGAGATCGCCTGGGTTAATCCGGAAACATTAAAAGATCTGGATCTCAACGAAGCTACCCGCATGACCTTCGCGCAAAAGGGCCTTCTTTAATCGCCCACTGCCCCGGCGTTTTATCGGTCCATGTTCTGAAAACCTCAATGAATGCGCTGACGCTGCTGTAGCCGCAGGACAGCGCAATCCACCCTACCGGCTTCCCCGCCGCCAGCCACTCCATTGCCCGCATAACGCGAGCCAGCTGCCGCCAGTTAACGAAGTTCATTCCGCCCGACGAAGTGCGGTACGATTATACACCCCAACATACCGCGCAAATTTCCCAATAAATACGCCGGCAAACACGCCCCCGGAGACGATCGCCAGCGCGCTCATGGCAGGTTGTTGCATCGTCTGAGGCGAAACCGCGCTCATCACCCCCAGCACATACTTCACGCCAAACGCCAGCATCATAAACGGCAGCGCGGTGTAGTCTGCCTGGCGGTAAAGCGTACGCGGCGCATCTGCCCGGGTGATAACCGCCCGCTTAATCAGGAGATACCCCAGCGCGGCACCGGCGAAGATCCCCGCCGTCCACAATGCGACAGTCGCAGGGGTCAACGTGCGATAGAGCACCAGATCGTAAATATCCCACACCAGAAAGATCGCCGGGATAATGGCAAGCCTCTCCAGCGTAACGGTGGCGGGCCTGCGGGCTTTGATACCACGGGAGATAAGGAAGATAAACAACACCCACACCCAGGCGGGCGTGTGCGTAACAACACCGATCAGAAATTCAAACATGGAACTCACCATGAACGATCGCGGCCCGTGCCGCCCTGAACGCGTATTGCGCATAACGGCAGGAATGCCATTATGCGCAGGTCTTTTAAAGCGATTTCTTCAGGCGCTGCACCGCCTCTTTCAGCTGCTCATCTGTTGGTGTCACAAACGACATGCGCAGCGTGGTCTGGTCCGGTTCATTGCAGTAGAAAAACTCGCCCGGGACAAATACCACGCCGTTGCTTAACGTCTTTTCCAGCCAGCGGGTGGTATTCATACCGTTGTTCATTTTCGCCCACAGGAACATGCCGCCTTTAGGCTTGTGGAACGACATCACATCACCCAGCTCCGCTTCCAGTTCGGTGGCGAAGGTCTGGTATTTCTGGCGATAAGCTTCGCGGATCATCTTAATCTGCCCGGCCAGGCGACCGGTTTTCAGGTACTCATACGTCATTAACTGCGACAGCGTGCTGGTGTGCAGATCGGTGGTTTGCTTAAGGTTCACCACCGCACGCTTCAGCCACTCCGGCACCAGCACCCAGCCTACGCGGGTGCCCGGCGCGAGTATTTTAGAGAAGGTTGAGGTGTAGACCACGTTCTCTTCGTTACCGATATCTTTGGCATGGGCAATTAACGGGCGGAAGACCTCATCGGTGTAGTTAATTTCGCTGTACGGGTCGTCTTCAATAATGACGAAATCATAGCGTTTCGATAATTCCACCAGCTGTTTACGACGCGCTTCAGAGAGCGTCACGCCGCCCGGGTTACCAAAGGTCGGGACGATATAAACCGCTTTGATGGTTTTCTTTGCCACCAGCGCCTCAAGTTCGTCGACCTTCATGCCGTCGCCGTCGGTGCCGACGGATTCAAAATTCGCCTGCGCCAGGCCGAAAACCTGCAGCGCGGCAAGATAGGTTGGACGCTCGACGACGACGGTATCGCCTGGGTTAATTAATGCACGCGCCAGCACGTCGAGAGACTGCTGCGAACCGGACGTCACCACCACGTCATCGGCTTTACAGGCAATGCCTCGTCCTTCACAGATGCGTTGGATCTCTTCCCGCAGTCCTGGAAAACCTTCGGTCAGACCATACTGAAACGCCTCGCCAAAATGTTGCGATAAGACAGCATCCGCGGCTATTTTAAGCCCTTCGTGATCGAACAAATCGGGGTTCGGAATCCCTCCGCCCAGCGAAATCACGCCAGCCATTTTGCTATGTTTTAATAATTCACGGATGGCAGATGATTGCAGGCCCTGCGCGCTGCTGGCGAGTTTGTTTGCAGACATTCTTTGATTACCTTCTTTTTTTATATTGTGCCCAATCTTAGCAGAATATGGGCGATAAATTCCGTTAGCTTCGGAAGAGGACGTAAATCCTGGCGCCACAATAAATGCACCGGCCTCGGCGCGGGGGTGAACGGCTCCAGTACCCGAATCAACCTGCCGCTTGCCAGCTCTTCCGCCACCAGCACTTCCGGTTGTAGCAACAGCCCCGCCCCTGCGCGTGCCGCCATACGCAGGCCATAGCCGTCGTTACATCTTAAGATGGCATCACGCTTCCAGCGTACTTCCCCTTCCACGCCCGGTAGCCGCCACTCGTTACGCGCGGTCCATACCGTGTGCGAAAGACACAGATGATCCACCAGATCGGCAGGCGTTTGCGGCGTACCGTGTCGCGCTAAATAGTCCGGTGCGGCGCAGATCACCATGTTGTAGGGGCACAAATATTTCGCCACCAGATCGTCATTGCGAATATCACCAATGCGAATGGCCAAATCGACCCCCTCCTCCACCAGATCGACCATTCGGTTAGTCAGATCCAGTTCGATGCGCACCTGCGGGTAACGCTGTAAAAAGGTGGCGGTGAGCGGGGCGATCACGCAGCCGCCAAACGACGTAGGCGCCGTGACGCGCAGGGTTCCGGCCGGTGTGGCACGCAGGCGTTCAACCGCGTTTTCGGCGATTGAGACCTGCTCCAGCACCCGTCTGGCTTCTTCAAAATAGACGCGGCCCGCATCCGTCAGGCTCTGACGACGCGTGTTACGCTCAAGCAGGCGGGTGCCAAGCTGGGACTCCAGCAACGCAATATACTTTCCCACCATGACCGCCGACATCTCAAGGCGGGAGGCCGCGCCGGTAAAGCTGCCGCTTTCTACCACCGCGATAAACGTCTCCATGCCGCGAAGCTTATCCATATTCCGAACCTCTGGTTAGCAATCTTCTAACTTTAGCCCAGTTTATCTGACTTTTTATTTATTAAAGAATGAAGGCTCACACATAAGGAGTCAGCTATGAAAATCGTGATTATTGGTGCCAGTGGTACGGTCGGTCAGGCAGTAACAGAAGCGCTAAGCCGCCGTCATGAGGTGATCCGCGTGGGTCGTACCCAAGGCGACTATCAGGTGGATATCACCTCGCAGGAGAGCGTGCAGGCGCTGTTCGAGAAAATTGGCCGGGTGGATGCCATTGTCTCCGCCAGCGGTGGACTCTACTTTGGCCCGCTTGCGACCATGAAAGACAGCGACTTTAATCAGGGCCTGCAGGATAAACTTCTGGGGCAGGTGCGCCTTGCGCTAACCGGCCAGCACTATCTGAACGAAGGTGGCTCTATCACCCTGATTAGCGGCATTGTGGCGCACGAGCCGATTGCCCAGGGAGTAAACGCCACCACCGTGAATGCCGCACTGGAAGGGTTTGTTCGCGCCGCAGCCTGTGAGCTGCCGCGCGGGATCCGCATTAACCTGATTAGCCCGACGGTCCTGACGGAATCCGCTGAAGCGTACGACGGTTTCTTCCCCGGCTTTGAGAGCGTCCCCGCTGCAACCGTGGCGCAGGCCTATCGCCGCAGCGTGGAAGGGGTACAGAGCGGTCGGGTGTATAAGGTTGGTTACTGAGCCTTACGGGCGGCGATCAGCACCAGCATCGGGCGCTCTGCCTCTTCGGCCAGCGCGGGCCAGGCCGCAATTTGCCCCTGCGTTGGCCCCCATTCGTTGACTTCGCTTATCGTTAATCCGGCCTTGATCAGCGCGTTGAGCGTGGTGCCCAGCGTACGGTGATACTTGATGACCCCGTCCGCCAGCCAGTTGCTGACGCGCTGGCTCTCGTCCTGATAATGATTCACGCCCCAGAACCGCTCGCCGTTGTCGTCGGTCAGCCAGCCCTGGCGGGTGGCGCAGGTGTAAATGGGGTGCTCCATCGAGAAGACCAGGCTGCCACCGGGTTTAAGCGCGCGCTGAACGTTGGCGAATAACGTATCCAGTTCCGGCAGGTAGTGCAGTGCCAGCGAGCTGTAGACCAGGTCGAGGCTGTTATCTTTGAGCGCCAGCGACTCCAGATCGCTACGCTGATAATGAATCTGTGGGTCAGCGGTAAGCTCCGCAGCCCGGGCGAGCATCTTTTCTGAGATATCAACACCCGTGATGTCAGATGCACCCAGTTCGCGCGCAGCGCGACAAAACCAGCCGTAGCCGCAGCCGAGATCGATAACCGATTTCCCGGTTAAATCCGGCAGCATGCTTTTCAGCGAAGGCCACTCCGGCGCACCGTCCAGCCCCTGCACCGAGCGCGGAAGCTGAGCGTAGCCTTCGAAAAACGCCGGGTTGTCGTAGATATTTTGTGCCATGGCAGATCCCTCTTTAAGAATGTGACTCCCAGTATAAAACATTGCCGGGTGGCGCTGCGCTTACCCGGCCTACGATTTGAGGGTTTCAGTAGGCCGGGTAAGGCGAAGCCGTCACCCGGCTCGCCTTTAGCCCACAGTACCCCAGACCAGATTTCCCTTATGGAACGTCGCGGTACGCGGTGAAATCCGCGCCACGGCTTCGGCGGAGCACGAGGCATCCACCAGCACAAAGCTGGCGTCGTCCTGCGCTTTCGGCCACACCCGTTCGCCTTTGTCGTTCAGCGGCAGAACGTCACCGGTCGCGATACCGAGCGCCCGGGAGAGCGTCTGCTCGTTCGGGCGAATGTACAGCTGCGCGTAAAGATTGGCTTTTTCCAGCATATCTCCCAGGCCGTACGGCGACCAGTGGTCGATCACGCTGTCGGTGCCGGTCATGACAAACACTCCCTTATCACGCAGCTGTTTCAGCGGCATATGGAGGGTACCAATCGGCACGGTAGAGGCGATGGTTACCTGCTGCGCCGCCATGCGGGTCGCAATCGCATCCACCTCCTGCTCGTTAAGCGTCGCCAGCGCGAAGGCGTGGCTGATAGTCAGCTTGCCCTTCAGCTCCGGCGTTTTCTCCACCGTTTCCACCATGTAATTCACCGCCGCCACGCCCGCCGGGCTGGTTTCATGCAGGTGAATATCCACCCCTTTGTCGTAATCCAGCGCAATCTGGAACATCAGATCGAGGGATTTCTCCATCGCGCCGTCGACGTTCGTCGGGTCCAGCCCGCCCACGTAGTGCGCACCGGCCTGCATCGCGTCGCGCATCAGTTTTTCAGAATGGGAAAGCAGCAGTCCGTGCTGTGGAAACGCGACAATTTCACAGTCAAAGCCAGGCTGGCGGCGCGATAACACCGCCTGCAGATTTTCCAGGTTTTTCAGGCCGGAAACCGGCTCAATGTTGCAGTGGCTGCGGGCGATAGTGGAACCTTTCGACTGGATCAGGTCGATAAGTGCCTCCGCGCGTTCCTGGGTGTAGGGCTGCAGCTCCGGCAGCAGCTTCTGCTCAAGGCGGATCATGTCCTGAATCGTGGTCCCCGCCGGGCGGTTCAGGGAGCGCCACGGACCGCCGTAGAAGGTTTTATCCAGATGGATGTGCATGTCGCGCATCGCCGGGAGCATCAGTTTTTTACCCGCGTCATAGTGAGGCAGAGACGCGTCGGCGTGGCTAATGTTATCGCGCAGGGCGACGATCTTGCCGTCTTTAATCTCCAGCGTTTTCAGCTCGGTGCGAGTGCTCGTCGCCACGCTGCCGTCGAAAGTAAACCCGGCTTCGAGCAGCACGTTGTCCAGATAGTAATGCTTCGCGGTGATGTTCATCGGTTTACCGGTCTCGCAGGCGGGCGCAGCGGTATCCGCAGCATACGCGACGGAGCCGGTGGCACCAAACAGCGCGCAGGCGGTGACCATTTTGCCGCTCTGGCTGATAAATTCGCGGCGGCTTTTATTATCATTCATCTTATTTTCCTTCATTCACAATATGGGTACCGGTTTCCCCGCGCAGTGCCGCGGGCAGACAGTCCGGGGAGGTGATAATCACTCGCCTGCCGCCGTGGTGTAAAAATTCCAGCGAGGCCACGATTTTGGGCAACATGCTCCCTGCCGGGAAATGGCCTTCCTCCATGTAGCGCGTCATCTGCGCCACGTTGACGGTATCCAGCGCCTGCTGGTTCGGCTTGCCGAAGTGAATGCACACCTTCTCCACACCGGTGGTGATAACCAGCACGTCGGCGCGGATCTCCCGTGCCAGCAGCGCGGTGGAGAGATCCTTATCTATTACCGCGTCGACGCTGCGGTAGTCGCCCTGCTCCGAGCGCACGACGGGAATTCCTCCACCGCCCGCGCCGATCACCACAAAACCTTTTTGCGTCAGCGCCTTGATGGCATCTGCCTCTACGATGCGCAGCGGCTGTGGCGAGGCCACGACGCGGCGATAGCCGCGGCCTGAATCCTCGACAAAATGCCAGTCCGGGTGCGCCTGCTGCAGATCATTGCGCTGCGCCTCGCTGAAGAAAGCGCCAATCGGTTTCGTCGGGTGCGTAAAGCCGGGATCGTCTTTATCCACTTCGACCTGGGTGACGACCGTGACCGCTTTTTGCTCCCCGTGCCCCGCCAGACGGTTGTTAAGCGCCTGCTGGATCAGGTAGCCGATACCGCCCTGGGTATCCGCGACGCAGTTTGCCAGCGGCGTCAGCGGGAGCCCTTCCCGTTCGTGAGCGATTTCGGCCCGGCGCAGATCCAGCCCCACCTGGGGACCGTTGCCGTGGGTGAGTACGATGTCATAGTCGGAGGCCAGCATCTCGAGCACGGACTCTGCCACCGCTTTGACCGCCTGCGCCTGATGCTCAACCGACTGGCTGGCGTTGTCTTTGATAATGCTGTTGCCGCCGATGGCGACGACCATAAGCTCTTTCATACGTTTTCCTTCGCAACGGTACCAGTCGCAGCGCTCGCCGCTTCGCGGCTATCCAGCACATGCTTCACCACAAACATGCCGCCCATCATCAGGTAGGCCGTAACGAACATCAGCGAACTGCCTTCGGCAAAGCCCACCACCGGGGCGTGGATCACCCCAAACAGTGCCAGCAGCGCCCCACCCGCGGCCGCAACGGCCCCGCGCAGCGGCTTGTTGATGATGGCGAAGATAGCGATACAGCCCCACAGCATGCTGGCAAGCGGCGCGCCGTTGCCGAGATGCATCAACCCTTCGTAGTAAATCCCTTTGCTGTGCAGCACGTCGGTGCCGATTTTCGCTGCGCTGGTCCCTGCCGCATTCATCACGCTGTTCATCATGGTGAGCGCCCAGTTGGCGATCCACGGGAACAGGCAGATGAAGATGACGGGCACCTCCACTTTCGGCGTTTCCCGCACCACCTGGTTGGCGGTAACGACGCCGATAAACACCAGAATGGGCACGATGGCAGTCATCGGAATGATGGCGAGCATAAATGCCCCCAGCCCAAACAGCGGCACGATGAACATGGTCACCCCGGAAGCCAGCGTGTAGCCAATGCTGGCCCCCATCGCTTTCCAGCCCGGGTGGCCGACGTAGACCGTGACCGGGAACGGGTTACCCATCAGGCAGCCCAGCATCGACGCCAGACCGTTCGCCAGCATCACCTTACGGGTCGGGTACTCATCCCCCGCCGCGTGGGCGCTTTCGATGTTCTCCAGGTCAAAGATATAGTTCGCCAGCCCCAGCGGCACGGCGGATGCCAGATACGGCAGCGCGTGCGGCAGCCCCTGCATAAAGCTGTCGACGTGCACTTCCGGCGGGTTAAAGCCGAAGGATGACATAGACGCCTTAATGGCTTCCGGGCTTTGCAGCCCCGAGATCCACGCTAATGCCGTACCGGCAATCAGCAACAGCAGACCGGTCGGGATTTTGGCGAAAATCGGCTTTTTGCCGAACCAGTTGATAAAAATCAGCAGCAGTACGATGAATGACACGGTCGGCGCTTCAAACGCCTGCAGCATCGGGTTCATCGCCAGCAGCAGCAGACCTAAACCGGAGAGACACGACAGCAGCACGGTGCGCGGGATCATCTTGCGGATGGTCTCCCCGAGGAACGAACCGCCCGCGAGGATCATTGCTTCCACAAAGCACCACACCAGACCGATCTGAATCGCGAAATCCGCATCCCCGGTCTGCTGGTAGACCGGCATGAGGACCAGGAAGGTCACGGTAAAAATCGACGGCGCGCTCGGGCCGGACGGCAGCGCCGTCACGTCCGTGCGCCCGGTGGCACGGGCCATCTGCAGGCCAAACCAGGCATAACAGATGCTCGCCACCAGCACCGCCAGCCCGAAGGCTGGCGCGATGCGTCCATAAACAATCTCCTTCGGGATGCCGACGACAAAAATGAGCAGCCCCATCATGGTCAGCAAATTGGTCAGGTTGTTGGTCATCAACCCGAAATAAGCCGCCCAGTCACCTCTTTTCCACTCCAGTTTCATGTTTTTCATGGATACATGCCTTATAAAACGTAGCGATCGCGGAAGGTCAACAGCGCCTTTTCAAAACAGCTGAACGGCGGG
>OJUL01000218.1_pt1 | contig 25418 bp, 17 predicted proteins | sample 1601491 | NCBI WGS metagenome assembly OJUL01 (sample SAMN04436862, study PRJEB24849) | human gut metagenome | biome: human gut; feature: NICU; material: stool | host: Homo sapiens | place: USA: Saint Louis, MO | collected 2011-11-09 | reverse complement strand
TATTTCGGCGGCTCGTCTGAGGTGGCGCAGGAGCTGGCCGCTGAGCAGGTCGATCTTTATCTTACCTGGGGAGAACCGCCGGCCCAGGTGGCAGAGAAAATAGCTCAGGTGCGAGAGAAAGCCGCCCGGCATGGTCGCCAGGTGCGTTTTGGCATCCGTCTGCACGTGATCGTCAGGGAAACCAACGAGGAAGCGTGGCAGGCGGCGGACAGCCTTATCTCCCATCTTGACGACGAGACGATCGCCCGCGCCCAGGCGGCTTTCGCCAGAACCGACTCCGTCGGCCAGCAAAGGATGGCGGCCCTGCACAACGGGCGACGCGATAAGCTGGAAATCAGCCCCAACCTGTGGGCTGGCGTGGGTTTAGCGCGCGGCGGCGCCGGGACCGCGCTGGTGGGCGATGCCGCCACCGTAGCCGAACGGATCAATGAATACGCCGCGCTGGGTATCGATAGCTTTATCTTTTCCGGCTATCCGCATCTGGAAGAGGCGTACCGGGTCGGAGAGCTGCTGTTCCCCCTGCTTGACGTCGCGGTGCCGTCCATCCCGCAGCCGCAAAACCTGCGCCTGCAGGGGGAAGCGGTCGCCAACGAGTTTATTCCGCGTAAAGTAGCGCAAAGCTGAGGAGACCGTGATGGCAAAATCAACCCATCCCCTGTTGTTACGCCTCGCCCCCTGGCTGCTGCCGGTAGGGACGGTCATTGTCTGGCAGCTGGCCTCGTCCGTCGGCTGGCTGTCGACGCGGGTGCTGCCCTCGCCGGAGGGGGTATTGAAAGCGTTCTGGACCCTCTCGGCCAGCGGTGAGCTGTGGCAGCATCTGGCCATCAGCTCATGGCGGGCGCTGGTCGGCTTCGCCATCGGCGGCTCGATCGGGCTAATACTCGGCCTGATCAGCGGCCTGTCTCGCTGGGGCGAGCGTCTGCTGAATACCTCGATCCAGATGCTGCGCAATGTCCCGCATCTGGCGCTGATCCCGCTGGTGATCTTGTGGTTCGGCATCGATGAGACCGCCAAGATCTTCCTTGTCTCGCTGGGCACCCTGTTCCCGATCTATATCAACACCTGGCACGGGATCCGCAATATTGACCGTGGGCTGGTTGAGATGGCGCGCAGCTATGGCTTATCCGGCTTCGCCCTGTTCCGTCACGTGATATTACCCGGCGCCCTGCCCTCAGTTATGGTCGGCGTGCGTTTTGCCCTTGGTCTGATGTGGCTGACGCTTATTGTCGCCGAAACTATCTCGGCGAATGCCGGCATCGGTTATCTGGCGATGAATGCGCGTGAATTTCTGCAAACCGACGTGGTGGTAGTGGCGATCATTCTTTACGCCATCCTTGGCAAACTGGCCGACGTCTGCGCCCAGCTGCTGGAACGGCTCTGGCTGCGCTGGAATCCGGCGTATCATCTTCAGGAGGATAACGCATGAACACTGCCCGTCTCAACCCAGGTATCCCGCTGCTGCTGAACGGGGTGACGAAACGCTATGGCGACAACACCATTCTTAACGAGCTGGATCTGCATATTCCCAGCGGCCAGTTTGTGGCGGTGGTGGGCCGCAGCGGCGGCGGCAAAAGTACCGCCTGCTGGCAGGTCTGGAAAAACCAAACGCCGGCGAACTGCTGGCTGGCGCGACGCCCCTGGCGGCGATCCAGGACGACACCCGGATGATGTTTCAGGATGCGCGCCTGCTGCCGTGGAAAACAGTGATTGATAACGTGGGGCTGGGGCTAAAAGGCGCCTGGCGCGACGCCGCCCTGCAGGCGTTGGCCAGCGTCGGACTTGAAAGCCGCGCACAGGAGTGGCCGGCCGCGCTGTCGGGTGGGCAGAAGCAGCGCGTTGCGCTGGCCCGCGCGCTGATCCATCGCCCGCGCCTGCTGCTGCTGGACGAACCGCTGGGGGCGCTGGATGCCCTCACCCGTCTGGAGATGCAGGAGCTGATCGTCTCCCTGTGGCAGGAGCATGGCTTTACGGTCCTGCTGGTCACGCACGACGTCAGTGAAGCGGTGGCCATGGCCGATCGGGTACTGTTAATTGAAGAGAAGAAGATTGGCCTCGATTTAAGCGTGGATATCCCACGACCGCGGCGCACCGGTTCGGCGAAGCTGGCCGAGCTGGAGGCTGAAGTACTGGATCGGGTGATGAAACGCGGCGACAGCGAGCGTGCGCCGCGTTTGTTTAGTCATGGCTGACCGGAGTAACTGTCCGCTGTCTGAACGGGGGCATATCGTCATCCGACATGTCCCCGGCTCGCGCGTTGCACAGCCGGGCTACCAACGCCAAATCAGCCGTGTATTCCAGGTCGGGTAAGCATCGCGCCGCCCGACAACATCACCACGCTAACGGGTAACCCGGACAGGGCGCAAGGCGCGCCGCAATCCGGGGTTATGGCACCGTTACGCCAGCGCCTTACTGATTTTCTCGAACAGGTCGCCAGAGAGATTCTCCAGCCCCTTCAGCTGCTCCAGCGCGGCGCGCATCAGCGCCTGTCGCTTCTCATCATAACGCTTCAGACGAATCAACGGCTCAATCAGGCGCGACGCCACCTGCGGGTTACGCTGGTTAAGCTCGGTCAGCATCTCCACCAGGAACTGATAGCCGCTGCCATCTTCAGCATGGAACGCCGCCGGGTTGCTGCTGGCGAAAGCGCCGATTAACGAGCGCACACGGTTCGGGTTGCTCATGCTGAACGAACGGTGGTTCAGCAGACCGCGCACGGTTTCCACCACGTTGGCTGCCGGGCTGGTGGACTGCAGGATAAACCACTTATCCATCACCAGACCGTCCTGATGCCATTTGTCATCGTACTCCTGCATCAGCGCATCGCGGCACGGCAACTCAGCGGCAACCGCCGCCGACAGGGCGGCCAGCGCGTCGGTCATGTTATCTGCCTGGTGATACTGCGTCGCCACCAGCTTATCGCCCAGCGTCGGTTCCGCAAACGCCAGATAGCGCAGGCAGGTATTGCGCAGAGCACGTTTACCAATATCGGCGTGCTCCACCCGATAGCTGTCGAGCTTATTGGCGTTATAAACCGCGAGGAATTCGTCCGCCAGTTCGTTCGCCAGGGTGCGGGTGAGCGCTTCGCGCACGGCGGCGATGGCGATCGGATCGATAATCGCGAACATCTCGGCGATTTCGTTGGCTGACGGCAGGGTTAAGATCTCAGCGGCCAGCGCCGGATCAATCTTCTCATCCAGCAGGATGGCGCGGAAGGCATCCGCTACGTGCACCGGCAGCGACAGCGGCTGCCCCTGCTGATGGCGGTTGACGTTCAGCTTGATGTAAGTCGCCAGCAGGCTCTGCGCCGCATCCCAGCGCGAGAAATCATTCCGCGCGTGACGCATCAGGAAGGTCAGTTGCTGATCGCTCCACTTGTATTCCAGTTTCACAGGCGCTGAAAATTCGCACAGCAGCGCCGGCACCGGCTGGAAATAAACGTTATCGAAGACAAACGTCTGCTCGGCCTGGGTCACATTAAGCACCGGGTGTACCGGGTGACCGCCCTTCTGCAGGGGGATCACCTTGCCCTCGTTATCGTACAGCTCAATGGCAAACGGGATATGCAGCGGCTGCTTCTCGGCCTGCTCGGCGGTCGGCGGCGTACGCTGGCTGATGGTCAACGTATACTGCTCGGTCTCCGGATTATAGTCGTCATGCACGGTGACGATTGGCGTACCGGACTGGCTGTACCAGAGGCGGAAGTGCGACAGGTCGACGTTAGAGGCATCTTCCATCGCCTGCACGAAATCGTCGCAGGTGGCGGCGCTGCCGTCATGGCGTTCAAAGTACAGCTGCATCCCTTTCTGGAAGTTTTCTTCACCCAGCAGGGTGTGCAACATGCGGATCACTTCGGCACCCTTTTCATAGACCGTCAGGGTGTAGAAGTTGTTCATCTCGATAACCATATCCGGACGGATCGGGTGCGCCATCGGGCTGGCGTCTTCGGCAAACTGCAGCCCGCGCATGGTGCGCACGTTGTTGATGCGGTTCACCGCCCGTGAGCCGAGGTCGGAACTGAACTCCTGATCGCGGAACACGGTCAGCCCCTCTTTCAGGCTGAGCTGGAACCAGTCACGACAGGTGACGCGGTTGCCGGTCCAGTTATGGAAATATTCATGACCAATCACGCGCTCAATATCGAGGTAGTCTTTATCGGTGGCGGTATCGGTACGGGCCAGAACATATTTGGAGTTAAAGACGTTGAGTCCTTTGTTCTCCATGGCACCCATATTAAAGAAGTCGACGGCGACAATCATATAGATATCGAGGTCGTACTCGAGGCCAAAGCGCTCCTCATCCCACTTCATAGAGTTTTTCAGCGAGGTCATCGCCCAGGGCGCGCGATCGAGGTTGCCGCGATCGACGTACAGCTCCAGCGCCACTTCGCGGCCAGAGCGGGTGCGGAATGAATCGCGCAGGACGTCAAAATCACCGGCCACCAGCGCAAACAGGTAGCACGGCTTCGGGAACGGATCCTGCCACTGTACCCAGTGACGACCGTTCTCCAGCTCCCCTTCCGCCATACGGTTGCCGTTGGAAAGCAGGAACGGGTATTTCGCTTTATCGGCGATAATTTTGGTGGTAAAGCGCGCCAGCACATCCGGACGGTCCAGATACCAGGTGATATGGCGGAAACCTTCCGCTTCGCACTGGGTGCACAGCGCTTCGCCTGACTGATACAGGCCTTCCAGCGCGGTGTTCGCCGCCGGGCTGATCTCATTGACGATGGTCAGGGTGAAATGCTCCGGCAGGCCGCCGATCACCAGCTGATTGTTTTCTTCTTTATAGTCACTCCACGGCTGGCCGTTCACCTGCAGAGCGATCAGGGTCAGATCTTCGCCGTCCAGGCGCAATGGCACATCAGACGCAGCCGCGTGGCGGGAGACCTTGCTCTCGGCCGTAACAACGGTTTTTGCGGCATCCAGGTCAAAGGTCAAATCGATATCGCTAATCAGATACTCCGGCGCACGATAGTCGTGGCGGTATTTGGCTTGGGGCTGTTGTGTCATAAAAAACCTTTAGCATCTTCGGTAAAGTGTCGTCCCAGTCTATTCCTGTTGTGTCAATCGCGCTATGCAGAATCTTCATCTTTTCAACGTGAAACACGGAAATCGCTACATTTTGTTAACACTCGCGGCACGAAATGCCCTCGACCCGACGCAAAGCTTGTGGTGTGATCCATGTTCAATATATTAAACTAGGCCTCGCAAATGACCGTCAGCGTCACCATTGCTCGCCATCGCGGGACAGAGTCGGGTAATAAAGGTATACTCCGCCTCCATTTTCCGCGTTGGTTTCGATGGAACGCTCCAGTGAGAGGATGCTACTGCGCACCATGACACAATTCACTTCTCCTGTACTGCACTCGCTGCTTGATACGGATGCCTATAAGCTGCACATGCAGCAGGCTGTCTTCCACCGCTACGGCGATGTGCATGTGGCGGCGGAGTTTCGCTGCCGCGGAGACGACCTGCTCGGCATCTATGCCGACGCGATCCGCGAGCAGGTGGAGTCCATGCGCGACCTGAGGCTGCGGGATGATGAATATCGCTGGCTGTCCACCCTTCCCTTTTTTCGCCAGGATTACCTCAACTGGCTGCGCGATTTTCGCTATGACCCGAGCCAGGTCACGGTCAGCAATGACAATGGCAAGCTGAACATTCGCCTTACCGGCCCATGGCGGGAAGCCATCATGTGGGAAGTCCCGCTGCTGGCGGTGATAAGCGAGTTGGTCCATCGCTATCGTTCACCAGAGATGGGCGTCGATCAGGCGCTCAACACGCTGGAACATAAGCTAGGCGACTTCGCCACCATGACCGCTGACCTCGACATGAGCGCCTTCCGTCTGATGGACTTCGGCACCCGCCGTCGTTTCTCACGCGAGGTGCAGGAAGGTATTGTGCGGCGTCTGCAGCAGGAACCATGGTTTGTCGGCACCAGCAATTACGATCTGGCGCGCCGTCTGAATTTAACCCCGATGGGTACCCAGGCCCATGAGTGGTTCCAGGCCCACCAGCAGATCAGCCCCAGCCTTGCCAGCAGCCAGCGGGCGGCCCTTGCCGCCTGGCTGGAAGAGTATCCCGACCAGCTGGGCATCGCGCTGACCGACTGCATCACTATGGATGCGTTCCTGCGCGATTTCGGTCCGGAATTCGCCACCCGCTATCAGGGGTTGCGCCACGATTCCGGCGACCCGGTGGAATGGGGAGAAAAAGCTATCGCCCATTATCAGAAGCTGGGTATCGATCCGCTGAGCAAAGTGCTGGTCTTCTCCGATAATCTCGACCTGGCGAAAGCCGTCGATCTGTATCGCCACTTCGCCTCGCGGGTGAAGCTCAGCTTTGGGATCGGCACCCGTTTAACCTGCGATCTGCCGCAGGTTAAACCGCTCAATATCGTGATTAAGCTGGTGGAATGTAACGGCAAGCCGGTGGCGAAACTCTCCGACAGCCCGGGGAAAACTATCTGCCACGATAAGGCCTTCGTCCGCGCCCTGCGCGAAGCGTTCGACCTGCCGCCGATTAAAAAGGCAAGCTAAAAAACTTGGCCCGACGGCATTCTGCTATCGGGCCAATCAATATCACTCCTGCGGCAGACGGGTTCTGACGACCTCGGCAAAATACTCCGCGCCAGTTAGCAATATCTCATCATTAAAGTCGTAGCAGGCATTATGCAACGGTGTATTGGAACTATCGCCGTTGCCTAAAAAGATGAAACAGCCGGGGATTTTTTGCAGAAAAGCGCCAAAATCCTCCGAAATCATCATCTGTGCGACGTTGCCGTCCACCTTCTCAGCCCCTACCACGTTAATCGCAGCGGTGACCGCTACATCAACGCATTGCTGCCAGTTCACCGTTGGCGCAAATTCATGGGTATAGCTGAACTGGCACGTCGCACCGTGCATCGCGCAAATCGCTTCGCTAATGGTACGCATTCGTTCTTCGAGCAGCATCTGTACCTCCGGTGCAAAGCTGCGCGTATCCCCTTTGATTTCGACGTGCGTCGGAATCGCATTGCGGATGCCATCGGTGTGCAGTTCAGTACAGGAAATGACCGCTGGCACGTTCGGATCAACATTTCGCGAAACAATTGTCTGCAAAGCCAGGATGATTTCCGCCGCAATGACCAGCGGATCTTTCGCCATATGCGGCCGCGCCGCATGCGCTCCCTGCCCTTTAATACGAATAATAAAGTTATCTTCACTGGCCATAATGCCACCGACTCGCGTGGCGATAGTCCCGGCTTTCATACCCGGCATATTATGCAGACCGTAGATTTCCTCTATGCCAAAGCGTTCAATAACGCCATCGTCCATCATCGCTCTGGCGCCATAGCCAGGTTCCTCAGCAGGCTGAAAAACAAAGCAGACCGTGCCGTTAAAATTCTGCCGCTGCAATAGCAACTGCGCCGCGCCCAGCGCAATGCAGGTATGACCATCATGTCCGCAGCCGTGCATCCGCTCGGCGGTCATGGAGCGGTAAGACCAGTCTCCCTGTTCGGTCAATTGAATGGCATCGATATCGGCACGAATAGCGATAACGCCCTTCCCGTCGCCGCATTTCAATCTCCCCACCACCCCGGTTTTGCCAATATCGCGGTGCACCTCAATGCCCATAGCTTCGAGCTTTTCGGCAATAAACCGTGAAGTATTCTGCTCCTCGAAGGCGCTTTCCGGATGGGCATGCAAATAGTGACGCCAGGCGATAAGCTGCTGCTTTAGCTGTTGCTGATTCATTCTCTGCTCCTGTAAACATTAGTCCATACGCTGGGCGCGCTGTAAAACCACCTGCAGCAGCACATTGGCGCCAGCAATCAGATCTTTGGCTGCGCTATGTTCTTTGACGTTATGGCTAATGCCATCGACGCAGGGGACAAAAATCATCCCGGCGGGACATACCGACGCCATAAATTGTGCATCGTGTCCGGCGCCGCTTGGCAAACGTCGGTAACTGAGCGCCTGACGCTCCGCCTCGGCTTCCACCGCATTGACGATCTCATCGGCAAAAATGACGGGATTAAAGCGCACCAGTGAGCGGCTGGTTATCTCCACGCCCTGTTCCTGCGACGTTTTCGCGACAAATTCGGCTAATTGCTGCTCCGCCAGACATAAGATCGCATTATCGGTATTGCGGAGATCCACTGACATGACGACATGGTTGGGAATGACGTTGATCAGATTAGGCTTCACGCTGAAATGTCCAACGGTAGCTACCTGATTACCACCAAGGCTTAGCGCCAGCTCACGGGCAAAAACAGCGATTTTCGCAGCCGCCAGCCCGGCATCACGTCTCATGGACATTGGGGTAGTACCCGCATGATTCGATACGCCTCTCAGGGTAAATGCCTGCCACGAAATACCCTGTACGCCGGTAACCACGCCAATATCAATCTGCTCTTTATCAAGAATTGGTCCCTGTTCGATATGCAGCTCAACGTAGCTATCTACCGCCATATCTCCCGGCTGACGTTCGCCTTTATAACCAATGTTACGCAGCGCTTCATCGAGCGTGATACCGTCGAGATCTTTTGCCGCGAGCGCCTGCGCCAACGGATACTCGCCGGCAAACACCACGCTGCCCATCATATCGGGCTGAAATCGCACCCCCTCCTCGTTAGTAAAGAAGGTTACCGCCAACGGTCGTCGGGTGCGGATCCCGGCATCCTGGAGGGTGGCAATCACCTCAAGGCCGGCCATAACGCCGTAGTTGCCATCGTATAACCCACCGGTGGCGACGGTATCGATATGTGACCCCATCATCACCATCGGCAACGTCTCCTCGCCGTGATAAACGCCGGTGACATTGCCGATAGCATCAATTGACACGCTCAGGCCCAGCGCCTTCATGCGGGCTACAACAAAGTCCCTGCCGGCTTTATCTTCGGCAGTCGCTGCCAGGCGGCATACGCCGCCGCCTGGCAGCGCACCATGTTCGCCAAGTGCATACAGGGAATCGATAAGCCGTTGGCCGTTAATCTGCAGATAATGACTCATATAACATCTCGCTAATAATGGTGGTTATTGGAACATGCCGTAAAAAATGGCAGATACGGTGATAAGACCGATCAGGGTGACGAAAACGTTGCTCGCTTTACCGCGCCAGGGGGCAAGCACCGGTAATTTATGAATGGCGTACATAGGCAACAGCAGCAGAATTGCCGCCCCGGTGGGACCGCTGATGCATTCGATAATACCGAGGATACTGGGGTTCTTGTACGCGGCGAACCAGCAGGTAAGCACCATAAACACCAGGATGACCGCGTCGACGAGGCGAATACCAGGTTTTTTCCCGCGTGCGGCGGCGGCCTCCAGAATCAGGTCGCGCAGCGATTCATAGGCGCCGATGTAGTGGCCAAGAAATGATTTAGTAATAGCGACAAAGGCGATAATCGGCGATAGCCAGGCAATAATCGGTGTATCGTACTGATTGGCAAGATAGGACAAAATCGACAGATTCTGGGCTTTGGCTTCCGCCAGTTGCTGCGGCGACAGGCTTAACACGCAGCTGAGAACAAAAAACAGTACCACCACCGTCATGAGCAGGATACCGTAGCGCTGGATCTGCGCACATTTACCCTCAGCGAGCGCCAGACCGTAACGCTGCTTCTGGCGCACCACCATCGGCGAAATGATGGGATAGTGGTTAAACGACATCACCAGTACCGGGAAGGTCATCCACAGGGATAACATGATCCCCTGCTCATCGCCCGTGGCGCTGAAGCTTACGGTTTGCAAAATTGCGCCGTTCCAGTGCGGAATCAGAAAAAGTGCCATAAAAATAAGCGAGATGATGAAGGGATAAACCAGGGTGCTCATCACCCGCATTATCAAACGCTGTCCGAAACGGACGATAAACATCAGCCCGAGGATCAGAACGATGGCCACCAGCGACCGGGGAGGCTCGGCCATTGCCAACTGGTGGGTGATAAAGCTCTGCGCGGTGTTGGTGATAGCTACCGCATACATAATCAGAATGGTATAGACGGCGAAGAAATAGATGACGGTAAATACTTTTCCCGCCAGCGCGCCAAAATGCTCGCCAATAACATCGGTAATACTGCTTTCCGGCGTATTGGAAGAGTAAATGAATCTCGCCAGACCGCGGTGAGCCAGATAAGTAATAGGAAAAGCGAGGACAAAAACAATCAGCAGCGGCCAGAAGCCGCCAATTCCGGCATTAATCGGCAGAAACAGCACCCCGGCGCCAATGGCGGTACCGAACAGGCCAAGGACCCAAACGGTATCTTCGCTATGCCACTTTGCGGGATCGGAATATCCTTTATTGATAATTATATTTTCAGTATTCATCGGTCAGATTCTCTCTATGCATGACGCGAAAGCGCGTATGTTTTCGTTATGAGTCAGAACGCTTGTCATACCGAGGGCTTGTAGGGTAGGTAAGATGGCCCCCTTGTTATTGTCGATAGCGCTCAACCATTACGGCCAAACCAGACGATGTCTTCATAGACATCGGGTGATGTATCTCCTTCCGTGCTGATTAACAGAACCTGTGCATCGGCATTCAGGCGCAGCGATTCGGCAAGCTCGCGATACGCCGGTTGAGTCATCAGCGCATAAAGCACTCCTGTGCCAATAGCGCCGGATTCCCCGGAGACAAAAGGTTCGTCAGTACCTGGTCGCGGAGCGGCCAACAGGCGCATGCCGTTGGCCGCCAGACAATCGTCGGCGGAAATAAAACAGGTGGCATGGTCGCGGAGCATTGGCCAGCTGGTGATATTAGGTTCACCACAGGCAAGCCCGGCCATCAGGGTTGACATATCCCCGCCGACGCTGTGCGGCAGTCCGTCATTAATGGTTGCCGAGCGAAACAGGCAGTTCGCCTTGTGCGGCTCAACGATGATGATGGTGGGAGCCTGCTGCTGCATCTTTTCGATGAAATATCCCATGATGCTACCGGCAAACGACCCGACCCCGGCTTGTAAAAACAGATGCGTCGGCATCGGCGCTCCGCTTTCTGCCAGCTGCTGCCAGATTTCAACAGCGAGGGTCATATAGCCTTGCATGATCCATGTGGGGATCTGCTCGTAGCCCTGCCAGGCGGTATCCTGGAGTAGAACCCATCCCTGCTCGCGCGCGGTTTTGGCCGCCAGCCGAACTGTGTCGTCGTAGTTCAGTTCAGTAATCGTGCATTCGGCGCCATGCCGGCGAATATTCTGCGCGCGTACCGGCGACGAGCCCTTTGGCATATACACCACCGCACGCAGCCCAAGCTGCTCAGCCGCCCACGCCACGCCACGTCCGTGTTTACCGTCGGTAGCAGTCACAAATACGATGTCCTTGATACGCGCCTTAATCACTGGTGAATTAAGCTCGGCAAAGCTCAACGTATTAATATCTCGCTCAAGCAGAGCGGCGAGATATTTCCCCATCGCATAAGATCCGCCTAATCCTTTAAACGCATTCAAACCGAATCGCTGCGCTTCATTTTTTATATGGATCGATCCCAGCCCCAGCCGCTGGCTTAAAAATTCCAGCTTACGCAGCGGCGTGACCCGGTAATCAGGAAATTTTTGATGGAATGCCAGCACTTCGTTCCCCACGCTTTCATTCAGCAGACTCAAGTCTGCTCCCTGGCCATAGGGCTGCCGCCGGGCGTTAAGTTGAAATTTAATTGTGTCCACTATTCAGGCACCTCTATTTTCATATCGTCCTGCGACGATAACGTTATTTGCGACCATTCCGCCTAAACAACGGGTGCACGGATCCGTGCGGCCTGAGACAGGACGGTCGCTTTAAATTGGTTAAGTCAGAATGTGAGAGGCTTTTTGTCGCGATATACCGCTTTCCCACTGCCTGTGATGGTACACTGCGCCCGGCGGTTAATTGGCGCAAAGTTGCCCATCGCGCCGCAATTTTCACTCTGTTTTATCACTCTCACGCAACAACGTTGCATTAGTGAGGTTGATCACAGGCTTGCAGGACGAGATATATGATGAAACTTGACGCATGGGATAAAAAAATTCTTACGCTCTTGCAGCGTAATAATCGCTTGTCGCAACGGGAGATCGCCGATCGGATCAGCCTGTCTCCTTCGGCAGTCAATCGGCGTATCGCTGCACTGGAGGATGCAGGAGTGATTAAAGGCAGTGTTAGCTTAGTGGACGCCAGTAAAGTGGGAAGACCAATCACCATTATGGTGCAGGTGACCATTGAGAATGAACGTCTCGATCTGCTTGAGGAGGATAAACAGCGTTTCGTAACCTGTCCGCAAGTGCAGCAGGTCTACTATGTCACTGGCGACTTCGATTTCCTGCTCGTGATCAACGTCCGTGATATGGCGGAATACGAAGCGCTAACCCGTGAACTCTTTTTTGCCTCGGGAAATATCAAGTCTTTCCGGACCATCGTGTCTATGCAAAATGCGAAGCAGGAAATGACGGTCATTATCGAGTAAGTCGTGTAAAAGTCGACATGGGGAGCCAAAGAACGCCCCGGAGGTGTATTTATTTCCGAAATCCACCCTTCCCTGTGCGAAATCTACTTGTCTGATGGAAGATGACAGGTAACATAGATATCCCCCCGCTGTTGGGGGAAGAGACTTTTTTATTGGACTACATAGAGAGATTATTATGAGCGTTGTGCCTGTAGCCGACGTACTCCAGGGCCGCGTTGCCGTTGACAGCGAAGTCACGGTCCGCGGATGGGTGCGTACCCGCCGAGATTCTAAAGCTGGCTTTTCTTTCCTCGCCGTCTATGACGGTTCCTGCTTTGATCCTGTACAGGCCGTCATTAATAATTCTCTGCCCAATTACAATGATGACGTTCTGCACCTGACAACCGGCTGTTCCGTCATTGTGACCGGCGTGGTTGTGGCGTCTCCGGGTCAGGGCCAGAGTTTCGAAATTCAGGCCTCTGCGATTGAAGTGACCGGCTGGGTTGAAGATCCGGACACCTACCCGATGGCGGCAAAACGTCACAGCATCGAGTACCTGCGTGAAGTGGCGCACCTGCGTCCACGTACCAACCTGATCGGCGCGGTGGCACGCGTGCGCCATACGCTGGCTCAGGCGCTGCATCGCTTCTTCGATGAGCAGGGTTACTTCTGGGTGTCTACCCCACTGATCACCGCTTCCGATACGGAAGGTGCGGGTGAAATGTTCCGCGTCTCGACGCTGGACATGGAAAACCTGCCGCGCACGCCAGAAGGTAAAGTGGACTATGACAAAGACTTCTTTGGTAAAGAGGCCTTCCTGACGGTATCCGGTCAGCTCAACGGCGAAACCTACGCCTGTGCACTGTCTAAGATTTATACCTTCGGCCCAACCTTCCGTGCTGAAAACTCCAACACCAGCCGCCACCTGGCGGAATTCTGGATGCTGGAGCCGGAAGTGGCGTTTGCTAACCTCGACGATGTCGCCGGTCTGGCAGAAGCGATGCTGAAGTACGTCTTCAAAGCGGTGCTGGAAGAGCGTCCGGACGATATGAAGTTCTTCGCTGAGCGCGTAGACAGCGATGCGGTCGCCCGTCTGGAACGTTTTGTCTCTGCCGACTTTGCGCAGGTGGACTATACCGACGCGGTTGCGATCCTCGAGAAATGCGGTGAGAAGTTCGAGAACCCGGTTTACTGGGGCGTTGACCTGGCGTCTGAGCACGAACGCTATCTGGCCGAGAAACATTTCAAAGCGCCGGTTGTCGTTAAAAACTACCCGAAAGACATCAAGGCCTTCTATATGCGCCTTAACGAAGACGGTAAAACCGTCGCAGCGATGGACGTCCTGGCGCCTGGCATCGGTGAAATCATCGGTGGTTCTCAGCGTGAAGAACGTCTGGATGTGCTGGACGCGCGCATGGAAGAGATGGGTCTCAATCCTGCGGACTACAGCTGGTATCGCGATCTTCGTCGTTACGGCACCGTTCCGCATTCAGGTTTCGGCCTGGGCTTCGAGCGTCTGATCGCCTACGTTACCGGTGTTCAGAACGTGCGTGATGTGATTCCGTTCCCGCGTACGCCACGTAACGCGAGCTTCTAAGAGCAAAAAAACAGACCATGGCCAGCATTTGCTGGCCATTATTTTATTCTGCACTGTCAGTTTTCGTCAGCGCAAAGTCAGTGTTTTTAAAGCACCACCCCGTCACAACCACTACCTGTTACGTTTTGTTTCCGAGAAACATCTAGCCACAAAAAATAAACCCTATTCTTATTGCGATTATTACACCCTCAAGCAATAGCACAATTTTCAACCACTTTTTCAGCCATCCAGAAGTCTTTTTTCGGTCATAAGAAAAAACGAATCGTTTAACATCTGTTTATAGGAATTGCCTTTATCCAAATTAATCATAAGGAATTCATATATATAGGAAACAATCTGCTGTTTAATTCGCCAGGGCGTTCTGAAATATGAGATGGTTCACAAAGTTCCGAAAAATACACATTTAGTTACATATATTTTCTTTTTGTAACTCAATCTTGAGAATTGTAGCACTTTCAGGCTAGCGAAACGCTTCGGTGAATGGAAAGATGCCTGTCAGATACATAAAGACACCTAACTCTCATCAATAGTTCCGGAAATATTTATTGACAGAATTTATTGACGGCAGTGGCGAGTGTCATAAAAAAACCAATGAGGGTAATAAATAATGATGAAGCGCAATATTCTGGCAGTGGTAATCCCTGCCCTGCTGGTAGCCGGTGCAGCTAACGCTGCAGAAATCTATAACAAGAACGGCAACAAACTGGACTTCTACGGGAAAGTTAACGCCGAGCACGATTTCGTGACCTCTGGTGATAACACTAACAACAACGACGCAACTTACGCGCAGATCGGTTTCAAAGGCGAAACTCAGATCAACGACCAGCTGACCGGTTACGGCCAGTGGGAATACCGCTTCATGGCCAATGATGCGGAAAACACTGCACAGAAAAACAAAAACCGTCTGGCCTTTGCCGGTCTGAAAGCGGGTGACGCTGGCAGCATCGACTACGGTCGTAACTACGGTATCGTTTACGACGTTGAGTCATACACCGATATGGCACCGTCCTTCTCAGGTATGACCTGGGGCGGTAACTACGTTGATAACTTTATGACCAGCCGTAGCACCGGCCTGCTGACCTACCGTAACAGCGATTTCTTCGGTCTGGTTGACGGTCTGAGCCTGGGCGTACAGTACCAGGGTAAAAACGACCGTGCTGACGTTAAAACCTCTAACGGTGACGGCGTAGGTTACTCCCTGGGTTACGACTTCGGCGAAGGCTTCGGTGCAATCGCATCTTACAGCAACGCTAACCGTACTCTGAACCAGAAAGCTGATGGTCAGGGTGACAAAGCTGAAGCATGGGGTGTTGGTCTGAAATATGACGCTAACAACCTGTACCTGGCAACCACCTATGCAGAAACCCGTAACACCACCCGTACCGGTTCTAGCGGTGATGCTGGTTTTGCTAACAAAACGCAGAACTTCGAAGTGGTTGCTCAGTACCAGTTCGACTTCGGCCTGCGTCCAGCCATCTCCTACGTGCAGACCAAAGGTAAAGACCTGGCTGCCGTCGGCGGCTTCAGCGGTGGCGATGCAGACCTGGCTAAATTCATCCAGGTGGGTACCACTTACTACTTCAACAAAAACTTCAACGTGTGGGCTGACTACTACATCAACCTGCTGGACAAAGACACCGACTACGCGAAAGCGGTTGGCGGTCTGAATGGCAACGACGATATGGCTGCTGTGGGTGTAACCTACCAGTTCTAATCAGAACACCACTTTGTTATATGCTTAATGAACAGGGCTTCGGCCCTGTTTTTTTATGCCTGACAGAAAATAATGGCGACTTTTGAAAAGCCGCACGCTTTTCGTCGCAAACGGTTGGCATTTTGTAAATCTACCGTTAACCTGATAGCGGATTTCACTTCTGTAATCACAATGGAACTTCGTCATGTTTGAGAACATTACCGCCGCTCCTGCCGACCCAATTCTGGGCCTGGCCGATCTGTTTCGTGCCGACGACCGCCCTGGCAAAATCAACCTGGGTATTGGTGTATATAAAGATGAAACCGGCAAAACTCCGGTACTGACCAGCGTTAAGAAAGCTGAGCAGTATCTGCTGGAAAATGAAACCACCAAAAACTACCTCGGTATTGATGGTATTCCTGAATTTGGTCGCTGCACCCAGGAGCTGCTGTTCGGTAAAGGTAGCGCAATTGTGAGTGACAAACGTGCGCGTACAGCACAGACACCAGGCGGTACCGGCGCACTGCGTGTGGCAGCGGATTTCCTTGCGAAAAACACCTCTGTTAAGCGTGTCTGGGTGAGCAACCCAAGCTGGCCGAACCACAAGAGCGTCTTTAACTCTGCAGGTCTGGAAGTGCGCGAATACGCTTACTACGACGCGGCAAACCATGCTCTCGACTTTGATGGCCTGCTGGCAAGCCTGAACGAAGCGCAGGCGGGGGATGTGGTGCTGTTCCACGGCTGCTGCCATAACCCAACCGGTATCGACCCGACGCTTGAGCAGTGGGAACAGCTGGCTAAACTCTCCGTAGAGAAAGGCTGGCTGCCGCTGTTTGACTTCGCCTATCAGGGCTTCGCCCGTGGACTGGAAGAAGATGCAGAAGGCCTGCGCGCTTTTGCAGCCGTGCACCAGGAATTGATCGTTGCCAGCTCCTACTCCAAGAACTTCGGTCTGTACAATGAGCGCGTAGGTGCCTGTACGCTGGTTGCGGCTAACGACGAAACCGTCGATCGTGCCTTCAGCCAGATGAAATCGGTTATCCGCGCGAACTACTCTAACCCACCGGCACACGGCGCGTCCGTTGTTGCGACCATTCTCAGCAACGATGCGCTGCGCGCGATCTGGGAACAAGAGCTGAACGATATGCGCCAGCGTATCCAGCGTATGCGTCTGCTGTTTGTTAATACTCTGGCCGAGAAAGGCGCAGACCGTGACTTCAGCTTCATCATCAAACAGAACGGCATGTTCTCTTTCAGCGGCCTGACCAAAGAGCAGGTTCTGCGTCTGCGTGAAGAGTTTGGCGTATACGCCGTGGCTTCCGGTCGCGTGAACGTGGCAGGGATGACGCCTGACAACATGGCGCCTCTGTGCGAAGCGATTGTCGCCGTACTGTAATTTACGCCCACAAAAAAGCCTGCGTTCAGCAGGCTTTTTTATTTATCCAGGTTTACCAGACAGGCATCTCATCCTGAAGGAACGGATTATGGAGCCGTTCATAGCCCAGCGTCGACATCGGACCGTGTCCAGGGATAAACGTCACGTCATCGCCCAGCGGCAATAACTTCTGTTTGATCGACTGAATCAGCTGCCCGTGATCGCCGCGCGGAAAATCGCTGCGTCCTACGCCGCCTTTGAAAATCACGTCGCCCGAAATCAGCAGACGAGACTGGTCATCAAAGAAGACGATATGGCCTGGCGTATGCCCAGGACAATGCAACACCTGTAAAGTCACATTCCCTACGTTAACGCGCTCTCCTTCGTTCAGCCAGCGATCGGGCGTCAGAGGCTGACACTCATCAAGGCCAAACATGCGGCTTTGGGCAGGTAACCCCTGCAGCCAGAACTCATCTTCTTTTTCCGGACCGATGATCGGCACACCAAAATGCTGTGCCAGCTCTGCCGCTGCGCCAACATGATCGAGATGACCATGCGTCAGTAAAATCTGCATCAGCGTCACACCGCTGTCGGCGACTTCCTGCTTGATTTTCTCGGCGTCGCCGCCGGGATCAACAAGCGCGGCCAGTTTGGTTTGCTCGCACCAGATCAATGAACAGTTCTGGGAGAACGCGGTAACCGGAATAATACGATAGTTCATACTGCTCCTGTGTTTCGTTATTACCAGTGCCGGACCGGACCGGTATCAATATGCACAAAGTTGCTGCTGGGGTAATATCCTACACCACCTGCGCGCATAGATAACGCAGCTTTGCGAATATTGGCTAACGAAACGCCTTCAATATGGAAATCCATTGCCTGTCCCTTCGTGTGATAGCTTTTTTTCGCTACCCCACGGCTATGGGCGCGTAGTTCATTATTGGTATCCAGTGAGCGATAACCAGAAATGAGCTGCACGGGCTTCCTGGTGCCCAGCAGGCCCTGAAGGCGGAACAACTGATCAAACAATCCTGGGTCGATGGCTTTTACTTTATTCGCGCGGAAATCACGGAAAAAATGGTTGAGTCTTGCTAATTCATCCTGAATATAGCCTCTGCCATCGAAAAACTCCGCTTTTAGCGACTCACCGGTATGAAGATTGTTGAGCGTTAAAACTCGCGGACGAGGTGTCGAGAGGGTGGCAAATGCTGGCGTCGGCAAGATGGCCGCTGCGCCAAGCGCAACACCACCTAACGCCAGCAGTTTGCGGCGATTAGCGTCAAATTTGTCCATGATAATCAGGTCTACAGGTCAATGAAATCGTAAGTATGCTTAGCGCACGAAGGGCACCTTAACTGGCAAAACGGGGTACGTCAAGGCGCCCAACCCCAGTGAATACGCGGCTTACAGCGATATCGCCCCCTATTCACCATAACTTACGACAATCATTTTTCCCGAACTACTTCATTTACCTGATTAATTGTTCCGCTTTTGGCAAAATTTGTGCGCCGGATCGCGCAGTGAGATCATAATTGTAAATATCTGTACGATACTGAGTGCGCCCGTCTTCACCCACAAACGCCGTCAGATAGTAAAGATTGACCGGAATGTTGTGTCGAATATTCACGTAGCGCGTATCCCCCTGTTTCAGGGCGTCAGAAATACGCGTATCGTTCCAGCCCGCATCCTGCAACAGCATATTGGCCAGCTCCGAGGCTTTGTTTACGCGCACGCAGCCTGAACTGAGGGCCCGGGTATCTTTCTGGAACAAGTTGTGGTTCGGCGTATCGTGCAGATAGATAGCATCTGAACTCGGCATATTGAATTTGTAACGCCCCAGGGAGTTATGCGCCCCGGGAGCCTGCTGGAAGCGGAACGGCAGGTTGGAAGCCGTAATCGTCGACCAGTCGACCATGTAAGGATCAATCGCCTCTTTACTGTTCCAGCCGCGCATCACCGTATAGCCATGACGTTCCAGATAACCCGGATCGTTCCAGACCTTTGGCAGAATGTCTTTACGTGCCAGCGTCGGCGGCACGTTCCACGGTGGGTTAACCACCACGTTATTTAACGCGCTGCTCATCATCGGTGTTTTACGATCCGGACGCCCGACAATGACGCGCGAGGCCAGTTTTTCGCTGCCATCCTGATAATAGACCAGGGAATAGGCCGGAATATTCACCATAATGCCTGTGGACAAGGTGCCCGGCAGCAGGCGCAAACGCTGAATATTCAGTGCCAGCACCCCTGCCCGCTGCGCAGGAGAGACGTTAAGCCAGTCGCGCGTTGACGGACCTATTACCCCGTCGGCACCCAGCCCCTGCGCAGCCTGGAATTGCTTAACCGCAGCAACCAGTTCGCGATCGTATGCCGCAGGTTTATCGCTCAGGAGAGCGGCCTTCTTCTCTTTCACCGGCGCTGACGGGCTCACAACCGCGCTTTGCGGATCGTCGCCCGGCAGGGCAATCTTCGGCCCGCCCTCAAGAATACCGGAGCGTTTCAGGATTTCGCGCAGAGCAGGAACATCGCTGCTCCACTGGCCTGGACGCAGCGTCGCGGTACCCCGCATTTGCGGCCAGGGACGCGAGTCGCCCACCAGCGCGAGGAGCGACTCATGCAGGGTGGCATACTGCGGGTGCGCCGGGGCGAGACTGGCAATAAAGCGCGGCAGATCGCCATTATCCAGCGCCAGCTGCCACTGGTTGATCACCGACAGCGCTGGCGTCGCCAGCTTGTAGGGCTTATCGCTATATAACCAGCGGTTGCCGTTGACCGGAATACCCGCCACAAACTGCAGATAGCCCATCATGGCATCGGAAAGCACCACGTCCCGCGCCTGGCCAGTGACGGCTGGATCGGTTAACAGCTCAACCCACTTCGTAAACTGCGGCTGAAAACCCGCAATCGCCACTTCTGCCAGCTGCTGCTGGAACGCGCGCACGGCATCACGGTCTTCCCACATGGGTTTCATGTCCCGGGCAGCATAAAGCAGCGTGAGCTGATTGATATAGGCGGGCGTGTAGCCTGACGGCAACCCTGAGAGGAGCTGCTGGCTAAGCGATTCGATATCGATGCCTTCCGGCAACGGCTTAATGCCGGCCATGACGGCGGTCGCCGGAGACTGTTCCAGCGGCTGAGACAATGACGTCGGCTGCGCGCCTGTCGCTGCGGAGCTGTCCGTCGGCACAATTTCAGGCTCGTCGGCCTGGGCGGTTAACAGTGGAGCAAACATCACTGCCAGGCATAAACTCAGCGCAGACAGCTGACGACCACATTCTTTCTTTAGCAACATCCCTTGCCCCCTGTTTTCACGACATGCCCATCACGGTGGGGCTTTCTTTTATTATAGGTAGACGGCAAACCTGTTGCCTTACCTTATGTAAAGAAGTTTAAAGATAACGCAGCCCTAAGCACAAGTTAAGTGAATAAAAAAAGCGGCGCTTTTGCGCCGCTCTTTGTAACAAAACGCCTCAGGAAGCGTCTGCCGTGGTTTCCGGCAATGACTCCGGAGGCTGCGGCGCAAAACCACGCAACCCGACAACATGAACGTGTTCGCTGTTCTGGAACACTTTACGCACCAGTTTATAGGTGGTCCCTTTTTCAGGGCTGATGTTTTCCGGTGCCGCAATGATGAGCTGCATATCAAGACGCTCGCAAAGCTCAAACAGCGTGGCAATAGAGCGGGCATCAAGACGCGCCGCTTCATCCAGGAACAGCAGGCGGCATGGAGAGATGTCTTTACCGCGCAGACGGCGCGCTTCATCTTCCCAGCTCTGTACAACCATCACCAGAATGGACATCCCGGTACCGATCGCTTCACCGGTAGAGAGCGCCCCGGATTCCGCACGCAGCCAGCCGTCTGAACCACGGTTAACCTCAACTTCCATTTCCAGGTAGTTACGGTAATCCAGCAGTTCTTCACCGATGGTTTGCGGCGTGCGCTGACCCATATCAATCTGCGGGTTCAGACGCTGGTACAGCTTCGCCAGCGCTTCAGAGAAGGTCAGACGGTTGCTGTTGAACAGATCCTGGTGCTGCTCGTGCTGCTCAGAGAGCACGTCCAGCAGCGTCGCGTGGGCTTCACGCACGTTGACGTTGAGACGCACGCTGTTCACCTGACCAAACGACACGCTCTGCAGACCCTGGTTCAGCTGGCGGATACGGTTCTGCTCACGCTGAATGGTCTTGCGAATAATATTCGCCACGCTGCGGGAGCTGATAGCCAGCTTCTGCTCGCGGGAAGTCAGCTCTTCCGTCAGGCGCCCCAGTTCAATTTCCATCTGTTCGATGGCTTCGACCGGATCGTCGGTACGGATAATATCCTGACGAATACGCTCGCGCAGATGCTGATAAACCGCCACGAAGAACTGAATTTTACGCTCCGGACGTTTCGGATCTTCTGACATGCGCAGCACATCGCGCAGGTGCTCATTATCCGCCACCGCCAGGCGCAGCGCACCCAACGCCTTATCCGACATTGAACGCAGCTCATCGGCTGAGAGGTACGCCAGTTCGCGACGGTGCAGGCGACGTTCCACGTTGTTGTCTTTCACCATCCGCATGACCGCACACCAGCCCGCTTTCGCCGTCACCACCTGCTCGCGCATCTCGTGATAGTCGCGTTCCAGCTTGCGCAGGCGACGGGTCAGGTTATCCATTTCGGCTTCGCAGAAGGTCAGCGCTTTTTCCAGCTGATTACGACGCGCACGGTTGTTGCTGAGCTGGCTATGCAGTTCATCACGACGAAGACGGGCGCGCTCTTCCGCCCCGCTGTCGGCACGCACGCCAATGTCCTGCAACTCTTTCTGCAGGTCGTTTAACAGCTCTTTCTTGGTGTCGAAGGAGCTTTTCAGCGAGGCCAGCACCTGGTTGTACTGATTAAGCTGAGCGGAGTGGCTGCGCATCGCTTCGCGTGCTCGGGTACGTTCCGCTTCTGCCTGCTCAAGACGTTGACGCAGCTTTTCATTCAGGTCGCTGTTACCGCTCAGCATTTCAGCCGAATCGGAATAGCCGAAGTGCGCGCGACGCTGCACGACTTCCGTCAGGGCAAACGCCTGCTGACGCGCTTCGCGCTGCACCTGCTGCGACCAGGCATAATCTTCTTTTAACTGCTCGAACTGTTCCGGGTCGCTCTGCAGGACAGACACCACGGGCTCCAGCTTCGCCAGCTGATTGCCGTGCTGCTGCACGAAACGCGCGGCTTCCTGGGCTTCATCCAGACGTTCCTGGATCTCATCCACGCGATCGGCCAGCGTGTCATCTGCCAGCAGGTTGAGGCGCGGCAGGATGCGGTTAAGGGCCGCGACGCCCTCTTTCGCCTGTTCAAACTGGACACGACTCTGCTGGTTGTCACTTTCATGACTGGCAATGGCGCGTTCCAGCTCGCCGCGGCGGGTATTGAGTTTGCGGATTTCCGCTTCCGGGTCGGCTTCAAACGCCACGCCCAGATGGCTACCGATAAAGCGGCTGAATGCCTGATGCAGGCGCTGGGTTTTCTGTACATCAAACGACAGGGTCGCAAAACGTTCCGACAGCGTTTCACGCTCGGCATGGAGGCTCTCAATACGGCTTTCACGCGCGGCACGGCCAAACAGCGGCAGTTCCGGGAAGCGGGAGTAACGCCACTGGCGGTCAGCGATTTTCACCACCACCGCTTTTTCCAGCTCGTCAACGCTAAACACGCTGTCATCGAACGACTGCGGATCCCCTTCGATCAGATAGAGATCTTCCGGGCAATCTTCCAGCCCGGCGAGTTGGTCAGAAATCAGCGACAGATCCGGCACCACAATCGCGTTACGGGATGGACCGTACAATGCGGAGAAGTATGGCGCATCGTCCAGGCCGACATCGTCGTAAATCTCAGACAGCAGTACGCCACCAAAACGCTCGGCTAAGGCATTGAGCCGCGGATCTTCTGACCCGCCCGGCTGGCTTAAGCGCTCAATTTCTTCATCGACGTCACGCTTACGTGCGCCGACTTCATCACGCTCAACAATGGCTTCGCGCTCACGCTCCAGCAGCTGTTGCAGGTATTCGGTCACCTGCTGGCTGGATTCGAACTGTTCGCCGCACTGTTCGCTGAGCTGGTTAAGGCTGCTTTGCGCCGCCAGCCAGACCGGCGCGCGCTCCAGGAGCCTTTTAGAACGGGACTGAAGCTGTTCCAGCTCCTGGCGCAGGGTCATGCGCTGCTCACTGGCGCTGGAGACCGTATCGGAAAGCGCAGCGATACGCGCTTCCAGCTCCTGATGCAGCGCCTCAAGCTCGTCGAAATCGTAATGTTTACCCTGACGCTTACAGAACTCAGCCAGCAAACGCTCGGCTTCCTGCTGCTCACGCAGGCGCTGTTCCAGTTCGTTCAGGCGCATACGCAGCGGCTGCACCTGCTCGGCCAGATGGCGCTGGTTGACGCCGTCGCGCAGCAGTTCACGGGCAACGTTCCAGGCTTCGTTACGCGCCAGCGGGCCATTAATGGCGACCACCAGCTGATACGCTTGTTCAAACTGGCTGTGCGCCGTTTGCGCGACGCTCATTTTCTGTTCAAGAGAGAGCAGTTTCTCGGTGGCTTCCTGCTCTTTGGCCTGGAAGGTATCCAGCCACTCGTCGGCGCTTTCCGGCGTCAGGTCAGGCAGATGGCACAGCTCTTTCGCGCGCTGTAACGCCTGCAGTGCCTGGGTGTACTGAATCGCACGCGTCTGCTGCACGTCCAATGCCTGCTGGTAATCAGCAAGCTGGCTTTTCAGCTCATCCACTTCCAGCTCGGCGGCTTCGGCGCGGGCTTCGTTCTCTTCCTGCATCTCGGCGGCTTCGGCCACCACTTCATTTTGCTCTTCGAGACGAATTTGCAGCTCATCGAGATCCGCTTCGTAGCGCTCGATTTTCTCCTGCTGGCGCAGCGCGGTCTGCACCAGGTTCAGGTGATCGCTGGCGGCCTGGTAGTCGGCTTCCAGATCGCCTTCAGCACCGTTGTGCTCGCCCAGCTCGCGCGCCATTTCGATGTGCTTATACTGCTCTGCCACCAGCTGTTTACGGGAGGTAAACAGTTCGCGGCGGTATTCTAATGCCTGATCGAGATGGACGCGGCGCTCATTGGCGTGACGCATGTAGTCCGCCGCCACGTAGTTGGTGGCTTCGCTGATCAGGTGTTTAAACAGGTCACGGTCTGACTGGGTCACGCGAATCGCTTCCAGCGTCATGCGGTTTTCACGCAGCGCCGCTTCCATATCCTGGAACGCCTTACGCACGCCGCTGTTTTCCGGCAACAGGTAGTCGCGCAGGGAGCGGGTAATGGCGCTGGAGATACCGCCATACAGGGACGCTTCGATCAGACGGTAGTATTTGCTACGGTCTGAAGCGGTACGCAGACGACGCGCCACTACGCCCAGATCGAACATCAGGGAGTGGTAGTCGGTGATGGAGTTGAACTGCTTGAACTGCACGCCCTCAATGGCTTCGAGCTTGTCTTTCAGTTCCTGTAACGTCAGCACGCGCGCCTGGCGTTCATTCAGGGTTTCCGTCAGCAGCGCGGTCGGCTGCACGGAGGTTGGCAGCCCTTGGATAGCAAACGGTTTGATATCCACTTTACGGTCGCGACCGGCAACCTGCTGCAAACGAACCCCCACCACCACGCGCTGGTGACGAGAGTTGATAACGTCCAGAACGGAATAACAGACGCCCGCTTTCAGCTTACCGTGCAGACCTTTATCGCGGGAGCCGCTTGTCGCGCCTGCTTCAGTGGTGTTACGGAAGTGAAGCAACGTCAGGTCGGGGATCAGCGCCGTCACAAACGCCGCCATGGTGGTGGATTTCCCCGCCCCGTTACCGCCGGAGAGCGTCGTGACCAGCTCGTCCAGATCGAAGGTTCGGGCAAAGAAGCCGTTCCAGTTAATCAGCGTTAGTGAGCGAAATTTACCGCGTTCAATCATTACTCTTCCTCCCCGCTATCCGGCAGATTCTCTTCATGCTCGTCATTGAGCTGCAAATGGTTTTCCACCGGCATCGCTTCACCGTCACGGATCATGCGAAGCTGAGCTTCACGCGCGTCATCCCCCGCACGCACATCGGCGCCGAAGCGGAAGACTGATTCCGTAATGCGGAATTTGCTGCTGTCGTGGCCCATAAACCAGACCATCCCCAGACGACGCAGACGGTTCAGGGAAGAGCGCACCTTTTCCTGTAATTTCTGACGGTCAAGATCCGATCCGGTCGAACGGTTGTTCACCAGCTTGAGCAGCTTGCTCTCATCCGCCAGCGTCAGTAGCTCATCGTAGAGTTCCTGCTGGGTGAAGATGCCTTCATTCGCCAGACGTTCCGGGCTGAGATAGAGATAGCAAAGAATTTTGCCGACCATCATATCCAGCTCGG
>OJUL01000177.1_pt1 | contig 29695 bp, 39 predicted proteins | sample 1601491 | NCBI WGS metagenome assembly OJUL01 (sample SAMN04436862, study PRJEB24849) | human gut metagenome | biome: human gut; feature: NICU; material: stool | host: Homo sapiens | place: USA: Saint Louis, MO | collected 2011-11-09 | reverse complement strand
ACCCGCAGCACAGTGTTATTATCCTTGTCAAGCTGCCAACCGTCCGATGCAAAGTTAAATCCGGCAAACACTGCCTGGATGTCTCCATAGCTCCATGTGCCAGGTGTGGCCTCATTGTTACTACGCCCGTAGCTGCTTAGATACAGTGACAAGTCCTGCGTCTCCGCCCCGATATCCATACTGCTCTCAGTGATAGTCAGGGCAATGGTCTTGCGCACTGCTCCGCAGGCAATGTCCAGTGTCAGTGCTCCCACGCTGTCCGCCCGGTATGTCCAGATCTGCTGAGTACGGTCCACAGTAAGGGATGCCACCTGTCTGCCGTTGGCTGACAAGGTAATGGCAGACGTCATGCTCACTGGGCTGTAGACCATGTACGGGATGACGATGGATGCATACTGCTCTGCCTTAGTGCCCCTGTAACTGCTCACGATAATCGGGGCGTCCTCCCCTGCCACGGTGCAGATCAGCTCGTAATACAGTTCATTGGACCGTATCTCCACGCCGTCTACCGTGGCTGAAAAATACACCAGCAGACTGTGTACCCCGTGTGTCTGGGCCGGGATGACATAGGACTGCTGGCGGCCGGATGCAGACACCTCTGCTGTGCCAATCTGGTTGCCGTCCACCACAAAGTGCATGGTTTTGGCAACATTACCAATCGGGGTATATGCGTAGGTGATTGGTCCGCTGTAAGGTATCCCCGCGTCAAAGGTAGATGACACACTAACCTCCACCACCGATACACTGTAGTTAATCGTCCGGCCATTGCCGTATGCATCTGTGACGTTGACCTTGACCATGTTGGCGCCGGTGCTTAAAAACTTGCTGATATCCACGGTCACAGCGCCTTGGGGCACATCCTGAGTGGTCTTGATCAAGCCATTGATTGTGACTTTGAGCGTACCGTTGCCAGTCGGAAGGTCATCCTCCAGAGAGGACCATGTGACACTGATCTCACAGACCGCACCAGATGCGATAGACTTAGACAGCCAGCCGCTTGTATTGGACACGGTAAGCACAGCATTATTGCCAGTACCGCCGCCTCCACCGCCGCCCGAAAACGGTCCCAGAGGCCCGACCACAACCTCGTTGTTGCTGCTCATGTAGAGATAGCCGTCCTCTACATAGGCATCGTCTATTTTACCGCCAATAAGGAGTTGCATGGCTGTCTGGTCATCCTGTATCTCGCGGATGACATTCTGAGTATCTATCACGTCTCCGCTTATATTTGACATACTGGCCTGCAGTTGTTTGAGCGCCTGGGTATTGTCTGTAATATTTTTGGTGTTGGTGGTAACTTTTCGCTCCACGGCCTCCAGATCCTGGTCAATCTGCGCCAGCACCTCATCCTTCATTCGGATAATTTCCTGCCTTACAGCCGCAAGTCCTGCCTGCAGGCTGGCTATATCGCTCTGATTTTGCAGGATAGCTTTCTCATCTGCTGTGATGTCAGCCGTATTTTTATCGATTGTCGCCTGGATCCGGTCAATAATAATCTGCTGTGCATCCTGATAATTACCGGCCTCCTGGCGCAGAGTCTCAATATCTTGTGCCGTAGCCATTAACATAACTTTGCCTGCAGCATAACAGTACCAGGCATTTCCAGTGTCTGTGGCAATGGCCAACTCACCGGGCAGTAACTTTGAGGGGATGAGTTGTTCTTTCAGCCCCTTTCTGTTGGTTATCGCCATAATTACTCACCTGCCAGTCTGTTATTGATATGATCCTCAATTACTTTTATGGCTGCCTGCAATTCTGGAGTAACAGCATAAAAGCTGTCCTTTGCGTTTGGCTTTGTGATGTTTCCAGAATTATCAATCTCATTATAGGTACTGGATATTGTTCGTGCCCCATCTTTGTTAATCACTTGAAATGCTCTTAAAATCTTCATTCAGCAACTCCTCCATTTCTCTGTCATAGTTTTCGAGTTCCTGGTCAAAAATATATTCCAATTCTATACTATCGTCCGCAATGTCATCCTGCAGGCTATAGTCATCTAACCGTAAATACTCATAATCTTTTTGCACAGCCTTAATCTCCCAGGAAAATGAAAGGTTCGGCGTCCCTCGGACAGCAAAAAAGGCAGAGGATTTTTCCTCTACCCAAATATCTCCGGCCCCTTCCTTTTGCAGAAATACTGAATATTCTACGCCTATATTGACTGTTTCTTGAAAAATATCATCTATGGATACATAGCATATGCCATCTTCGTCAGTCCGGCCAGTTCCAATGTCCCCAAAATATGGCGTTGGTGTTTCATAACAGTATAAAAGCCGATTACCATAGTTCTTTGTCTCTGCTATTCTGGATTTTTCTCCCCAGACTTCTAATTGATACGCTTTAACCTTTCCTGAAAAATCCGCAGCCACTCCGCTTAGAGAGCTGCATCTTATATCTCCAGTGTTCAATTTCTCTTGAATATAAACCGTAGGATTACTGGAAGATAGCGCCTTGACTGTTACGCCATCAGCCTGTACATATATGCTACTTAATTTCTCATTTGTGTCACTGCTCCCCATGTAAAGCTGAGTGTCTGTATTCATTTTCATGATAGGACGCCCTTTTTCTGCAGTTGCACTTGCCATGTCAATCCTGCCTTTGATAAAAGGATAACTCGTTATCATTTTTCCGTTGGCGACTGAAAATGCGTAGGTATAAATTTTCCCGCCTACATTTTCTGTCCCAACCAAGTTTATGGAGCCATCCTTTATAATTATCCCATCTTCATCCCAGCGGCCTATTACTGCATTCATTATGTCGCCTGTTGACGTTGTGGTACTTCTCAGGATTTCCATTATTCCTACTGATTTGCCATCTTTCTTTCCGAGTGTCAGAGTGCCACCGCTGGCCCAGTCAAAACTTATCCCAATGGCCGCTATGACATTGGCTACAATATTGGCATCTTTATCCATACCTCCTACATAGGTCTTGCCACCGTCACGGGATATAAAAAAACCGTCTATCGTCTTTTTGTACACAATTGTGCTATCAGACAACAGGGGTTTATCATGCATATAATTGATTGTGCTGCCATCAGATTGCATCTCTGATGTCTCATAGTACCCCATAGCATTGATTGCAAGGCTATTGAGCTGATTTACATAGTCGGCATACTCAGATAACTTTTGTTGGCTATCCTTCTTTATGTCCGACACGATTTTATTAATTTCGGCGTACCGGTCAGCACTGTGCCTGGCTGCCGGTTCCGCATCACAGGAGATGCTTGCATATCCACCCGTGCTGTATGTGATATTGGTCAGATAAGTATAATAACTATTGCCCTTGCGGTCCGTCACTACTGCAGCATCACCAGCTTCCCAGGACGGGTCCCCGATGGCCGACGCCTGAAACGGTCGGAACCGCATCCCCACAACACGCCCTGCCAGATACTCCGCTATATCCTTGGCCTTGCCCGCCTCAATCAGGGGATTACCGGATACATCCAGCACATATCCTTCGGCACCGCAGAGGTAAGTCTCTCCCTCTACCTTTTTGCCGTCCGAATCTTCCGAATCCGCCGCAGTAACCCGGATACCGGTAATTACTACGTCCTCAGTGCTGACTGATAAGCTGCTAAAGCTATAGATATGATGGTATGGCAGAGCATCCGTGAATGTGCCGCCGTCTGCAGTATCGCCACTGGAGTAATCCGTAAAGTTGCCGCCATCCAGGTTATCACCCGTCTGGTAGGATATCTCTGTAGTCTCGTCAAATATTCCACCATCAATGATATCGTCAAAGGCTGCGGTGTTGTACCACTTAAACTCTAACCGCCCATCTATGTTACACCGGGCATAGCATCCGGCCAGGAGCGCACAGTAGGCAATAATGGCACGATAGGTTATGTTGGTGGTGTCTCCAAATGGATTTTTGGATACCTGATATCTATAATTGGGAAACTCCCCATTGACCAGCAGCACCCCACACTGAGTACAACAATACTGGACTATGGATTGCAAAGTGGCAGGGAATCCGATGCCGCCGTCATAGGCAGCATCAAATTTACTCATGTTGTCCAGGGCTTTGAGTGTTATCACACCAGGAGTAGTTGTTGGATCAGAGGCATTAAACACGCCTTTTTTTAGCCACTCAACCCGTTCTGCCAAAGGCATTCCCACCCAGACGGTTATAACCGCATCCGAAAAATCGTAGTCGGAAAACATTTCTTCTCCGTTAAACACCGTGATTGTGAGCTGATTAATAATTGCGGTACCTACCTCAAACTTGCTCGTGCCGCTCACGCCGCCTGCAATCTTGACGCCTCCGGACATGAGATTGGTCTTATCAAAGTCCAGCACCGTACCGTTTTTGAGCAGGCATGATGCTCTCGCTACAAACCGGCGTTTTTGCTCCATGCCCTGTTTGTACTCTGTACTTGTGTTTATCATGTCATCACCTCTCAATCAGATCCACGGATGCACTGCGGTACCAGAATATCCCATCTCCCAAGCGGCCAATCTGCTCTTTACTCATGGTGCCCCGATATGTTGTAATTGTCATATCTATTCCGTCATCCCGAAAAGTGATGGGGAAAAAGCCTGTAATGATCCCGGACTTAATTAGCACAATATCGCTCTCCGGCATAACTCCCCATTTAATAGATACTGTCTTTTTCTCTGCCACTACTTCGCCGGCCATCATACCATCCATAAGACGGCCAGTGTCACTTGACCAGATGATCTCATCATTTACAGATATGGATACAGGGGCCGGCAGCACTATGTCCCCGGCCCTTAAAATCTCTTTCATTATGCACCACTCCTTATATCACCTTTACAGGATTATATCTTACGTCAAGCCCATCCTGTATCGCCTGGACAGCCCTTGCCAACAATTCACCGTCAAGGTAAAATCCCATCTGTCCAAGTGCTGCAACAATCCGCGTCACAGCATTGTTTACAATAGATTCCAGTTCTGCTTTGCTCACGCCTCCTGTACCCGCTACTGCTTTAACCGCAGCATTGACCATCTCCTGCATCTTATTCTCTGGAGCTACGATCTCACCATGCTGTTTGTTATCACCAATCATGGCAAGCTGAGGAGTGTTTGCCTTCACATAACCGCCCTGCGCCAGATATGGGATTTGCGGTGCCGACCAGTAAGAGAGATCAAAGCCTATTGATGAAAAACCTGTAAGGTCTTCCAGCCACCCCGGCAGGTCTATACTAATACTGTTCAGGGCGCCTGCAATTCCATTTACCATCACTTCAATACCATATAGCAGGCCATTGACCAATCCTATAACAATATTTAGTGGGGATTTCACAATATCCACAAAACTGTTCCAGACACCGGATAGTATATTTTTTATCCCATCCCATGCGCGACTCCAATCGCCAGTAAACACTCCTACCACAAAGTCAATGATACCTTTAAATACTTGTTTGATATCCCTAACTATGTTCGTTATGTTTTTAAGCAACCCATTTACTACTTTCCCAATAACTCCAAATTCTGTTGTCCAGTCATGAGTAAATACATTTTTCAAGAAATCCATAAACTCCTGGAACTTTTTCTTTACAAATTCCCATACCTCTTTGGCTTTCGCTGATATAGTATCCCAGTTCTTCCAAAGCAGGACACCTATGGCAATGGCTGCACCAATAGCCAGCACTACGGGATTAAAGCCGGAACCCAACTTTTTCAAGATGCCTATAAGCCCTCCAGCCTTAGCTATTGCATCCACAATTCCAGAAACAAAAGTTGTTAATTTCCATGCGGCAAAAAAACTGGCAACAATTATTGCTATATTCTGTATGGTGTCAGGGTTTTCCAGGCACCAATCTGAAAAATTTTTAAGCAAATCTGTTATAGTCTGCATAGCAAGGATAAAAACGTCACCTGCCCATTCTGCTAATGGTTTCAGAAGATTATCAAATAACCATTGTCCCAAAGGTTGTAAAACCGTTAAAACAGTGTTTAAAGCTTCCAGAGCTGCAGATAACATATCTAAAAAAGTTGGTACTGCCGTCTGTATCGCCCACCCTGCAATTGGGAGTAATACATTGTTCCAAAACCACTCTAACCCTTTTCCTACAGTCTCCGTAAATGGTGCTATTGCTTCCAGTAATTTCTTCACCGATGTAAGCAGCGGGCTGAAATCCAGTTTACCCGCCCAATCTGCTGTGGCACTGATAATATTTCTAATAGTACCCAGAATGGTATTGAATATATCGAATAATGCCTGTACAATCGCGGTACCTGTTTCGTTTTTATTCCATGCCTCATCCAGTCCGCCAGCGATATTCCCTATCAAATCAAAAATCCCCTGGAATATCTGCAGGATATTGGTAAGCACCAGAGTTCCAGATCCATTTGTCCATACATCGAGAAAACTCTCTCCAATATCTTTAATCAATTGCCAAACGTTGCCCAGGGCTGTCTTCATGCTATTAATTGTGTTCTGTCCCTCTGCAGCCCACGCCTCTTTAAATGGATCAAAAATTCGCGCCAGGACATTCTTGAATTTCTCCACCCAAGGTATTGTAGCCGCATCTAACAATGACGGGTCAATAGATGGCTGCACCAAAACAGGAGCGTTTGATACAGTTTCATTACCAGTATCATCCCCTGTGTCCGTATTGCTATTGTCATCAATCTTATTAATAGCGTCAAATCCCATAAGAGACCGCTGTAGTACCTCGTTTGCTTTTGCGGCTCCTTTGACCGAATCAGCGGCCTTGTCAGATGCTGTGCCATATACCCCCATTGCATCCTTGGCATCAATCAGACCCTGTGTGGCCTGAAAACTTTGCTGATATGTTTTACCGAAAAGTTGGCTGATAAATGACGCTACATAAGCGGATGCCTTTGCCAGGGCAGCCATAAGCGTATTTATAGCTGGCAGTATTGCTTGATATATTGGAGTGAATGCGACCATCAAGTTTGTCCTTATTTGTGCCAGAGAGTTGCTGAACTGCTCATTTGTCATTAATGACTGAGAAAGAGATTGTGCCATTGCAGTGATTCCCTTGACGATCATTGGCAAGACAATCATCCACTTGAACATCTGCCGCATGGTGCCGCCAAGCCCATTCTTGAAATAATCATTACTTTTCTTAGCAGATTTCGTGGCATTTCCAAAGATATGAAAACCATTCGCTGTTTTATTTACAGCTTTGGTTGTAGTGTTCATCAGCTTCGGGAGACCTGAAAAATTTTTACTTGCGTTCCGGGCAATGTCTTTAGGGATTGTGCTTTCGGACGGTGCAACACTCTCTGAAGCCACATTTCCGGCTGGCATTCCCTTTATTTTCGTTGCAGACTGCATTTTATTTTCCAGGTTGCTGTACTTCAATCCAAGAGCATCCATTTTTTTAATGAGTCGTACAACGCTACTCTCTGTTTTTAAAATCTGCTCATTGAGTTGGTTCTTTTTCTTATCATTAAACGTAGCATCGTATTGTTTACGAAGCTCTGCAAGCTTCTGCTTCTGCCCTCCTATTTTCGATTCAACAAGATCCATCTCTTTTTGAATGGTTTCCATCTGGCTTTTTAATACATCTGTATTCACTCCCACATTAGTTTTAGGTGCCACTGTCGGGGGGCCACGCGGAGTATTTACATCCATTTCAGCTTTTTTAGGTAAAACTACTTTTCTGGGTGCTTTACCAGTGGGCATTTGAACTTGTGTCATTTTTTTAAGCAGAACATCTATCTGTCTTGATAGATCATCCATTGTCTTTTTAAGATTTGAATTTAACAGTTTCGTCATATTATTGACAAGCCTTGAAAGTTGCCCATCTAAACCGGATTTATTTACGGCATTCGCAATCTGTTTACCGATGTTTTCCGCAGCTTCCTTTATCTGCTTATCCAAGTCATCCTGCACTTCCATATCAAGCGATATCTTACCAATGCTCTCATTAGACATTTTATTCCCTCCCTCCTATTTTGAGATAAAGCATTATCCAAAGGCCCTTGCAATTGTTTCCTGCAAGCTTGATACAGCTTTCTCCATCTCTGCCTCTGTCATTTCTTCTTTTAGGCTATGTCTGCTCCTCCAATCATTCCGGATACGATTTTCCTCAACCGAAAAATGCTTTAAGATTTCCTTATTTTCCTCACACCGGATAGAGACAACCTTGCCGAGCGGGGTTTCTGGCATTATTCCTGACAGCAGTACCGTAAACTCTTTCCAGTCCATATCTGTCTCTATCAGGCGGATACCATACTGAGTGAGGAAGGAAGCTTCTATCAGCTCCCAGTCCTCCTCCAGGTCATACCAGCGATTTACTTTTTTCCTTTGTTCTTTGCCTCGTCCCTGGACATTTTTTCAACGTCTTCCAGGTCAACGTCCCCGATTGCCGCCATTATCACATTGGCAATAGTAACGATCATCGGCATTGGAAGGTCCTGCCCATCAATGTAATCTGCGGCTTCTTTGCCAAGGGCGGTGGTGATGATCTTGTCCAGCTTTTCCACCTCATTCAGCTTTTTGTCATCAGAGAGACCCTGGATATACAGCACAGCGCTCTTTCCTGTATTGATCTTATAGCTGTGTTCCTCGTCGATTTTTACTGTGGGCTTTTCTTTCCCATTCTTCATTCTTTCCGCAATATCATAAAATCGTGCCATATTCTCCTCCTCATACTTTCGTTGCAGGGGTATATTCCGGTTTGCCGTCCCCGTGCATTGTAAATTCTAAGGGTGCAACATTGATGGAATCACCGCCGCCAATATTGGTAACATCAAGAACACAGCCAAATTCCATCTTGGCTCCGTCTGGAAACTCTATTTCTCCTTTTGTGGAGCAGTCAAGTCCATCCTTCATTGCGACTTCTGCCACATAATCGTTGCCCGGGTCTCCTACGCAACGCTTGCCCTTCATGTCAAAGCTAAACGATTTACCGGTCATTAAATTACTGGCCCACCCACTCTTATCCATAGATGTCCAATTCTCTACATTGCCCTCAATAGACAATCCGAAACTCTCCAGTTCCGCAATTTCCGCCATATCGGCAGCTTCACTTGCTTTTCCCTTTGTCCCAATCTTGAATTTTAACTTATAGACTGGGAATACTCCTACAAATGCCATATATTATCCTTTCCTGTAGTAAACTACAAAATTGATCACAAACTCATAGTAACCTTTGTTATCTGTCCCCACGCCGACTGGTTCACTGATCCGCATGTCAAACATAATAACTTCATTCCTGCCAATCGATCCATTCTGGCCAAACAGGCTGTCATACACCTCCTGCGCCTTCTGCTCTGCAGGGGTATAACTCCTCCCCCAGTGCACAAGGACCGATACAGCCTTTGTACCATACCTGGATTTTTCCAAACCTCCAATAGGTATACGAGGAGCCGGCCCCTGAGTAGGATATACTGATATGCTGTACTCCTGCTCCTGATCGCGCTTGCCGACATACCAGTGAGGGCAGTCAATCCTTTCCTTTAGATAATCCTTTACCTCTTTCAGTATCATGTGATAAGCCCGCCTCCTAACTGCTTTAAAAACTTGCCATATGTCTCTTTTACAAAATGTCTCTTATCGCCATCAATGTAAGTCTGCATCCAGAGGCCGCCCGCATATTGGTTCTTGTCCTGGCGGAAATCATATTCTGGGTGCCAGTATAAACGGCGGGCATAGGGAGTATCAAAGACGATCCTTGCTACCATCTTATTCACATCAATCTCTGTAAATCCGCTTTGCTCCAGCTCCCCTGTGTTTTTTGGCACTGTTTGAGACATCCTGATATCCGACAGCACGGCCTCCACTGTAAGCTCAAAAGCTTTCTGGGCAATCTCTTGCAGCTTCCTGATCTTGTTCGGATACAAAGTAACCTTTACTTTTGTTCCCATCAGATCAACCTCAGTTCTGTAAAATTCACAGTACCATCTGGATTCCTGGCTTTATTTGCCTGGAAGATATCCCGTTTAACACCAAATATTGTAACTTTACCACCGGAGATGACCGGCAGATCCGGGCAAATATCTCCTGGCATCATTGCCACTCCTGATAGCTGTACCTGCTTTCCATCCGGTGTCAGAACAGTTTTTGCAGTATCCTGATAGTTACATTTGAAATCACCTTCAATCGCAGGTATGGGGCCGCCATCTTCGGTTAGCCCTTCCTGTTCAATAAAGATGTGGATATCCGTCTTACAGAGCCGTTTTGGTACTAAACATGGATATTTCATGGCATCACCTCGCTAACCGGCAGCATAAGCCTGTCTGGGACAAGAGCGCATAGACATCTTTTCGCATAGCCACGCCTTTATCCGTATAAACATTCCACGACTGCGTAAACTGCATTGCAGTCCCATTAATGCTGTAGCTGCTCAAAACAGTCTCTATGACTTCCGCATTCTCATACTCAAAGTCAGCCTGCTCGCAAATTACTTGCCGGATAACATCCTGTTGGAATGGTGTTAAATTAGAAAATCCCCGGCCCACAATACGATTGTAGGTCAGGGAATCAATATGCCGGCTTGCCTGTTTCAGGTACCGTTGGCACTCATCACTTTTTAGCGTGGTGCCTTGATATGTCTCATAATAATACGTTTCATCCACATATGGAGTGTACATATCACTCACCAGCTTTCCTATTTGCTGGCTTTTTCTCCATTTTCAAAGTTTCCAGCTCCTTCTGAAGACCTGCTTTTTCCTCCTGTAATTCCGCACACAATACCTGCAGCCTTTCCACTTCTTTTACAGCCCGCATGTGGTCATCATAAGGCACGGTCTTTCCTCTGCCATATCCGATCACTGTGCCATTGTCATCCATGACATCAAAGCCACTGTCCAGATATCCTTTTTTCTGAGTCTCGTCAATAGTGTACTCTTTATTTCCTTTTACAGCTCTCACGTCTTACCTCCCTATGCCTGCACATTCATGGCACAGCCCTCTACCTTCTTCTCCAACAGGAAAAGATCACCATAGTTACGGTTCTGATACAGGTAACCGTCTGCTGTCCTTGAATCAGTCCCTGGCGTAAACAGCTTAATATAGCTGTACTTATCACGGCATACCACACAGGACGTATGAATCAGAATCCAATTAATCTGCTTTGCATCAGCCGCCGCCGTACAACCGGTTGTAAAATCATACTTTGTCTTCATACGGGCTGCCGGTACCATCTTAATCGTTACGTTATCCAGGCTGTGCACGTTCCTATTGATCGTGGATGGGGATGTTACTGTCATTACACGCTGGATCCCTTCTGCCTCTTTGATGATCTTATTCATAGACGGGGTAACGTAGAGCATACGGCCCTCTTCCGGTACTCCAGCCTCGTCCATGCGTGCCATTTCTTCATCAAACGCCTCGAGGAATGTAGCCGCGTCAATCACGGTACTGTCGATCCGTCCGGAATAAGTAGTCAGTTCGGAATGAAGCTTAGAAAACCGGTAAGAGTCCTTTTCAGGGATTGCCTGCTCCGTCTCGAACGTATTCTGGATGTTCGCCACGGACAGAGTGAGGTTCGTTTCATCGATGTCCATAGGGTCAATCCAAAACTCTACGTCCCTGTCGTGCTCCAGCTTTTTAGCCTCCCAGTCATTGCTGAGTGTCCCGGAATTGAATCCTGGTGTCCTGGTGTGGTCTTTGTAGCCTGTTACTGCCATCCTTGGTAATTTGATTGTCTGAGCGTTAATGAATTTCACGCCCTGATTACTCTGAGTCAGTGCATCAGAGCACAGTTCCTTTGCATATTTCTGCTGCAGGAGCTGCGTAAATGTTTCCGCATAATCATATACTGCCATGTATTAATTCCTCTCTTTCTTATAATCCGAATGCCTTTTTTAAGGCATCATCCGTTGTTTGCTGTTGTCCTGACTGGCCGGAAGCCCCCACCTGCACAAAGCCTGTCTGCCCTGCCGGTGCAGGTTTTAAAGCCGGGACATCCTCCAGGACTTTGTTTAAGGCTGTCTTCATAGCCTCATCGTTGATTTTCCCATCCTCTCCCATTACCCGGCTTAAATCAGCCATTTTGAGGACATATGGGATAGTTTTTGCATCAATACCCAGTCCAACCGCTGCCATAGTGGCCGCTGCCTGTACCTGGGCCTGCTGTGCTGCCGCCTGGGCCTGTGCAGCCTGTGTCTGTAGCGCATTTATGTCTGGCTGTTGCGCTGCTTTCTGCTCTTTAAATGCTGTAATGGCCTGTTTCATCTCATCTTCTGATAATCCCTGCTGTTTAAAATACGCTTTCAAAGCCGTATCTTCTTTGGCTGACAGAGTACCTTCCAGCATTGTCTTGATCTTATCGTAGTCGATCTGTGGCGATGCGGGCGGTTGCACTCCTGCCTGCGGAGTCTGATTCCCGTCTCCGGTGCCTCCTGCACCAACTCCATTTCCAGGCTCTGCAAAAAACTGTAAATCCATAGGTATCACGCATCTAAAATTCTTAAACATAAGTTTCTCCTTTCCATTTTGAGGGTGTCACCCTGTTATCCATTGTCATCGGTGTCACCGGCCACGCATCTTTTTAAGCCATATCGTGTTTGGGCATAAAAATAAGACGCATCACCCTGCGTCTCAAAGGGAGATATGTGGATCACCTCCTTTAACCCACTTTCTCATGGGTCATGCAAAAAATCCGCGGATCACATGGATACAGTTCCCCGTAAACGCCTCGTATGATGTAATCACCCACTTTCGCATGTACCCGGCCTCCTGGTGTCATGATGGTACAACCGTAAACATGCATATGTCCGTCTAACAGACTTCGGTCAATACAGACTTTTCCGTCTTCCACAGCCCGGGTAAACCATTCAGGTGCGATTCTGTCCGGATCATCTGTAAGCTGAAAGGCTTCGATGTCTACAGGCTTCTTCCTGTATCTCATTATTCTCACCTCCTTTTGCGCCGGCGCAAATAAATGAGCACAAAAATACCACCTGCCATTTCTGACTGGTGGTATCATGATGCCCTACATACTTTTTCTGGTATTTCTCCTTGTTCGATTACCCTGGCAAGTTTACTGTGTGCCAGAAGAGTATCCGCGCTGCCTATTGCTGATTCTTTTATGATTTCATATTCAAGCCTTGGGGATTGTAATGACAGCTTTATCCTACCATCCAGGTTGTCCATGCTGTCCCCGTATTCATATACCACATACTTATCAGTCTTTTCCAATAAGCTCATGCAGATTATCGGCCTCGCCATATTCTCCCGCCTCCTTTTCCAGCACTCCATTCCAATCATGTTTTAAAGTCGTTCTATCATGTGCTTCCCTATATGTTAGATTATACTTCTTTTCAACTACGCTTTCAAGGTATTCGTGCTTCAGAAGTAGGACATCTCTGTCCAAAAACTTCCCATTTACCAGCCGCTGCCATGCCACGGCCATATTGTAATCCGCGTCAAAGCGCCTTATACCATCATCCAGAATGTGTTTATCGAGGAAAACATGCTGTTTGATGCGCGCTATACTGTACTCTGTCCATCCAACGCTCTTGGCAATGGCTCTGACATCATCATTTGTTGAACGCATGGTATCATAATAGCTTTCGGCTTCATCATCACGGCGCAATATCCATTCTACGGTTCCCCGGTCATATTTTCCACCTGTGGCCTTGAATGATTTAGGGTTATCTGGAATCCCTCGTGTTTTCTCTCTATTGTATTCTCGTCTCAGTTTTGGATGTTTGTCTAAATGTTCCATTAGATCTTCCTGATACTGTCCAACCTTCTCATTTGCGTAGCTGACATTTTCCGGACTGAGGCTGCCTTCTGCTTTACGCTTCCATTTTCGTATCTTTCGCTCCAATACTCTCTGTTGTTGCTCGGCCATATAAGTCTCTGCTGCTTTGTCTGGATCTGGCACTTCTGGTAGTTTCGTGATACCAGGAAAATATGTTGAGATAGTATGCCGGCAATTCGGATGCAGGAGACCGGATTTCATAGCTGTAGATAATAAAGGCAATCCTAATTCTTTTGCCTCCTCAGGAGTACCGTGGGAAAATACATCATCCACCAGTACCTTACCCTGCCAGGGAGCACACAGTGGGCACGTATTGGCATGGGCGGATACCACAACTGTATGTATGCCCCATTCATCCCTCTTTTTCCCTTCTCCCAGCAATACCGCCCGCTGTGATGCGGTTCTAAGTGCCATTTCTGCATAACTGGCTATGTTTACGCGCCTGCCATTCTTGTACTCGATACAATTTATTCCTGTATCTAAGAACTCTTTTGTTGCCATATCCACTGCCTGATCAAGCGTCTTTGCACCAGCAGTCATATTCATTTCAGCCCTATAGACAGTCTGCTTGTATATGTCATCCATACGGCGCAAAACGGCATGTTGGGCTTTTTTCAGGTCATGACTTACTGTTTCTTTCATGACTTGGAGCTTTTGGTCATTTACACCGAAAAAATCCTGTTCGGCAGGTGGAGATGTTGACAGTTTGTGGTGTGCTATGTTTTCAGGCAGCTTAACCCGCTTTCGCTTAAAAAAGGTGGATTTGACCCTGTCCCAAATCCGGTTAAACAAGTTCTGTCCCCTCAGGTAGTTATCTTCCAGGGCCTCATTTACAATCCTCTCAACCTCAGGGCTTATCTTATCTACAACCTTTTTATTCTCCTGCCTATATTTTTGGAGATTCCGAAGTTTTGCCCGCTGCCACATTTCCCAACGGAATCCCTCCTCTTCCTCTTCCTTTTCGTGGCGTTTCAGGTTACGGCGCAGGCTTTTGACCAGATCAAGCTCCATCTCCTCAAATATGCGTCTGAGATTATACGCATCATCCTCCCGCTTCTTATCGGCCATTATTACTCACCTGCTTTCGGTGGTTCTTCTTCCTTCTTTGGCTCCTGAGAGGGTTCTGGCGGCTGATTCTGTGTCAATCCATCCATACCGGCAACACTGGGTTCATCTGTTTCCATAAGGCCTTGTTCTTTTTTCAGACGGGTTATCTCCTCCTGTTTACAGTGATCATCCAGTGTATCTCCGTAAAGCTCCTCTACACAGCGCTCAATGCTCATTATGCCCTGTGTCTTTGCCTTGCCAATAGTCTCAACCTGGCTCTCAAAAGAGGGATTCGCATACTCACCAAATGGTATGTTTACGTCCACATCTTCCACTGATCCACCCATCAATAAGTTATAAGCATTGATGCAAGTTGCCACCACATCCGGTAAGGTTTCTTGCAGTGCCTCTACGATAGCATTCCGAGTGTACAGAGTGGCTTTCTCTTTTTCTCTCTGTGCTTCAGCATTATCCAGCTTCTTGACATCAATCCCAAGGGTACTAGGGCTGATCAGTCCCTGCAGGCAGAGATCCAGTGCGGTCACATAACTGGCAAGATAACTTTCATGAGGGATAACTGGCTGATCTGTATTGATCACATTTTTCTGTCCGTCACGCAAATCTCCATCAGCAGCAAAATACCGGTTGTCAAACATATTTGGTCTGATGAGCTTCCCTGTCTCTGGATCATGTGGCACCAAGCATTCAGGGATATAGGTTTTGGCCCGGCCTGCTCTTAGTGCATCCATCCACTGGCTCCAAGCCTCGTCAAATGCGTCAAAACTGTCCAGTTTCCCATCAAAAATAGAGCCTCCCCGGCCCTCGTATTTCGCTGATTCATATATTTGCAATGGTACAGCAAGGATAACACTTTCATCAAATTTCCAATCCAACAGACTTGCTGTTGCCGGGATCGTTTTAATGTCTACAAGTTTATCCCGCAGGTACAGCTTATTGATGACATATCCATATCCATAACTCTCATTGAGGACATAAACATTACCGTGGTCGTCTTTGTAGGGCGTCTTAAATATCACTTCGCTTATCCTGTCACGCCGCCTGATAATTTCTATCTGCTCCCCTGGATACCATTCCAGTATTGGATATTCGCTGACATTCGTGTCGATCGTAACTTTAAAAGCCCCATCTCCAATATACAGAGCTTCTTTCAGTGCTTTCTCCATCTTCTTCGTAAATTTGTTGTCATCTTCTATCTCTTTCCAGAGTTGTTCCTGTTTCGCATCCGCAAATTCAAAATCATTCATATCCGCCAACACGACTGAGGATAATATACGCACGATCAGCCCTGGCAGTCCGGTGTGGATCTTACGCATTTCCATTCCAGGGGTACATTTACTGGCCCAGAATTTGTATTTGTCTGCCCATTCTGGGTTTTGCTGGTACATCTGCTCCAACTCACTGCTGTCGCCTCTGTACCATATACGGTTACGGATAGCATTGGTCTCAAAATCCAAAACCTCATTGATCTGGATACTGTGTGGATTTGCCGGAACCACATTTAACCAGCTCCTAAGTCCGTGTTTAATACTTTCATTCAATTTCTGTATCCACCTCATTTCTCCGCCTCCTCAAATCCGATCATATCCCTGTATGGGATCCATGCATACTGGTTTGCATTGATTGTATGGTCATTTCGGTCTTCGGGAATGTCTTTCTCATCATCCCATGAATACCGTTCTAACTCGCTCAAATGCTCTGTGCAGGTATCAACTACATAATAGCTGCCTTGCTGTATCCATCCCAATTGCAGATTGATACGGTCAATAATCACCACACTCTTATAACTGTCCACAAAGTTATAAATGCAGCCGTACAGCCGCTTATATTTGCGCAACTCTGTAATGGTTGCCTGGTCTGCACAATCTACAAATACATTTCTTGCAAGTCCCCAGTCATCTTTGCATTGATTGAGGAATCCAATAAACCGTATTGCTGTATCACTGGGAGCCAGCGGCACATCCAGATCGGCATTGTTGTATGTCTTCTCAGCAAGGGTGTAAAGCACTCTGTCCTCCGTGATGCCCTGAAATATCATGGCTATGGTATCCGGTGACTTGCTGGAATAGGATGTATCCAGGGCTGCCGTGAACTTCTTGAATCTAATTTTCCCTGCCTTTACCTGCTGTTTCACCCAGGCCGCAGTGACTACATGTTTTTTCCGGTCGAAATTCGGGAATATCAGTCCGGTTGCTTTGCCTCTGAGTCCCTGGATCTTATTCTTCCATATCTTTGTCCCTTTGGGTGTGTTGTTCAGGATCCTGTCCAACATGGCTTTGGGCAACCCTGCATTATCTGAAAAAGAAAAGAACCAATGCACCCATCCGGGCTTTGGCTCCTCTTTCAGTTCGTCTTTAATTTCTTGTGGTGTCTCCTCCGCCCATTCTGACAGCGGCCTGGAACAGTTGATGTACTCCTTGTACACCTCCAGCCCTGGGTCATCCGGGTTGAGCGTTGCCATCAGGTAATCACTACGCATAGCGGCCTCACGGACAAACTCAATATCTGCCGTGTTAATCTCATCAATGTACAGGCAGCCATACTGACCACCCAGGGCATCCTTCCACTTGCTCTTGTTACCATATCCAACGACAAAGACTATCTTGTCTCCTGCAGAGGTATGGAACAAGAGATGCGGCATCTTATATTTTCCAGAGCCATTCCCCTTGTACTCCACCAGCACGCCGAAGTCATCCAAAATGCCTAAGTCTTTCTGGATAATATTCTTTTCAGCAGCTCCGGTGTCATCTGCCGCTATGATATGCAGCTTCTTCGGAGACTCGGCAACTTTGAGCATAAACTTGAATAACCCTACTGTTGTCTTTCCGGCTGCTGTTGTCCCCTCCAGGAACTCTGCAGGGGCATTGCACTGTAAAAATGCTTTATATTTATCCGACAGGACCAGTCTTTCGTCACTCACTATCCATCACCACCGCGCATCTGCTGAATCAGGTCATCCAGCTTAGTCTTCTCGGTATCCAAGCTACCGGAAATGTTGGTATCTTGCTTTGTGGTATAGCCGTACTTACTCATCCACAGACCGGCAAACTGGGAAGGAATCATCTGCAGCTCAAATTTCTTGCGGGCATCAACTTCGCATTGCTCTCTCATGCGCGTAACGATGTCCGAATACCTCTTCTTTTCTGCGTAAGTATCATAAAATGCTGACCTTGGAATTCCCGCAAATACACAAAAGCCCTCAATCGTATATGTAATGCTTCTTTTAAGCTCCTTACTAACGAACTCACTGTTCTTTGAGGAAAAATCATGGATCAGAACCATCTGACTATCACAGTCATCTTTATACATTTCCCATGTTTCTTCCAGTTCCTCCGGCGTTTTAAACCGCAATCTTCTCCCCATGATCTCACCTCTTTTCTGCACATAAAAACACCCAGCCAGCATATTTGCCAACCAGGTGTTTCTGTTTTTTTCGACGAATCGGAACACCAGGTCCCGACCCTGGGCCTGAGGATTTTCAGTCCTCCGCTCTACCAACTGAGCTATGTTCCGATGTTGCACCGTAAAACGCTATGCGAAACGGTGCTGTTATCCCGGACCCGGGACATGCAGTTTTATATGGGCAACTGCCAACCAGATCGACCACCACCGATAGGGCCGGTTTGGATTTATCCCTTTTGACGGTCTTCGGGCTTTTCGTGTGCCTTGCACTGACCTGGCGATACCGTCTGAGCCATAATCAGCCACCGGGCCATGACACCCGGCAGCCATAACAAAGGGAGGATAGTCAACATCCAAAGGAGCCGTTTGCTTTCGCCCACTGGCTCTATTGTAAGAATAACATAGATTTTCTGTTAATTGTGTTAATCTTTTAAACACTCAGAAACTCTTTGCGATATCCTGCTTCTTGAATATCCAACCGCTATTGCCACCTCCTCCTGTGTCTTTCCTTCTAAAAAAGTAAGTTCAAATATCTGCCTATCCGTGCTGTCCGGAATCCTGGTAATAAACTGCTCTATCTCCAACACTACCGCCCTAATCTGCTCCTGCCTCTCCTTCCGGATCAGCAGCCTCCTTGCAATCTCGTCAGCCTCCTTCGGCTCATCCATTTGCACGCTTGTCCGCACCTCCGTATAGGGAAAGTCATGGCTTGAGCCTACTACCTTTCCCATGACAGTAGGAACCCCGGCAGCACGGTCATACAGCTTGTCTATGGCCTTGTCATTCAGCGTCTGTTCCCGCAGCAGCGCCCTGTACTGTTTCAAAGTTTTTTTGTCCACCGGTATCACCTCCCATTAGCCTGCCAGGGTCATTTACCCAGCGGAAAAAGTCAACAACACAATCATCGCACAGATCATATTTACAGCAGTGATTGTTCTCGCCTCTTACGCTTATATGCCCGAACGATTCATCGCCGCAACTGCTTCCTCTAAGCCTTAACTGATTACTGTCAAAATAATTACCACATCTATCACATTTCATTGCATACATTCTGCTTCACCTCTTCCAGGTATATTTCTTTTTAGTCTTCCGGTCCTCCACCGTAATCTCCGTCACATCCAGGCCCGCCAGGTGGAAGAAATCCCTGCCTATCCTGATTACCTCCCATATCTTCTCTGGGATATGCCTTAATCGGTATATTGCCTTGCCGGGTGTGGAGTCTGTGTAGCCTTCACTGTTTTTCAATGGTGTTTCCCTCCCGTTTCCTGGATTAAATCTTTATATTCTTCTAGCATTTCCTTGATATCCTGCGACCTGAAATGGCACCAAAACCTTTCTCCGTCCTCATATTCGGCACACACACCTACATCCAGCAAATCCCCAGAAAACATAGCATGTTTTGGAACAATATCAGGAGAATGCCCTATTACCCTCATATTCTGCTTGACACACTCTTTTGCAATCTCGTATGGCGTTCCATACAGCCAGGCATTCCACATCTCATGATATCCAATCTCATCTCCGTGTAACCTGTTTTGTATTCCGTACAATACCTCCCTTGCTTTTTCCCGATACTTAGCATTAAATTCTTCTTCTGTCATTTCTACCTCGAACATAAGAGAGGAATTGATTTTTTCCTCTGTCCCACCTTTTCTCCATAACTCCACAGTTACAAAGGCAGGATTTATTGACTTTACAAAGGCGGTAAATCCACGACTACATCCGTCCCCTATTGTTCCTCTTATTTCCTGACCAACTTTCAAGTTTTTATAAGTTACCTGCTTATATTCCATTATTTTCCCTCCTCCATCTTAATTTCATCATTTCCAAGTATTTCAATCATTTGTTCATTCGTTGCGACTACACCAGTCAATTTCTCAATTTCCCAGACCATCGTTTTCTGCACGTTCCTGTTTTCATAACGGCAGATGATATCCTTTACCTGGTCTGCGCTCACTAACCTCAGCATGGCTTCTCCTCTCCTTGGCTTTTGCCTCCTGTGCCTTATGCTGCTCATGCCAGCCCCGGCGCCACTCATCCAGGCGGCGCTGTAAGGCCAGTATGGCCGTTAGTCTCTTATCCATTATCTATCCCCTCCACCCTGTCAATCTCAATAGCAGCCTTAGTCCTGCTACCGTCATCTGCTTTCTCGACAGTACCTTAAATGGTAATCCATCGACTTCCAGATATTCTCTCAGGTCTTTTTCTTCGTCCCATAAAAAATCTTTAATTGTCGATTCAGTAAAGAGTGGTATATCCGGCAGTAACTCCTGCCACTTCTGGATAGATTTATCATCCTCAAATCCTATGACATCCCCAGACACTTGCTCCGGTTCTGGCTCTTCCTGTTGCGCCGGCGCAAATCCTTCTACCTCTTCTATTTCCGGTATATCTAGCTTTGGCTTATTCTTTTGCCGCCATTGATATTCCTGTTCCAATCTGGCGTTTTCCACGTCAAAGAATGTCTGTCCATCCTCTGTGTAAAACACTGTCACTTCCGGCCGCTTCAAGACTTTGTATGTCTGTCCAAACACAGATGCTTCACACTCCCCGTCTGGGCTTTTATATGCGTTGTCCAGGTAATTCCCGACAAGCTCCGCAATCATGGCGCCATAGGCGTTATCAATACTTTTGTCATCGGCTGTAAAATGTAGTACCTCCGGCTTTTCTTTTGCAGGAGATTCTTCCGGATTATATCCATCCAGCTTACTATGTATTTCGTCCAGGCATTTTTTAGATAGATGCCTAATCTTTACAAGTTCGCTGTCTGGAGTATTGCGAAGTTTGTCAACAGTATCAATACCAGCCCTTTTGAGCACGTTGTACACTCTGACCGAAAAATCTAAAACGTCAATGCTTTCGGATTCTTCTTGCGCCCTTATACGGTCATGTTCTTCACGGGTCCGTTTGTCATGCTCAATCCGCCAATCAGCTATCTTGTATCCAGTCCGATCATATGGGCAGTCTCCCTGTCCTCATAATGACAATTATCACAGCAGCCGTTGCATTTGTATGTAACACACTCCTCAAAGGACTTCTTTTCAGGCTTCCGGATTGCCCGGATCTCTTTTGCAGGCATATCTGGTTTTGCCTGTTCCATCTGCTCATCATCTAAATATAACATCTCTTGGAGCTGGCTCTTGCCAAAGTCCTGATACCTGTCATCCAACAAAGGTGTGTTCCCGTCTTGGCTGAACTTATCGTTCATAGCCATCCACCTGCTGGCCGTTGATGTCTTGATACCGTAATTGTCTTCAGCAAATTCCCATATAGAGGTATATCCATCTGCTTTATAGAGCTTTTTATCCCGGATATATTTAAGATAATATCCAATTGCTATAAAGTCCTTGGACATACTGTTTAAGCGCTCCCGGATAATGCTTTTACATTCCAGGTAAGGCACATCCTCATACCATTTACCGGCCTCTTTTATCTCACCCATGGTCATTTCCTCCTTTTCAAAGTCCTAATTCACTTGTCTTTGCAACCTGTATTGCGTACACGCTGCACTTCTCTATCAGAGTCTCTTACAGTCCTTCCGCTTGCACATTTTACGCACTTGATTTTCCATTTTTTTCCCAGTTTATCCCATCTGCGCTCAAAGTGGCCATATCCGGCTGGAACATAAGTGCCACAGCAATAACAATAACCAGGATAACGATTACGGGCCATACCTAACACACCTCCATCCATTTTTAATTTATTAAGCACTCTTTAAAAATCCTTTTATTAATCCTCAATCGTTTTTTGCTCTTTCTCCACGATTCCTTCTCTCTCAAGTCTGGGTTTTTCGCCTCGTATTGCCTTAAGATAATCCCAGAAGGCATTAAAGAAAACAAGATCAAGCACATCTGGCAGCATTTCATCCTTGTGCTGTTCATTCACATATTTTAAAAATTCTTCTGGCTCCTCCGCATATACACTGTTGGCCATGATATCTGACAAAGTATGCACCCGCTTCATGTATTCTGTACGAAGCTGGCACTGCTTCTCCTTCAGCTCCGCACATAGCTTATCATAGGATCTCTTATACTTTGTCTGCAGGAGTTCTACAGGTATCTGGGATTCGTTTTTCTTCTTGATCTCCTGCAGCCTAATGACTTCTTTTAAGATTTCTTCTGTCATAAAATACACCCCGCTTTCCGGTAACTGGTCCGACGCCGTTTCCACTGATTTTCGCAGAACCCAATATTGTCCACATAGTCATAGCAGACAGGCTGTCCTTTTCCTTCAAACGTTCTGGCTATCCTCCCAATACTTTGCGTGACTATGGCATAATCTTTTTTTGGCGTTGTCAGATACAGGCGGTCAAGCCTTGGGATATCCAGCCCCTCTTTTGCCAAGCTAAAAGAGGCGAACAGGTATCGTATCCTGCCCGAACGCATATCCTCTATAGCCTGGATCCTTTTGGCTTTTGCCTTTTTCGACGTCATTTTGCCGTCGATCATGGCAGTCAGTCCCCAGAGTTCTGCCGGCAGCATGGCACGTAACTGCTGCAGATGCTGTAGCCGGTCTGATAATATAAGGTTGTAGTGTCTACAGTTTGCTGCCAGATCCTTGGCGATCATCTGGTTTCTCTCCAAATGTTCTGTCAGATAAGGTATCAGCTTGCTGTATACCAGCGTTCCATCCGTATCCAGGCAGCACCTGTTTATTTCTATCCCGGTGTCACGCCGCAAAACCTGTACTTGCATCGTCTTTTCTGCCACAGCCTTATCCGGTACCTGGTACTGCACCTCACCGAGAACTGCAAATGTGCTTCTGATCAGCCCGTCAGAACGATGCACTGTAGCACTCAGGCCATATTTATATCTTGCCGCCAGGCTGCTGACTACCCTGTAAAACATCTTCGCACTGGCCGGTGTTCCAGACACCCTATGGCACTCATCCACAATGACCACATCCCAGGTGTACTTATACTTCTGCAAATCAAGTTTTGATAATGTCTGCACTGTGGCAAATGTCATGTGACTACCTATATGCACCTTGCCTGCAGTTATCCTGCCCAGGATGGTTTCCGGATAATACTGTCTTGCCCGGTCATAGGATTGATTTAAAAGGTCTGCTGTGTGTGTCACCCACAGAGTTTTCCGCTGCAGTTTCGCAGCAAGGGCTATCCCCATCTGGGTTTTTCCGCTCCCGCAGGGACTCTGCAGGATACCGCACCCGGCTATCTCCATGGCTTCCACAGCTTCCTTCTGATAGTCATATAAAGGGACTTCTGCGCCAGGGTATAGGATTGACCCATTATCCGCCAAATCCTGTTCAATGATGGTGTCTGCGCCCCGGTATGGCCTTACCAGCTTCCCCGCGCCACACGGGATCACCAGGCTTGATCCATCCACGTGATAGAAATATAGCTGCTGGTCTGTTTTCCCTGTCCAAAGCCCCATACGCTGCTTTTTAACGTATTCCGGATTCGGCATGGTCAATTCCTGCCTTACCCTCTCTACAAGCTCTTTTGGCGGTCCCTGGATGCGTATTTCATTACTGATAGTTACCCTCATACTGTCCTATCCTTTCCAACCATGCACTAAACAATGCACCGTAATACTTTGCATGATCCTGGTCTATCTGACGTATTCCATTTATTTCCGCTTCTTCTAGATCACTGAGTAACATGAGGAATATCTCACCATCCGGATACCTTACTGCGAATATTCCCTCCGCATTCCCACAATCGTTCCAAAGCTTCATAGCGTTTCGTTGATTGTCTTCTATCCTGCGCAGATAAAAATTGCTGCTCTGACAGTCTTTGCAGTCAAAAACCAATGTTTCCCCGTCCCTGGCCGCTATCACATCAAATGGCTGTCCGTTATGGTTATCTTGTAGCCGGTGCACCCAGAATCCATACTCTGACAGCTTCTGTGTAAATTCTTTTTCAAAGTCTGTACCATTGCTTTTATTGCTCATTTTTACCTCCTGTTTCACGAAGTCTAACCTTTTTCCTTAATTGTCTATCCTTGTCTTCCCCTGATTAAGGGCTTCAAACCCTTGATTTTACTGGGGGGCTAACCGTCTGACCAAAAATCACCGCTTATAGGTGCACATTTTTAGTAAGAAAAAAAAATAACGTTTTTCTCGCGCGTCACGTATATGGTATTAGGTTAGACAGGTTAGACGGTTAGACTATATACTTTAAAGCCGCATTTTTACTGACCTTTCTGGTCTAACCTGAGGGCTAACCTGAATTTTACAGGTTAGACTTTAATCAAACGGCAATTCCATCTGTTCGTCTTCTATTGCCATAAAACCATCCGAATCCACATCCGGTTCCATATTTAATTTCACATAGTTTGCCTTGATCCCGAACACCTTCGTGTTATGGATATATTTCCCCTGTGAGTTTCGGATGACGCGTTCTTTTGCTGCCCATTTCTTACTGACTGCAGCGTAATCAAATCCATTCTTTTCCAGGAACTCACATAGCACATCTTTGTTTATCACAGCCACCGGCGGTATCTCCGAATGTTCTCTATCCTCATCGATCCGGCCCCATACCTCACCTTTATTCATAGATTCCTCATCATTTGGATTCTGGAAACGTACCGGGTTCTTAGCGATCCAGTTCAAAACCGATTGATAGGATCGTTCTGCCACATCTACCTCATTTGCGCTGCGCAGATACATTTTTATATCATCAACCGTGAGCGGTATCTCATCCGTGAAGACCACCTCCGTCAGTATCCGGTCTGCCAGGAGGATGCAAGCCATAGACATGGCCTGTTTTTCTGTAGTGTCCAGCTTGCACATGGCATCAAAATACGCTTTGTATTCTTCTTGCAATGCTTTTTTCTCGATACCCTGCAGATAATCCACAAGTTTCCTGCCGGCATGACCGTAGTGCTCTGTCAGGATGCCCACAGTCCGGTTTCCATCTTCCAGCAGCTTTTCTTCTACCTCGATCTCAATGACACGGTTTTTTGAGCCTGCCCGACTATTTGCTTTAGTGATCGGTTCTTCCCCGGTAAAAAGGTAGCTGCAGCGCCAAGTCTTAGTCTCTTCCACTCCTCCGGTTGTCCTGCCACGCCCCCGGTCGATACCTTCCGTGATCTGATAGATCAACTGGTCAAAATTGGTCGTCCATTTATCCTTCATGGTCTGCAGTTCATCCCCGGCATAAGGCAGGGAATATAAAAAGGCAGAAGTACGCATGATGTTCACTTTTGTAGTGTTCATGGTCTTTACCAGCCCGCCCATCTTGGGATTCCCCCAGATAGACATGGCCGCCATGATCGCCACTGTCTTGCAGGTTCCAGACTCTCCGGACCAGATGTGGAGGACAAAAGGAAGCGCATTCACTAACTCGATCAGACAGCTTGCAAAACTGGCCGCAAAAGCCAGTCGCACAACCTTATTCCTTCGCAGGACGCTGCAGTGCTCCTTCCAGACCGAGAAATCCCCATTCTCTTTTACATTTTTGTATATGACATCAAAAGCTTCCTCACCGTCGTATACGATATCATCGGCATAAGGCATGAATTCATTTCCTGCCCATCCAAGGCGGTTGATCGATTTCCTCGGCTCCAGTTTAGCCGGATTAAGCCCGATACAGTCACTGATATACTTGACCAGGGGCTTTGCATTCTCAGACGTGACCTCTATTCCGATATCACTCAGCACATCAACAATGGCGGAATTATCCGCGCATACCTTACGGTTCACTGTTACATTCTGCCACTGTCCATATTTAAAATAGGCCAGTTTTACCCGTTCCCTTCCGGTATCCACATTTTTGTAGATCTCTATTGGCAGGATCGGGTGGGTACAGGCATTGACAAAGACTGGCTGTCCGTGATTGTCAAATTTCTGCATAGACACTCCCAGATCGGTCGCCCTCCAGGGGCCGCACTGCAGCTCTAGGGCCTGCCCGGTAAAGTTTGTGCTGTTCCCGGTCTCCTTCATTTTCTGGCTGTAATCCATAAAGAAGGCTTTCAGGATAGAGTTGAATTCGTTCGCCCGTTTCATCTGCCTTGCCCGGTTCTTTAGGGCTTCTATGTACTGTGCGCGCTCCACGTTCCCTTCGATCTCAAAGATCCTGTAAAATATCTCATCCGGAAATGGTTCCTCCGCCGTCAAAGTTTCCATACCAGTCAATAACTCGTTTTCGGATCTCTCCAACCTTTCTCACCGCCTTTTCATCGTTAAAATAATCCTCCAGGTCGTTTCTCAGGCAATCCAGGCGGTACTCTACGATCGTGAGTTCCTGTGTTGCTTCTGCGAAATGCCGGTCCTGCGGGTCTCGTATCGCTCCACAAAGCAGCCGTCTGTATATTTCCAGTACAGTATAGGCTTCCTTTCGGAACTGTTCCCGCTGCTTTCTCTCCCGGATCCGTTGTTCTCTTTCCCTCTTTTCCCGATAAGAAAATCCTTCTGTCTTTATGGGCAAGGAAAGATCCTCTATCAGTTTCCTGGCTGAACTTTCATTGTCCAAACCGTACAGTCTGGAAACAAATGTTATAACATCCCCACCGGAGCCACAGGAAAAGCAGTAATATCCCCTGTCGTTCGGATATATCTTCATACTGGGTTTTCTATCGTTATGGAAAGGGCAGAGGCACCGCCCCTGCCTGTCCACTGTGTAACCATAAAATTCTACCGCCTGTCGCATACCCACACGCTGCTTGATCTCCTGATAATCCTCTTTACATAAATGGAAGCTCTTCATCGATACCGTCCGGAATATCCATAAATCCCCTGCCCGCAAGTTGTGGGTCCGATGACGGCGAAGCGGCAGGTGCTGGAGAGTGTGCTGTAGTTTCCAATAGTTTATCTTCTGGTATCTTTGCATCCTTTAGTCCGTCAATGCTGCGGATCTGGAATATCTTCGTGGCGAAGGCTGTTCTGTGGTCATCCGTTTCAAACTGCTCACGCCCCATGACTGCACCGAATTTCTTTCCAATGAGGGTTTTTTCGTTTCCTTCCTGCCCCCAAGGGAACTGATACCCTGGATTAGACTTTTCAATACTGGTCATCAGCCCTTTAAAGAACGGCAGGCTGGAGCCGTCCATGATCTGCTTATGTACCCCTTTATATTTGGCCTTATCTCCACTCATCCGTTTAGCAGCCTCAAACTGAGCCTGGTAGAAATCTTTATGTTCCCCCTCCGCCACATCAAACAGGATCGCCATTTGGGGACGGCCATTCTGTGTCTGTGTTTCATTTACCTGCCTGATCTTGCACACATACAGTCCCGCTGGGAGCTGCATGGATTCTCCTGTATATGCCTGCGCCTCATCATACCCCCGTGGTTTCTTTATCATCTTTCTTTTCCTCGCTTTCTTTATTCTTTGGATTTTCTATTCCGTAGTACTCCCGTATGGTGTTATCCACATACAAGAGATCGTTTGGTATCTCAATACTGTCAAACATGTCCTCTGGGGATTTGCTGATGGCTCCCCCATCTGACTGGGTAATAAACTTATGCTCCGTCATGTTATTTACACACCTCATAACGATCGTAAACATTCCCTCCAGACATATCTTCTCATCCAGTAGTTTTCCTATAGTCTTCGCACGGATATTCCCATAATCGTCTGTATCTTCATGCATCATTATATAGACAATCTTATCCCCTGGGACTTCATTCACGATCATCTGGATCATGCCCCAGAAGTTATCGCCAAGGGTATTGTACAACCCAAATACATCATTACCCTTTCCTTTAGTACTATGATTTTTCATAAAATAATTAGTAATCAGATATCCTGCATCATCTATGATCACAGATTTGGCCGGGGCTACTTTTATAGCCTTGTGGACGATCTGGTAATCATCTGTCACCCATCCATCGATTTTTCCTCTGAATGGTAACGGCTTATTCAAGACCCGAATAAGATTAAAATCCTTTCCTACACAATTCTTCATGCTCCGGCTTTTCCCAGCTCCAGATTTACCTATGATCAATACCGGTATCCCCATCTATTTGTCCTCCTTCCTGAAATCAATCCGCTCAAGGGCCTCCAGAACGCGGTTTCCGTCATCCCCCAGTTTGCTGCTGCAGATGGCCAGAGCTGAGCTGTCATTTTTCCAGATCAGGATCTCTCCCTGCTCATTTCTGGAGGACGGCCCCATAGGGACACCATCTCCCTCCAACTCCTTTAGATCTATGATCCCGTACATTTCTTCGGAGACAGCCAGCAACTCATTTGTCCTTCTACACTGCATTATCCTGTAGTGGTTCCAGTTTGCGGCATATATGACAGGTGTTACCGTAAACGGGGTTTTTGCTTCCATAAAACGTTCTGGCAGGTTAAAATATTCATTTTCCGAGATCTCGTACTGGATAGCACTGTCCTTTTCTGCCTTAAATACACAGCCGTACTTTGGGAGTTCCCCCGTATATTCCATAACTGCGGCTTTTACCCAGTTGGGGATATCATCCTCCCTTATCCACACTACCCATGGGTTCCCGGCTATCACCAGCCCGTCATATAGGTAACCTACGGTCAGCCCACCATGATTAAAAGCATTCTTTATCCATTTCTTGAACATTGTCTTATTTAGAAACATCTCTTTCCTCCTTGCCTTTCTCTATCCCGTGCCGGATCCCGTCCAGCACAAACTCCATTTCTTCAAAAGTTAAGTGCCACACAGATGAGACCATGGTCTTCGTCAATTTTGCTGACAACTCCATGAGCTGGCCCATGCGGTATGGTGTCATTTCTATCTTCTCATCCATAAGCGTTACCTGATATTAAGGTGGGTCCCATATGGTCTGAATGCAGCCCATTCCACTTCCTTTTCTTTCAGCAGCTCACGCACCTTGTCCTTATCTACTATCGGAGGCTGTGGGATCAGGAACTTGCCAGGGATATCATCCAGGTTGTCCGTGATCTCCAGGGGCCGCTTGCCGCCATTTTTTGATACACTAAAGCTGAACAGAGCAGTCTTAAATTTTGTCTTTCCGATAAATTCCAGGTTTGCCTGCAGGTTTTCCTTTAACTGCTGTGCCCTATTTTCCAGGGACATCCTGCGGGCGGTAAGCCTTGCAGCTTCCGCCTTAAGAGATTCTGCATCAGCCAGTATGGATTTAATGAGTTTTGCATAGTTGTCAGCCTTGTCCTCAATTTCTCCCTCAATAGATTCCAGGGTGTCTAAGATTACCTGTTCTTCTGTTTCGCCGTCATATAACATTTCAGCAATGGATTCCCATTCCTCTGTTAATTCATATAATTTACTCATTGACTTTCCTCCCGTCTTTCCTCTATAATGAGGGTGAGTTAATATTTTCAAGTCCCTGATTGCTTGCCGGCGCCAGGGGCTTTTTCAGTTTTTATAAGTTCGTATAGCTCATAAATTTCATCATCGTTTGCTAGATACGAAAGAGCATATTGCAAACGGCTGTCTGCATCTGCCAAATGGCCATCTTCCATATTCTCCTCAATTGCTTCAATACATTCCAAGATTAGATTATTCATGATTTCCCCGCCTCCTCCTTTCCCAGTCCCTAGCAATCTCAAAAGCAATCACCAACAGGATAAATATAAATATGTAGCACATAACCGCCTGCGGTGCGTCCCGTGGCTGCCAGAACCCTGTCATAACTGCAAGTGCTGTGCATAGGGCGGCATCTT
>OJUL01000161.1_pt1 | contig 31692 bp, 30 predicted proteins | sample 1601491 | NCBI WGS metagenome assembly OJUL01 (sample SAMN04436862, study PRJEB24849) | human gut metagenome | biome: human gut; feature: NICU; material: stool | host: Homo sapiens | place: USA: Saint Louis, MO | collected 2011-11-09 | reverse complement strand
TTATCAATCACATTGCGTTTTTGTAAAGTTATGGTATAATGTCCAAAAAGGACAGAGTCCCCGGACCTTGCGGTCCCAATCGCTCCGCCCCCTACATTAATTGTTCAGAAGGAGAACACATATGAGCCAGCGCAATTTAACCTTATTAACGGATCTATACGAGTTAACCATGATGCAGGGCTATTTCAAAGAAAAGGATGCCAATGAGACGGTAATCTTCGATGCATTTTACCGCACAAATCCGGGCGGCAACGGTTATGCGATCTGTGCCGGTCTGGAGCAGGTGATCCAGTATATCAAAGATCTTCATTTTGAAGAGGACGATGTGGACTATCTGCGTTCAACGGGGCTGTTCGGCGAAGACTTTCTGGAATATTTGCGCCATTTTAAATTCTCAGGCGACATCTACGCCATACCGGAAGGGACTGTCATCTTCCCGCGTGAACCGCTGGTCAAAGTAATCGCTCCCATTATGGAGGCACAGCTAATTGAGACCGCACTGTTAAATATTATCAATCATCAGAGCCTGATCGCTACAAAGACGGCGCGCGTCGTATACGCAGCAGGCGGCGACGGAGTTATGGAATTTGGCCTTCGCCGTGCTCAGGGGCCCGATGCCGGAATCTATGGCGCAAGGGCCGCCATGATCGCCGGATGCATCGGAACTTCCAATGTTCTGTGCGGCAAGATGTTTAACGTTCCGGTCAAGGGAACCCACGCTCACAGCTGGATCATGAGTTTTCCCGATGAACTGACTGCGTTCCGCACCTATGCCAGACTGTATCCATCCGCCTGTATCCTGCTGGTAGACACCTACGACACACTGAAATCCGGCGTTCCCAATGCCATTAAGGTATTTAAGGAAATGAGGGAGGCAGGTATCCCGCTGACCTTCTACGGAATTCGTCTGGACAGCGGCGATCTGGCCTATCTGTCCAAGAAAGCCAAAAAAATGCTGGACGACGCCGGATTCCCCGACGCAGTCATCTCTGCCTCCAATGACCTGGATGAGTCTCTGATCAACAGCTTAAAGATTCAGGGCGCTGCCATCAACTCCTGGGGCGTCGGTACAAATCTGATTACCTCCAAGGACTGCCCGTCCTTCGGCGGCGTATATAAGCTTGCTGCCATCCTGGATAAGAAGAGCGGAAAATTTGTTCCGAAGATTAAGTTATCCGAAAATGCCGAGAAGATTACCAATCCGGGCAATAAGTGCATTAAGAGGATTTACAGCAGGGAAACCGGAAAAATGATTGCCGATTTAATCTGCCTGGAAGGCGAAAAGTATAATGAAAATCATTCGCTGCTGCTCTTTGATCCGATTGAGACCTGGAAAAAGACGCATCTGGCGCCCAACACCTACCATCTGCGTGATCTGATGGTTCCGGTATTTAAGAACGGAGAATGTGTCTACGATTCGCCTGCCGTCATGGACATTCAGGCGTACTGCAAAAAAGAACTGGATACACTCTGGGATGAATCCCGCCGTCTTGTGAACCCTCATGAGGTACATGTGGATCTCTCCAATGAGCTGTGGCATATGAAAAATCAGCTTCTGGACAGCTATCATTTTTCAGAATAACGAAAAAAGTTAACCTTTGTTATAGTTTCTGCGGTTGACATCGGTTATAATAGAAGTAATATGACAAAGGAGGTTGTTTTTTATGAGTATGGGGCAGGAAACCAAAATTCGCGCCAGAGACAATGATAAACTGGCTTTAAAAGTAACAAAAGGACATTTCTCATCAGACCGTTTTCACATTAACTATTACATTGACATGACCACGCTGAAGATGCGTCAGGAGGAAGCGGAACAGGTTGCCAAATCCATGGTTAAGAGATACGTAAACCGTGTCGATTTATCAGGTCTGATTGGCGTAGGAGCGGAAGAACTCAAGCATTATTCCAAAGCGTTTGCTTCCAAGACTCCAATCGATACCATCATCTGTATGGATGGCTGCGAGGTAATCGGCGCCTATGTGGCAAAGGAATTATCCGAGCTCGGCGTTACCACCACCAATATCCACAAGACTACTTACATCGTAACACCGGAATTCGATTCTGCGGGACAGATGGTCGTTCGTGACAACATCAAGCATATGCTGAAGGATAAACACGTATTAGTCGTTCTTGCTACTGCGATGTCCGGCCGTACTATTTTAAAGAGCATTCGCTGCATCGAATCCTACGGCGGCATTCTGGAAGGCATCTCCGTTATCTTTGCGGCAGTGAACGAGATCGACGGTTATCCGGTTAACTCGGTATTTGATTCTTCCGATCTTCCTGACTTCCGTCTCTCCGAGCCGGATTACTGTCCGGATTGTAAGAATGGAATCAAGCTGGATGCGATTGTCAACAGCTACGGTTATACAAAACTCGATTAGTTGAGATAAAATGAATCAGATCATAAACCCCGGGCCACGACGGAAATTTCTGTCGTGGCCCGGGGTATTTTGAGAAGGCGGCTTAATCATCAGGTTCGTCCTCGGAATCGTCATTGTCTGAGTCCCGGTCCTCGGAATTGTCATCGCCTGAGGCCTTACCACCTGATTCGACATCGTCCGGGGCCTTGTCTTCGGAATCGTTATTAACCGAGACCTTGCCGTCGGAATCCTCATCGTCCGAGACCCTGCTGTCGGAATCCTCATCGTCCGAGGCCTTGCTGTCGGAATTGTCATCGTCTGAGGCCTTGTCGTCGGAATCGCGGTCGTCAAAGTCATCGTCAGCCGGATCCCTGTCGTCGGATTCATGATCGTCCAAATTGTTATCATCCGAATCGTTATCATCCGAATCGTCATCGTCTGAATCGTCGTCATCGAAATCGTCGTCATCGAAATCGTCGTCATCGAAATCGTCGTCATCTATATCATCAGACGAATCTCTATCGCCGTATTTCGCTTTTCTCATTTCTTCTTTATACTCATTCCAGTCTTCCTCGTCCATCTGAAGCCATACTGGTTTTTCCTTTTCCCGCTCAAAGATTATGCGGTAAAGTTCTTCCATGGACATTCTCGACAGCGTCATTTCATCGAGATCCGGGTAAGCAGCTGTCATCATACGGATAAACTGTAATTTCCCGCTGGATATATGGTAATTCAGCGCCGTCTGATCCAACGCCCCATCTTTTTTCTTTTCCTGTGTCACGATATGGACTGTCCGTTTGCTCTCCTCCGCAGTTTTTCTAATACAAGTGCTCAGCTGGCTCTGAAGCTGGTTTACACGGGTCGGATTCTTATTTTCCACTGAAATCAGAACGGTTTTCCTGTCATCCGTTAGATACGCTTTTTCTTCCATAATCCGGTACAGATCCTTAACTGCATCCTCAATGTTCCAGTCTTTGTACGTGTGCCCTTCTGCAGCCTGAACCGCATCTTCATTCAGAGGCACAAAGGAAAGAACTCTGTCTTTTTTATTGATCTTCAGTTCGAAGCTTGGGTTTACATCCATATCAACAATACTGTCTACCATCAAATTCTGATAAGAATATACTCCGCCGATGCCCGCTGCGAGAAAGAACACAGCACAACCGCATACAGCTGCCATACGCCGAACCTGTACCGGACTGCACAGCCTGCAGAACCAGCCGCCTTTTAAAGGCTCTTGTCCGGTGATATCGTCCATCCGCTCCATTTTTACAACGGGTGTATCAATTATTTTTTGCAGGGAAGGCTGAGGAAGCTGGCTGACTGCCCGGTTCAGCGATTGATTGATCTGTGATGTCTCTATTTTTTTATTCATCGCCCTTACTCCTTTCCTTCCAGGTACCGTTTCAATTTCTTCAATGTCCGCTGATAGCAGGACAAGACTGTGGACAGCGGGAGCCCCAGATTCGCAGCAATCTCTCTGTGCCTGATTCCTGCTACCAGGTGAAGCAGAAGAATCTGCCGTTCCCGCTCAGTTAAAATATTCATGGCAGTCTCTAAAACCAGTCTGTCTGTCATTTCCGTTACATAGGAGTATTCCATTGTGTCATCCATCTCAAATGCTTCTTCTGACAGGAAGCGTGAGTTTCGTCGGAATAAATCCATAGCAAGATTACGGGCAATCGTAAAAAGCCATGCCATCGGTTTTCCCTGTTTCTGATACAGATGCGCGGATGCCCGAACTTTTAAATAGGTGTCCTGTACAATATCCTGGGTATCGTATGGATTTTTCACGATCGCAAGGACGTAACTGTACATGGTACGCTCCGTAAGGGTATAGAATTCCTCAAGCGCGGACCGGTCATCCCGCCCAATCCGCACAATCAGATCTTCATCTATATTAAGCCGTAGTATGGATACCTCCGGCTCCCCTCCCGTTACCATGAAAAATATCATACTCATTTCTCCTCACCGCGCACCTGCATTTCCATTATGGGATACTGTGTCCGCGATCTTCTTATCCAGAATATTCTCGTTCTCCCTTAATCAGACTTTCTCTTTTTCATGTAATCCAAATTTACTTATAAGCTGCCATATCAGGTTTCTGGCACTCATCGATTGATGTTCTTACCGATCATCGTGGTCATTATGATCATCATTATCGTAATGATCATCATCATCGTAACGGTCATCATCATCGTATCGATCGTCATCATCGTAATGGTCGTCATCATCGTAACGGTCATCATCATCGTAATGGTCATCATCATCGTTACGATCGTCGTCATCGTTACGATCGCCATCATCGTATCGGTCGTCATCATCGTTACGATCGTCATCATCGTATCGGTCATCATCATCGTTACGATCGTCATCATCGTATCGGTCATCATCATCACCATATTTCCCGTCCGCAGCCGCCTCACTCTCTGCCATTCGATCCAGCTCATCTTCCAGCATTTCAAGCCTGTCGCTGCGGTACCAGTCATTGGCGTGATCCAGCTTATCTTCCAGGGAACCGAGGGAAATCCCCTCATCCCTCGCGTAAGCTGCAAGATCACTGATCCGCATATCAGCCAGCTGGCTGGCCGTTACACTGTCATCCTTTGCCAAAATTTTTTCGATCAGAGCCATGCGGCCTGCAGATATGTGATGCTCCTCTGCCAGCTTCTTTAATTCTTTCGTCAAACTGACGTGCTGATCCAGAACCCGCCCCTCGATCTGGCATTCCTCCAGATAGCCGGCAAGGTGACGGTTCACATTTTTAACCGTAGTCTCCGAGGCGGAACCGGATTTTACGGTCAACAGGATATCATTTTTATCCTTATTGGTAAAATACCCCGCCTGATCCAGCAGATCAACCACATCTTCCAGGACGCGGTCGAGATTCCTGTCCTCCATGCGGTATCCCTGCAGCAGCTCTTTTCCGTCTTCGTTTGTACCCTTCAGAGAAACAACCTGATTCAGCCTGTTTGCTTTGATCTCGATGCTGGGGTTAATATCAAATGCCAGATACTGGCTCGGTCCTCCCAGATAAAGCCCCAGTCCCCCTAATGTTACCACTGCTGCTGCCGCCATGGCCGCCATAAAATTTTTCTTCATATCTTTTGCTCCTTTCATGCAGAATTGTTTTTTACCTTTTCATCCTTACAACGGAGCAGAATGTAATTTTATCGCAGCCATATCTCATTTTTTACCATATATTTTGTATTTCATATTCTTCCCATTGCTCCGGCTGCGGTGTGATCAGATTTTTCGCTTCATAAAGCCCGCACTGCACCATGTGCTCCCTGACAACTTCCAGCACATGACAGTAGCAAAGCGAAAGCTGGCGGGCATACGCCTGTTTCTCTCCTTTCATCAGGCAGTCCAAAGCAATTCGGCATCTTTGATTCAGCTCATTGGAACGAGTGGAGCCATCACTGTAAAAACTATAGTAATAGCCCCAGTGGAGAAGTCCGCCCACCTCCTGAAAAATCATCTGAAACGGCTTTAACGGAAGGTGTTCCTTCATGGCGTCCGAAATAAGATCCAGCGGAACCGCCCCGGGCTGTTCCATTTTATCCACCAGCTCCTCCGCCTCCTTTTTAATCGATTCGGCGGTGAGCATGGCAGCAGGCCAGACAGCCGCAGCCATAAACTGAAGGCCGCTCAAATACAACAGCGTATCGTTTTTTAATACCCGGTTCTTCATACACTGTGCAGTCGCATCGTCATTAAACAGAGTTACCTGTGTCCCCTTGACATTGTATGTGTGACAGAAACCACATTTGTTCAGCATGGCGACCGCTTTTCTGATCGTCGACACAGAGACCTTATACTCATCGGCCAGCGCGGCTTCGGATGGTAAAAACGTTCCATCCCGGTAAATCCCTACTCCAATCTTATCAATCAAATCACGGGTAATCTGCATGTAGTAATGGTTTCGCCCGATCTCCGGACTCCAGCTGTAACAGCAGTCTGTTTCTTCCACCGGAAATGGAACCATAGCGTCCAGTTCTTCCAGAAACTGCTTTACATCATCCGCAATCGCTCGATACATGGTCTCAAAACAACGCCGCACCTCCTTCAGATCGCCGCTATTGGCTGCCTCCAGCATCCACATTGGATCTTTATAAGCCATGGCGGAAGCAGAAAATGCCGGTGACTCCCGGAACTCCAGGAAAAATGGAACCCGCGCGCAGATTTCAAGACTCGTAAATATATCCCGAAACATCAGGTTGCCCGAGGCATCCAACAGACTATGAAGCGCCATCGATGAAGCCTTCCACCGGAGGTCAATTCCTTTTTTGCTGTTTCGTTTTAAATGCTGAAACTAAGCCTCACCTTTTCTCCGCCGCAGGAAGCGATGGAGCAGGCAAAAAGCCTCGGCATAATCAGTTCCATCGTCTTATAGACTTCCAGAATTGCAGTTCTCCGCTCCAGTACCGATTTCAAAACATCTTCCTTCTGTATCTCATCAACCGGCTGATAGGCTACTCTGGAGGTCCGCCTCTCCTCGGTATGGATCAGCCCCTCCCTTTTTAATGCCGCCAGTACCTCCCTTACCGTCCGGATTCCCACGTGGTAATTCTCGCTGAGCTGACTCATAGAAGGCAGCGGATCACCATATTTTAAGTATCCTGTCATAATCTGTTCTCTGAGATTTCTATATAAATATTCAAACAGAGTACTCTTCTCTTCCATAACCTTTCCCTCTCAAACGATATCCCTCTTAGCCTCTTTTCTTCTTTCCGGCTTCCTGCATCATGATAAAACCGACTTCATTATACCATATTTTCTCACGCATACTATATGCTGACGTACACAAAAATCATATTGATTTCTCAAACAGGGTAACTTAAAATAAAATAAATGATAAGGATTATCATGATGTATTAAAACGGAGACAATATAGATGAAAATACGAAACCGGAAAAAACTGATTTTTACAATCCCTTTTTTAGAAAAGGTCTGCAAATCAGCCTCCTCTCTGCAGGGATTCTCCTGGTTTTTATAATCTTAATCAGGAACGCGGCAGATTTGCGTATGGCTCTCAATAAAAGCACGCAGAAATATCTGGATGATGTAACCGTACAGACCGCCCGTGATATCCATGATGCGCTGGTCAATAAAATGACGAGTCTGGCCTCCATATCCGATACGGCTTCCCGTCTGGATAAGATGTGTTCGGAGGATGAAGCGGCAGATTTATTACACAGAAAAGCAGAAATACTGGAGTTTGATCCGCTGATTCTTCTGCACAGAGATGGTACCATGATTTCCTCCGAAGGTGATTTTTCGCCGCCCTGGATTACTTCCACGGATTTCTTTCAAATTGACGGCGTCCTCGCCTCTTTTGAAGGTGAGGTAACCGCTGACTACATAGGGGGCAAAAGTATATTTTATTCAGCTCCCGTATCCCGGGAAGGCCAGATCGATGAAGTCCTCATCGGTGTGAGAAGCAAAGAAAATATGCAGGCCATGATTTCCTCCAAAAATTTCGACGGTAAAATGCTCAGCTGCATCACCGACAGCAACGGCCAGGTGGTAATCTCCCCCACAGACTTGAAACCATTTCTCCGGCTGGACAATATTTTCAGGGAGAATAAAGACAGGAATGTCGTAGAAGATATTCACCAAATGCAGGAAAACATGAGAAATAACCGCAGCGGCATCTTAAAATTTACGGCAGTTACAAAAGAGGAGCTGATCCTGTCCTACAATTCCCTCGGTGTCAATGACTGGTTTCTGTTGACCCTCATACCCGCGGACTTCCTGTCCAGCGGCGCGGAGCGTTATATTATGCAGTCATTTGTCATCATTGGACTGACCGTCCTGCTCTTTTCCCTGTTCCTGTTTTCCGTGTACCGTTTCTATCATATACACAGGAAACAGCTGGAACGCCTGGCCTTTGTGGACCCGCTTACCGGAGGGCCCAACCACGCTGCCTTTCAGCTAAAATACACGGAATTGGCTGACACAATGGTACCCAATACGTATTCAATCCTGCTGATGAATGTCAATGGCTTCAAGCTGATAAACGAACGCCTGGGTATTCAGGCCGGCAGCCAAATTCTGGCCTATATATACCGGGTCCTGAATCACCGGCTCCGGTCTGAGGATAATGAATTTGCCGCCCGGGTGGAATCGGACCACTTCTTCCTGTGTCTGAAGGAACATGATCCTGCCAGGATCCAGAAGCGCCTGGACGGGATTATCAGGGAGATAAATGACTTTCACCATACGGACCTGACTGCCTTCCGCCTGGAGTTCCGGCTGGGTGCCTGCATCGTGGATGACCCAGGTCTGGAAATCGCACGGCTTCAGGACCGCGCCAGACTGGCATGCCAGAGCCAGACAGCCGGCCGCCGGGAGAAATGCGCATTTTACGACAACAGCCTGACCGAACACATCATGCTGGAACAGGAATTAAACGATTTATTTGAAACTTCCATTGAAAATCACGATTTTAAGGTATACTTTCAGCCAAAGGTTCTGCTGGAGAGTAACCGGGCGGAAGGCGCTGAAGCTCTGGTCCGCTGGATTCATCCGGAAAAAGGGGGCATCTTTCCCTCGGATTTCATCCCCTTATTCGAGATGAATGGGAAAATATGCCGGTTAGATTTCTATGTGTTTACACAGGTCTGTCAAACACTGCATAACTGGATCGCCACCGGGAAAAATCCGGTTCCAGTCTCCGTCAATTTATCACGCCGCCATTTTCTGGACCAGAATTTTCTGAAAAAATTTGCAGATATTGCAGCAGAATATGAAATACCACCGGGTATGATCGAATTTGAGCTGACGGAATCCATCTTCTTTGACAACCGGCAGATTGACGTCGTAAAAGAAATGATTCATCAGATGCATCAGCTGGGATTTTTATGTTCTCTGGATGATTTCGGATCGGGCTTCTCTTCCCTGGGACTTCTTAAGGAATTCGATGTGGATACGATCAAGCTGGACCGTTCCTTCTTCGTCAATATGGAGGGCGAAAAGGCAAAAGATGTGATTGCATGTCTGATTGAACTGTCTAAAAAATTAAGGGTCCATACGGTGGCAGAGGGAATTGAGACCAGTGAGATGGTCGACTACCTTCGTACGATCAAATGCGATATGGTGCAGGGTTATATTTTCTCCAAACCGATTCCGGTTTCTGAATTTGAAGCGCGTTACTTATGAAGTGTGCTCTGTTCATAATCTGGTCATAATATTTTTACATCCCGGTCAAAGTATCTTCATATTTACCGGATATACTTATACCATAAGAGAAAGATGCTTATGCCTTACATCAGATAAAATTTTTTTCATAATCGCCGGTATTCTTACACAAGGATACCGGCTCCTCCCTTTTATGGGCTTTTTTATTTTACATCTGTTTTCGGACGACTCTGTATTCGTCCGCATACTGGTAATGGGCGCATCCGCCGCTGTCCCCTCTTAAAAATCGTATCATCTCATCTTCATCCAAATCCATATCACATACGTAACACTCGTAATCCTCATCATAGGTATAATACATGCAGCTTTCACAGTTCATTCCTGACATTCTTTGCGCCTTCCTTTCCCGGTTTCCTTTTTATTCCTTCCATTTTACGTTTATTGATTCGATTGACTTACCGGTATCTGTCTTCACGAATTTTTGCAGCCATTTTATCACAGTACCGTCCAGGAGCCACGCAGCCGCAAAAGACAGAACCGCGGTGAGAAGTGTTGTACACACAATACGCGGAACGTAAAAATGCCTCACCATGGTCTGGTCGACGATCGGCTCGGCGACAGCCTTCAGGATCAGGTAGTGAGCCAGATAGGCCGAGTAGCTGTGACGGCTCAGCCAGGTAATGACCGTTCTGGCAGCCTTAAATCTTAGATTCCCCCAGCACTCAAACAGCAGGAATACTGCCGCCGACATGGCAATCATGGTAGGCGCCAAATCGTGAATCCCTGGTACAAAGCCCGGTGTAAACCTTTTTTGAAGCAGCGTCAGGACAAGTCCCAGAATTCCCGCAAAGGCGAACCATTTGAAGTTCTTCCGCTGAAACAGCCTCTTTAACGCATATCCCAGGACATAGTATATCAGCCACCCCTGAAATACCATATAAGTAAGAATCTGATCCAGCCCGATGCCCAGTCCGCCGGCGTAGTTGGTAAGTGTCTGAACGCCAAGAATGAGCAGTATAAAACAGGTCAGTTCCTGATCATTCATCGCCTTCATCATGCGGGCCAGAAACGGCGTACAGAGGTAGAGTGCGATGATCACATACATAAACCACATATGGTCTGCCATAGGTACTGTACCGCTTAAAAAGTCGCGGAGAAACTCCAGCGGATACTCCCACCAGGACAGGACTTCCAGGCTGCGGCTGACATCAAACAGATAGTAAAGGACCGAAAAAAAGAGAAACGGGATCACGATAACCTTAACCCGCTTTTTATAAAACTGCATGATATCTCCGGTCGCCGAATCCAGAAGAAACATACCGCTGAGCATAAAATAAATTCCGACAAAGCTAAGCAGCAGCGGCTGCATCACTGCAGCGAACCACCACTGTTTATCATTCACGGAAACGGCTGGTATGGCGTGAACCATCATGATCGCTATTACTGCCACAGCCCTTAGAAAATCGTACTTTATCTCGCGTTCTTTCAATCTGATTCCTCCATTTCAAGATCAGGTGCTCCCGGCGCAGACAGCGTGTGCTGTATTCACAGTGATCTGCGCAGTGCAGTATCAGTATACCATAAACCGGAAAATCGTGAAAGACCTCATCAGATTGTTTCGGGTCTCCCCGGTTTGTTTCAGTCACTGTTCATGCGAAGAAGGGCCGGGCCGTCAACCGGCTCAGCCCTCCTTCCTGCGGATGCATGTTCCCGTTCAGGTTTATGCGTCTGCTTCCAGCATTTCATAAAGCCTGGTCCGCAGCCTCTCAACGCGGCGTATGGCTTCCTTCACGTTATCTGATGCCTCTCTGATCTTTGTCTGGACCATCCAGTCTATGATCAGTCCATCAAAGAAATAGTCGGCAAAATTTAAAAATTCTCCGATATCAATTTTAAAATCTCCCGGTATCTCAAGATCCATCAGTTCTTTGCGCAGGCTTCTTAGGCTTCGCCTGGATTCCTCCAGAGCCAGCCTTGCATCGTCGATCCTGGAGTGCTTGATCCAGGTGGTAAACATCCCGCCCCCAAGCATATCCCAGATTCCCCAGCTGCCTGCACTCGACAGCGCGGTTTCGGCCTGTCTTAAATTCATGAGCACACGGTTTGCGGCGGCAATCGCCTCTTCTGCTTCCTGTTTTCTTCTCTCTTCTTCCATACTGATTCTCCTTTCTGTCTGACAACAACGAAAAGTTTCCGTGCGTGGCCGGAACTTCCTGTATGAAAAAAGAAAAGACTCTTACCGTGGTAGTTCCTGCCACAATAAAAGTCTTGCACATTTCATTTTATACGGGTGTTTATGAAAACACCAAGAAGACGATTTAAAATCCATCAAAAGATGGTTCGCTACTCCCTTTTATTGGAAAATAATATATCATATTTTTACATTCCTGTCAACTAATTCAGCCGTCTTTCAGCACCATCACTTTCTCTCCGTGGACATCGGTCTCTCCGTTAAACCAGAATCCGAATTTCTCATAGAGGTGGATTGCTCCCTGGTTTTCCTCGACTACACTCAGATAAATTTTCTTTCTGTGGTATTCGTTTCTCAGCTTTTCAATCATCATCGGGAGCACGATATGGCCGTATCCGTGTCCCTGATAATCCCGGTCGATCAGGAGCCGGTCCAGCCAGACCCGCCCAAACGGCAGATACTGCCAGAAATAGCCGTACATGGAGAAGCCTATCAGCTGATCTCCGTCATAGATCCCGACCGGACGCCAGCATGTTTCTTCCGACGCTTCCTTTAAGCATTGTTCGGGACTTTCCACAAATCCCTTCTGTGTTTCGTGAATTTTGAGAGCCAGTACCGCCTCGCGGTTCTTATCATTTACCGGCTCAACATGGATATACATGATTCCCCTTCTTTCTTTATTTTGGCTTTGCCTTTTTTATCATAAACCATCGGGTTACCCAATAGTCAATAGATTTTATCTCTTTTTCTGCTTTCTGCATCTACCAGCTGCGGACACCCTGTATATGCAGGAAACGGGATTTCACGTACAGATAAGAGTCAAGAGGGCGCATATATGCATCAAAGCTGTGCGCCGCTACAAAGATGCGCTCTCCCGTGACCGCGACGATGACCGGGCTGTGGTAAAAGCCGCTGGCATTGCCCAGCTGTACAAGATCTCCCGGCGAAACTCCGGCCTGATCAGTTTCAACTGCATAGGGACCAACTGATTTGTTATTGACCAGGAAGTTATAGAGATACTGCACCCCCGTCCAGCTTGGCGTCCGGTCCGTACTGCTGTTATAATACCAGCCCATCACCGGTGTGTAGTTCATGATTCCGCTTCCTGCATAGATGCATTGAGACGCAAAATTCGTGCAGTCTCCTCCAAAATTTTCAAAGTCCAGATACCGTGGATTTCTGCCCATGGCCCACTTTTTTGCATATTCCACTGCCGCTTCCCGCCGATAGCCTGTTTCCTTCATATCATATTCCATTCGATTTCGTTCTTTATCCTATAATATGAAGCGGAATGCAAAAAGAAGCACAGGAGACAGAATCATCTGCCTCTGTGCTTCTCCTTCCGTTTCTGCTGTTTCAATTCAAACCTGGCCTCCTTTTCCGCCTCCTTCTGCAGGCGGGTCCGGACTTTCCGTTCTTCCTTCAGCTGCTCGCGCTGCAGGCTTAAGGCCTGCTGAGACTTTGTTCCGATACCGGAGACTGCCGTCTGCATCCTGGCCTCCCGCTGCCTGCGCTTCGGGTTGGTGTGTTCTTTTGTTACTTCAGCTTTCACGGCCGGACTGAACCGCAGCCCATCATAATTTTTCAGAAGCCATTCGTATACCTCGTAGTCCTTCGGCTCTGCACCGAAGGTAATCCTGCATACCTCCATCGTTCCGTCCGAAATGCGCTCCACGATTCCGATCCAGAACGGGTCCTCGAAAAACACTAAAAAGGTCAGCGATACTTTGTCCATAATGATATCCTCCTTACATGATTCATAACAGACAAAGAATGGACGACCTAAGGAGGAAGGTTACTGACAGCGTTTTCACAAATATTGTCCGCTGCGCCCGGACTACCTACCGGAGCTGTGTTTTTATCTTTGCTTTTTATTGTACTTTTTTATCTTACCATATTAGTCTGCATTTTTCCAGACAATGATGATAAAGTCAGTCTGGAATACCGGATATATATCATAAAAGATGAAGCCGCCGCACCGAGGTAGCACATGGTTACTCCAAGACCGGAAACCGTCACACCATTTCCTGCCATGGCTGCCATACAGGCGGCAGCCGTGCACAGGAGCAGCAGCGCATGAACCGTAGGAGCGAGCCTCAGTTTTGCATTTATATCTGAATAATTCATATCCGTCACTTTTTCTTTGGCTGTACAAAACTGGACCGTTCCTATCACTTCAAAAAGGAGGGCGGCTGCCGAGAGCATTCCGAAGAATTCTACGTATCTGTCGTAATTTAAAGCCAAATTCCGGGTTGATCCCGCCAGAAACAGCATCAGACTGACCGCGCAGGCATTTCCAATCGTCCTTTTTTCCCGTTTCCGCCGGACAGCATCTTCCCCCCACTGATACCATGGGCCGATATACTCATACCGGATCCGAAAGCCCCGCCTGTTGCTGCAGGGCACCTCTACCGGTTCGTAATTTTCCTCAAAACTCTCTCTCAGACTTTTCATCCCAGCGCCTCGATTTCCTTCACTTTATTGCATGCCACAAAATGGCCCGGGGTCACTTCCTGCAGACAGCAGTTCTGCTTACAGCTCTCATCCGCATAGATGCATCTGGTGGCAAAACGGCAGCCGGGGCCCGGATTGATCGGTGATTTAATCTCACCCTTCAGCAGAATCCGTTCCTTTTTTGCATGGATATCCACCGTCGGAATCGCGGACAGCAGCGCTTTTGTGTACGGGTGTACCGGATGGCAAAAGAGCTCGCTTTTATCACATTTCTCTACGATCTGTCCAAGATACATCACGCAAATCTGATTGGATATATGCTTTACGACTGACATGTCGTGGGTAATAAATAAGTAGGTAAGTCCCATCTGATCCTGCAGATCCATCAGCAGATTCAGAATCTGAGCCTGGATTGACACATCCAAAGCGGAAACCGGTTCGTCGCATACGATGAATTTGGGATTCAGCGCGAGTGCTCTCGCAATCCCCACGCGCTGCCGCCGTCCGCCGTCCAGCTCATGAGGGTAACACATTCTCAATCGTTTTTCGATGCCGGCCGTCTTCATCAGCTCACTGGTTCTGTCCTTTAAATCTGACTCGCTCATGGTCCCCAGCAGCTTCATCGGCTCTTTAATGATATCCTGCACCGTCTGTCTGGGATCCAGAGAGGAAAAGGGGTCCTGAAAAATCATCTGTACATCTCTGCGGTAATTCTGCAGTTCCTTTTTATTCAGCTTTGTGACATCCCTTCCCTTATAAATAATTCTGCCATCCGTGCTCTCATTCAGATGAATCAGCGTCCTGCCAAGGGTGGATTTTCCACAGCCGGACTCTCCCACCAGGCCAACGGTCTCCCCTTCCTCCAGGCTGAAGGTAACGTCATCAACCGCGTGAACCATGCCGGCTACGCTCTTAAAATGTTTCTTTAAATTCTGAATTTCCAACAATGCTGCCATTCTCTAATCCCCCGATCTTCCTGTTTTCCAGCAGCGGGAATAATGCCCGGGCGCTACTTCCCTCATCTCATTGTCAAACTGATCACATCTGTGGCATTTATGGGGACACCGCTCCGCAAAGTCACACCCCTTCCGCGCGGAAGACGGCTCCGGCGGCAGTCCCTCGATCGGTGATAGTCTGTCCACATCCTTTTTTAAATCCGGCAGGGCTGCAAACAGCCCCTGTGTATAGGGATGCGTGGGATGATCGAAAATATCTTCTTTGCTCCCGCTCTCAATAATCCGTCCTGCATAGATCACGCAGACCTTGTCGCACACGTCCGCCACGACTCCCAGATCATGGGTGATTAATACCATCGCCGTTCCCATCTCATCCCGCAGTGCTTTGATCAAATCCAGAACCTGAGCCTGAATCGTTACATCGAGAGCCGTCGTGGGCTCATCCGCCAGCAGAAGCTTCGGAGAACACGCCAGCGCCAGCGCTATGACAACACGCTGTTTCATGCCGCCGGAGAACTGATGCGGATACTCTCCCGCTCGGTCTGCACCGATTCCAACCAGTTCAAGCATCTCAACAGCCCTTTTATTCGCCTCAGATTTTGTACAGCCATGCTGCTGTCTGTATCCCTCCGCGATCTGGGAAAGCACAGTTTTTACCGGGTTTAAAGCCGTCATGGGATCCTGAAAGATCATGGATATCTGACTCCCACGCAGGCTGTGAAGCTCGGTGTCGGTCATTTTCAAAATATCCCGTCCGTTATAAAGGATCTCCCCTTCTATCCGCTCCACGGAATGCTCCGGAAGAATCCGGAGAACAGATTTTGCAATGGTAGTCTTTCCGGCTCCGGTTTCTCCTACCAGTCCAAGCGTCTCCCCCTCCTTTAAATCAAAGGATACATCATTAACGGCGTAAATCACGGAGTTTCCCGAATGGTATTCCACGGTCAGATTACGTATGGAAAAGAATGCCGTTTCTTTTTTATGTTCACTCATCCTGTCCACCTCATCAATCTTTAAAATTCGGATCCAGCGCATCCCGGAACGCGTCGCCCAGCAGATTAAAGCTCAGCACGGTGATCACGATAAAAATCCCGGGAATAATTACCATATGCGGGTAATCACGGATATAACTTCTTGATGCCGCCAGCATTGCTCCCCACTCCGGCTTCGGAGGCTGAACACCAAGGCCAAGGAAGCTTAAGGAGGAGGAGGCCAGTCCGTTCCGGCTGATACTCATGGCGATTTCCACGATAATCGGGGAAACCGCATTGGGGATAATATGGGATGCAATTACCTTCCAGGTAGGACAGTTGATTGTGGCCGCCGCCTCAATATATTCCATGGTACGGATCCGTAAGATATTGGCACGCATCAGTCTGGCAAAGCCGGGAATTCCTGTGATTCCAAGAGCCAGGATACATTTATCCACGCCAGTACCGAATACCGCACAGAACGCCATCGCCAGCACCAGGGTCGGAAATGCCTGAAACACATCGAGAAAACGCATCAGACAGGAATCAATAACACCTCCGAAATATCCGGCCGCCGCTCCCATCACGATACCAATCACCGCAGACAGCACCGTAGAGATGACGCCGATGACCAGCGTATATCTTGCTCCGTACAGGACGCGCGACAGCAAATCACGGCCCAGCTCATCACAGCCAAATAAATGTTCCAGAGACGGCAGCGAATATGCGTGAAGCATATCCAGTTCCGAATAGCTGTATTTGCACAGGAACGGAGACAGCAGAGACAGCACAATGATTGCCGCCAGCATCACCATACCGGCTACCGCACCTTTATTGTGGCAGATGTTGAGCCATATGTATCTTGCAGAGCCCGGTTTAATGCTCTCATCAATATGATGGCGTTGCCTCTTTTTCCTTTCGTGTCTGCGGTCCCCATCCGATTTATGATGGTCTCTCTTTAATTCTTCAGCCATTTTCTTTCACCTTCCTTCTGCCAGAGGATACGTACTGTGCCTTGATCCGCGGATCTGCAAACGCGTACAGCAAATCAGTCAGCAGCATAATCAGGGCAAATGTGAATGCTATGAACACAATTCCGCCGGTCGAAGCCGTATAGTCGCGGTTATTAATACAATTTACGAGATACTGTCCGATTCCGGGTATTGAGAAAATCACTTCAATGATCGTGGCACCGCCCAGCATGGAGCCAAACCGCATTCCGACCACAGTCAGAATCGGAATCAGCGCATTGGGAAGGGCATGACCGTAGATCACCTTTCTCTCCGGAAGGCCCTTGGAACGGGCCGTAGTCACATAATCAGAGCGGATAACCTCCAGCATGCTTGCCCTCACCTGCCGGGTGAATCCGGCCAGGCCTCCCAGGGAATTGGCTATCGTCGGCAGAATAAAGTATTTAAATGAAGTACAGCCGGAAGACGGCAGCCAGCCCAGTTTCAGAGAAAACAGCAGCACCAGAAGAAGCGCGGTCCAGAAGCTGGGCATGCAGTCGAACAACAGCGTAATAAACAGAGAGATTTTATCGCCTATGGAATTAGCCTTTACTGCCGTGTAAATACCGAGCGGCAGGCCGATCACAACTGTCAGCACAATACTGTAAATTGCAATTTTGAAGGTATGTGGAAACCGCCTCATCAGCTCCCATTTAATCTCGGTACCGTCAATCAGAGATTTTCCAAAATCAAAATGCAGAAAAATATTTTTCAGATACTCGCCCAGGCGCACCATAAAAGGCCTGTTTAATCCCAGTGCGGCCCGTTTCATCTCAATTTCGGCAGGAGTATGAGTACCAGCGCCAAGCGCAAGCTGAGCAGGGTCACCGGGAACAAAATTCATCAGCGTAAACATGATGATTCCTACTGCTATCAAAGTTGGTATCATGATCAGCAGCCGTTTTAACACATACTTTGACATGGATCAGCCTCCGTTCCATTCTTTATTTTGCAACCGGAACGTATTGCTCCGTAAAGGTCATCGCATTCAGTACCGGATTCAGCTTTTCGAGACAGATATCGGTCAGGCCTTCTGTCGTTACGATGCTTCTCGTCTCTGTATACAGGCCCACCATATAGCAGTTCTCAATCACGTAATCATGGAACGCATTCATATTCTCTTCGCTCCGGTCTGCATTGGCCGCTTTCAAAAGTTCCTGAAGCTTATCGTCCTTTGTGAAGCCCTGGGTTCCGTACTCATAGTTATCTTCGCTGAACAGGATATTCCAGAATGACGTTGTAAAATCAGACACGGACTGAGACAGCTCAGACATGTCCCACATCGTCGGATCGCTGTCATACGTCTGCCTTAACGCGCGGTCGTAAGCATCAATCACCAGCTTAATTCCAGCCTGTTCGAGCATTGCCTGCAGTGCCTGATAAGGTCCCTGCGGCGCCTGTGAGGATACCATTAAATGAATCTCAAGCTGGCCCGGCTCATAGCCTGCCGCTTTTAAGTATTCTGCCGATTTTTCCAGGTTCATTCCAAAGTAATCCTGATTATCCCACTCCTGCACGTAATCCGGTCCCAGATTCGGAGCAACATCATGGCTTATGGTTCCCGCACTGCTTCCGCTGCCCTGAAGCACCATTGCGGCGTCAAACGCGTAGGCGATCGCCTTGCGGACATTCACATCCGCACAGGGAGAATTCTCACTCGTATTGAAAATCAGATACTGGGACATGGCATTGTTATACTTCGTCACGTTGAATGCGTCATTTCCTTCGAAACGTCCTACATCGGAAGCGGAAACCTCAGCCATGTCAACTTCTTTGTTTTCCAGCGCGATGCTTCTCGAGGAGGCCTCAGCGATACAGCGAAGAATGATTTTATTAACATTCTGCAGTTCTGAATCCGCTCTGTCCTCTTTCTTCCAGTAGTCGCCGCGAGCCTCCATTGTCACGGAGGAGCCAGTCTGCATGTCGGTTACGGTGTAAGCGCCTGTAGTCGCAGGAGATAAGTTGATATCATTCTCGGAGGCCCCTTCATACCAGGTCCGGCTTGCTATGGAACAGGAGGTAAGAACCTTCTCGATCGCGCCGTCCATGGTATTTTTCAGTTTTATCTGAAGCGTATAGTCGCCGGTCGCTTCTGATCCAGCGTAATAAGTGCCGATATCCGTCACGTAGCCAAGTTCTGCCAGTTTATTATAGCTGTACACCACGTCTTCTGCCTTGATGGGATTGCCCTGGCTGTCTGTGATATTATCCCAGATCTCAATGTCATAAGTCGCATCATCCGTTTTTGTCACAGATTTTGCCGCCACAAGCTGGACTCCGTTATCCAGCATGGCTCCGATAAAAGGTCTGTACGCCAGATGCGCCCACAGAATGTTTTCCGTCCAGTCACGCACGGCGCTGGCTCCGCCCCACGGTCCGATCGTAAAAGAATCATCGTCAACCGCCACGGTTACAGACTCTGCCGCCTCTTCCATGACGGTTGTTTCTGTTTTTTCATTGCCGCTCTGTATGTTTTCTTCTGCAGCTTTCTCCGTAGCTTCCGCCGATTGTGCAGCCGGCGCCGTTGTCTGACTGGTACCGGAAGAACCACCGCATCCTGCAAGCAGTGCCGCGGTCATCATAGATGCCGTAAATAGCGCTAAAACTCTTTTCGTTTTCATGTAACTCCCTCCAATTTTTTTTATTTTTGATGGCTTTATTATATAAAATGACGAACACTCAATCAATTCGACTTCTTTCTGCTTTTTTTCCAATTTGGAAAATGCAAGATTACTTTGACTGAGTGAACAGCCACTCCTTAACACCCGGAAGATCGTATCCCAGACGCCACGTCATCCGATGGCTTCCGTTCAGCGGATTGCCCTCCAGATCCATGCTTCCGGTCCCTGATTGAATCTTACAGTAATAAATATCTGCATTTTCAGAAAGCAGCTTATCCATCTCCGCTTCAAGAACCTGCGGCTCTGCGATCCCTTCGATCGCCCCTCTTGCCACGGCTGCCCCCTCACGCTCCCAGAGGCTGACCGTCTCATCCATCAAAAGTCCCGTCTCCAGGCTGTCATCCTCTGAATTCAGGATCAGAATATGGCTGTCCTTCAGTCCCTTCAGGCTCTCCGGCTCCCATTTTCCGGCCACACAGTACGCTCCGGCAAAGAGATCCGGCTCTTTGGACATCATGATCAGAGAACACATGCAGCCCATGGACTGACCCGTCGTATAAATTCTGTCCTTATCAACCGGATACTGATCCGCCAGTGAGCGAACGAGATTCATGGTTCCTTCCACATAGTTGTCGTAATATTCCCAGTAATCGTTGATAAATTTATCGTCGTAAATCATCGTCACCACAAAGCACGGATGCTCCGCCTGCCATTCCTCTTCCGCCCATACGGTGCCTCCATTCCCCTGGGCCAGAACCTTCTCCCAATCGGAGCTTACCGATCCCGCGTCAGGCATAAAGAGGAGTAACGGATACGTCTCCCCGGAATCCTCATAACCCTCCGGCTTAAAAATATTGTAGTGAAGAACCGTCTTCCATTCCGGGTCTGTATAAAAATGGTTGTCTTCGAATCGGTCGCGGACCGGATATAGTTTAGAATCATTCCCCATAATTCCCTCGTTGGCAGGAGTCGAGTATTCCTGGCTACCGGCCGGATACACCTCTCCATCTGTGCTCTTCACATCCTTTATCTGGACGACGGTCGCGGTGTCAATCACCTCATCGTGTTCCATGCGCCCGTCCGACGCGTACTTATCGTCCAGAAGAGGGCTCTGGATCTCCAGCTCGAGTATCACATAATTTCCAGGTACACTCGCCTCCGCCGGAGCGGCCTCACTGTTAGTCCGCACCGCCGTGACCGTACGGTTCTTCACCTCATAGCTGTCTGTGGAAAGACTGTCCGCATCAATCGCTTTTTCATACTGTAAGGCCACATGCGTTACTTTCTGGCCGTCGCCAAAGCTTTTGTTAATCGTAATTACCTTCGAGATTCCGCCTGACTGCGCTTTCTCTGCCGCTTTCTCTGTCGTTTTTCCCTCTGTTTCAGTTTCCGTCGTTTCCTGTTCTGCATCAGGAACCGCCCCCTCTGTCTTCACCGTACCGCTGTTTTCCGTCCCCGAGCCATTCTGCGGTGCACCGGTCCCACATGCGGTCACCAGAACCGCAGAAGACAGCAGCAAAGCAGCCATCCAGCTTTTTTTCATCATATTCTTCTCCTTTCACACCCTGTATTTTCTATCAGACCCAAATCTGATACCAAATATATACCACTAGAGAGCTTCACGGATCAATTCGCTTCACGGCCGTGTTCTTTCCAGAATGGAAAATATCGGATATGACAGGATTTGAACTTCACCGCAAATTATGGTATACTGTCATCGTATAACTACGATAAATATTTCTTATGGGGGAGGAAATATATGGAAATAAGCGTACTGGAAGAATTCGTTTCTCTGGTCGAAACATGCAGCTTTCAGGAGACCGCTGCAATTATGAACCTGTCTCAGTCTTCACTGACCAAGCACATTCACAAACTGGAGGAGGAACTGAATTTATCTCTGTTTGACCGTTCTACCAGAAACGTCAAGCTGAATGAATACAGCCATGCCTTTTATCCGTATGCCAAACAGATCGTACAGCTTCAGCATGAGGCCATCGCTACACTTGGAGATTTGACAGACAAGGATAAGGACCATTTTTCAATCGCCTACGCGCCGGTGCTGGGACAGTACGGTCTGGTAGATACCATCGCTGATTTCTCGAGAAAGTATCCTGAACACAATCTGAATATCATTGAAAGTTATCAGCCCATGTCTCTTTTGAAGTCCAAGAAGTGTGATTTTGCCTTCGTCTCTGAAAATGACGTGCAGGATGAGAGTTTTAACAAGATGATCTATAAGACGGACCATTTAGCCGCGGTTTTTCCCTGTGGTCATCCGCTTGCCGATAAAGAGAGCGTGACCTTAGAGCAGCTGTACGGAGAAAAATTCATTCTCCACTCCAACTCTGTGGGAAGCACCCACGAAGAAACCCAGAAATTTCTGAATTTATGTGATTCAAAAAACTTTATCCCGAATGTGATTGCCCACTCGGAGTTTACCTCAACCATGGTGCGCTACGTCAGCAACGGGCGGGGTGTTGCGATCTTAAACCGGCTGCACATCCCGGCTGAGATTCCCAATATCGCCATCGTGGATATCTATCCGACGATCCGTTCCTACATCTACTTGCTCTACCAGAGAAAGGTCCGGTCGGCATCCGCCGCGGATTTTCTGCATTATATGATTGAACAGATAAGCCAGTAAAAAGGAGGCCGCTGTACCGGCCTCCTTTCTATTATTCTCCATTCCAAAACCGTCCTGGTGCTGATAACCAGGCATCTGCAAAATCATGCAGAGTCTTCATCGTATCGCCAAACTGCCCTTCATACGCTTCACAGTCCTTCGCTGGAGTGAATCTGTGAGTCGCGCCCTCTACAAACGCGATCGTCTTGTCTTTGCTCGTAGCCATCTGGTAGATCGTCTCGGACGCTAAGTATTCCCATCCGCCTGTCATCCCCATGACAAGAAGGGGGACTCTTATCCCCACGACATTACCCGGAGTGCAGTTATAGGTGGAATCCCATTCAATCCCCCACACGTGGTCCTCATCGTAACCGAATTCTTTTTCTGTCCGTACCGCATAGGAGGTTAAGTACGTCTTCACCGAAAGGAAACGGGCTCCCTCCCAGAATGAATCGGTATAGGAACGCGGATTTTCCGGTCGGCGCACGCTGTACACTATCTCCTTCGTCGCCGTTCCATCTCCGTGCAGCAGAAGGTGCGGCTCTCTCGTATGGGACATGAGCCGGATATCCTGCGCGTACAGTTTATTATTGAAGAAGCCCTGCGCGGCTCCCGGTATGATTAACGGCTCGTCGTCGCAGTAGTTTCCCTGGCCGTTCTGCAGCAGAAGAAGGCGGTTTAAGGCATAATCAAGAATACAGCTGTTTCTCGCGCTCTGGGCCCGCTGAAACTGATCAATAAATTCCCTGTCGTAATGGGCTCCGTCGGGCTGGAACCCGTTCTGGGGGTTAAAGAGATTCAGTTCCTCATTGATCAGCCGTCCGCTGTTCTCTGATTCCACCGCAGGATCTAAGCTGAACAGCTGCATCGCGGCATTTCCCCAGTTGGAATCCAGAAGCATGAGGCCATCGGCAGGCGGAAGTTCGCTGTTGTCCGGATAGGGAACGATCTTTTCCTGTCCCTGGAATACCTCCGCGCCGTTTTCCGCAATATTCTGATAAGCCGTCATCAGGGTTCCGCCTCCGCTGTGCCCCATAAGAACCACCTTTTCGACATCTGGCAGACTGCGCAGGTAAAGAACTGCAGCCTTGACACACTGCATCTTTTCCACCTGGCTGAAGATGATCCCTTCTTTATTCGCCGGGTTGGCACATAAAACCGTATATCCGCGCTCTGCCAGCTCTGCGCCGGTTGGAAATGTCAGATAATCCTCATCTGAATGCATGACCAGGACGCTGATGCCCTGTTTGGGGCTGCCCTCTTTCGGTTCATACAGCACTCCCGGAACCCGTTTGGCAAGATATACGAAGGTCGTTTTTATCTCTCCCATACCAATCTCCTTCTCTGGCAATGATTAATCCGCATCCATCGGAAGGTCTTTGTACGCCTCATACAGATCCGGCAAAACCTGATACAAATGCGCTCTTTCGATGGTATTATGCGTCAGCACGTTCTTAAGATACGTCTCATCCACCGGAGTCTCCTCATCACGGAGAATCCTGCCGTCCTTCGCATAATATCCTATCCATTCGCAGTTAATGCTCTCCCTTCCGCCAAGGGGGCATGGACGGCTGAACCGGAGGACGAGGTGGTGGCCGGGACCTTCAAATTCTTCCCAGCAGGCCTCTGCCTGGCAGTCTGCCGCCAGAAGCTCCTGATACCGCTCCTCTGACAGGCCATACTCTCTCAAATCAATGGAGTGGGATACGGCGGGTATTCCCTTTGACGGGTCGCCTCCCGCGCCAAGGTCCAGAGTTTCCACGGACCATACGCCGTCTCTGTCATTTTCACCGTTTACAAACTTATGATCCCAGTGATCCAGTGGATTCCATATTTTGTATCTCAAATTGCCTTCCCCGGGTACCATGCTTTTCGAATACCGGTTATACCATGTCCCGTACCATCTCCTCCATTTTCCCTGCCAGGTGACCGGCGATACAGAATATTCAATATAGAAACCGGAGCCATCCGGCATCATGGTATAGCCATACACGATATCGCGGTATCCGTGAATCTGCAGAAGATCCAGCCAGTTCTCCGCCGGAATCGCATCCTTCACCTCCATGGGACCCGCGTCTAAAATCTGCTGCAGAAGCGGGCTCGGGGGGCAAAGGGGATAACCGGTAATAAAGCGCGCGGCAGGCATCCTCTTTTCTGCCGGACTCAGCTCCGGCAATCGGTAATCGCTCATAACACTTCCTCCTTATCCCATGATTGCTCCGCCGTTGACATCAATAACTGCTCCTGTGATGAATGACGCTTCCTCACTCGCCAGAAAATTGACCGCGCCGGCGATGTCCTCCGGAACTCCCAGCCTGCCTAACGGTGTTCTCGCAAGGAGTTCCGCCTTAAGCTCCTCCGGCAGAATATCTTCTTCCGGAACATCCTGCTCAATATGGCCGGTCAAAACACAGTTCACCGTAATTCCCTTCGGTCCCAGTTCTTTTGCCATCTCCTGGGTCAGGCCGATCATTCCGCTGCGCGATGCTGCAAACGAAGGATTGGGATACCAGCCTCCGTTCTTCTCACAGGTGGTCATATTGATGACTCTCGGAGCCCTGCTCTTCAATAAATAAGGAAGCGCCAGCTTTGTATTGAAAAATGCGGCCTCAAGCACTTCCATGGAATGGCGCCATATGGCTTTATCCGTCTCCTCCATATTATGACGGTCATGGCCGCCGGACCCGTTTACCACCACGTCAATGCTTCCAAAACGCTCATAGATCCACCGGAGCACATCCTCCTGGGTGGTATCTTCCTTATAAAGTTCCGGATCACAGGCAATATTCTCAGCAAGCCTGGCCTGAGGATTCTGTGCAAAGCCGATGACCTGATCCCGGTATCTCGGATCCATTTTTGCAACAGCTCCCTGGGCTTTTCCGTGGAAGGAGCTCATAAAAGCAACGTTCATACCGTATTCAAGAGCCATACGCACGATTGCCAGCCCATTGTTTCCGGCCCCTCCTGTGATTATCATTGTTCTGTTTTTTAATGTCAGCATAGTTTATTCTCCTGTTCTGTTTATTTTCCTCTCTCTGCTTCCAGCTTCACCGCGTTCCCCAGCACCGTCTTTTTATCAAGCGGATAGAGGAAGATCACGGCCAGCGCCATGGCAAAGAACCCGATCATGGGAGCCAGGCATGTGATGTCATAGATCCGGTCCGTCACCACCGCGTCAAATGCGGTGTCCGGCGTATAGCCGATGAGACTCAGCAGAATCCCGGTAACGCCGGAGGAGCACGCCTGTCCTGCTTTTCTGGCGAAGCTGTAAATACCGTAGATCGTTCCATCCCCCCGTTCTCCCGTCCGTACCTCGGTATCATCAATGATATCCGATACCATTGCCCAGCCGATCAGGCCAAATACCGCAAGCCCCACAGTTGCCACCGCATAAAAGAAAATCCAGACATATACATTTTCAGTATGTACAAAGTAAGCAACTGCAAGAATTCCAGATGCCAGGAAGCAGCCTGCGGCAGTTATCTCCTTCTTTCCGAATCTGACTGCCAGCTTCACAATAAACGCAGCCATTATCAGCGTAATAACAGTACCCACGACGCCGCTCTGAGACTGCGCGACTGTATTTGCAAAATAGTTTGGATAGATATATGAGGCCATTCCCTGAAGCCCTGTATTGGCAACCTCCCGTATCAGGACCACGAGCACGATTCCAGGCAGACACCGGTTATGTGCCAGACTGCGGAGCAGTTTTCCCGCATCGAATTTCTCCGTTGTCTGCCCCAGCTTCACCCGCTCTGTCGTCAGACTGTAGCACAGAATATAACAGATCAGTGCGCCAACCGAGCAGAACAGCGCCGCCGTTGTCATCTTTGCCCCGGCCAGCGCCCGGTGGCCGGCTTCATCGGTATAATAGACTGCAAGGGGCAGAACCACGCTGGAAACCGTCATGGCGAGAGTTCCTCCCACCGAACGGAAATTGGACAGCTGCGTGCGCTCCACGGGATCGCTGGTGATGGCGGAAGCCAGAGAGCCGTAAGGAATTACAATCCCGGTGTAACAGATGCTGCACCACAGCAGATAGGTAACAAACATCCAGACCACCTTAAACGCCATCCCCATATTCTGAAACCAGCTCGCATACATCAGAAGGCTGGAGAAAGCTACCGGACCGCTCATTCTCCTGATCCATGGCCGGAACTTGCCGTCCCGCCTCACCGGAGAACGGTCCACCAACTGTCCCATCGTGATATCGGTTACCGCGTCTAAAAGCCGCGCGATCATCATCATAATTCCCACAATATAACCGGACACCCCCATGACGTCCGTATAAAATTTCAACAGGAATGCGGATGACAGCACAAACGTAAAGTCATTTCCAAAATCCCCAAACAGATAGCCTACCTTATCTCTCATTCCGAATCCAGTCTGCTGTGCCCCCTGCTTCCCCATAATCTTTTGTTCCCCTTATATTTTAATCGGCATCTGCAGGCTGGTCATGATACTCCGCGTACAGATCCGGAAGAAATGTGTAGAGATGTTCCCACTCCACCAGGGTGTGGATCACTACCTTTTTTAAATATTCTTCACTGCATTTCGTACTGGGATCTCTGACCAGCTTTCCGTTCACCGGTCTCCATCCGATCCATTCCCGGCTTCTGGTCTCGATGCCGCCCAAAGGACACGGACGCGAATAGCTTAAACACAGATGCGTTCCCGGCTCGTCAAAGGTCTCATAAGAACCTTTTCCCGTCAGCTGGCAGCCCGCGTCCTTTAATTCCTTCATCTTCTCATCTGTCAGACCAAAATCCTTCAAATCAAACTGGTGGCGTATGGTATCGTACATGCGGTCACCCCCGCCCAGATCCAGACTCTCCGTGGTATGGATTCCATCGGAGCCATCCTGCCAGTTTACGTAGTAATGGTCAAAATGATCCGCATAATTCCAGATCTTATATCTTAAATTTCCATGGCCGGGCACCATACTCTTTGATTTTAGATTTCTCCAGTTCCGGTACCACCGCTCCATCTCTCCACTGATATGCGGCGGCCGCACCCGGTAAGTGGCCACGTATCCGGAGCCATCGGGAAACATACAGTATCCCAGTTCAATCTTATCATACCCGTACGGCTTCAAAAGGTCCATGAAATTCTCCGGCAAAATAGCGTCTTCCGGATTCATCGGATTTAACTGATTGATAATCTGCATCTCCACCGGCGTCGGAGCATGCAGCGGATAATTATAAAAGTATTTCGCCAGCGGCATCTTTTCTTCCTCCGGGAATAATTTCTGGCGGATGTTAATCACACTTTCGTCTTCTGTCTCAAAAACCTCTTTGTCAACCTCAATAAACATATTGTGCCTCCTTCTTATCTGCTGATTTTATTATAAAGTAGATCATTGCTTCCAATCAATTCCGTTTTCTCTCCCGATTCTTTCCAAACAAGAAATTTCAGGGCTGTTTTTCTTCCTGTTCCCGAATAAGCTTAAGCGCTTTGAGTCCAAGCGGAACAATGACAATCACACTCAGCAAATCGGCAATCGCCTGCGTGGCTGCGACACCGTTGATTCCCAGGAAAACAGGAGCAATGAACAGTACCGGGAAGAAGCAGTAGCCCTGTCTCGCCAGATTCATAATCAGAGCATATTTGGCATGCCCGATACCGGCATAGAACATATTGACGAGTGAGCCGAGAGAATGAAATACCAGCACACAGCACTGAAGCCGGATACAGAGCATTCCCAATCGCAGCACCTCGGAATCCGCCTGGCTGTTGAACACATGAACGATGGGATTCGCAAACACGAAGATTACCGCACCGATTCCAACCGCTCCAAGCACAGCGACGGCACAGCTGAATACGTAGCTTTCCCGGACACGTTTCCACGCTTTCGCTCCCCAGTTAAATCCTACAACCGGCTGATATCCCTGTCCGAATCCCAGTATAATGGCAAACGGGAAATCCATGACCCGGTTTGCAACAGACAGTGCCGCCAGAGCCGCAGTGGAATAGCTTCCCGCTACCCGGTTGATTGAAACTGCTGCCACGACGCTGAGTGCGGAGCGGAAGAACGAGCTGGAGCCGATGGCGAGCACCTCTTTTACGTCATCCATCAGGAATTTGATTCGTTTGACAGAAATACTCACAACACTGGTCTTTCTGATATACGGATACAGGAGAATACAAAAGCTGATGAATTTGGAAAGAGCCGTAGCCATGGAAGCTCCCGCGACGCCAAGTCCAAAATGATAGATGAACAGCGGATCCAGAAAACAGTTTAAAATTCCGCCGAATCCGATGCCGATCATGGAAAATGTGGCGCTCCCCTCACTTCTTAAGCACATATTCAGGATGAAACTGCCTATCATAAACGGCGCTGCATACAACACGTAATTTGCGTACTGGATTGAATACTGGGCGCATTCCTTTGTGGCTCCCAGCCAGAATACCAGGTCTCCGATCACCATTTTTCCAATAAACATGAAGATAATTCCGAGGCCGAGGCCGCTGAAAAATGACGTGGAAAGTACCTTATCAGCATGCTCATCGTCCTTTGCTCCGAGGAGTCTCGCTATGTAACTGCAGGCTCCGGCCCCGATTAATGAGCCAATTAAAGTAATCATCCTCTCTAAGGAGCTGTTCACCCCCACTGCCGCTGTGGCATTCGTCCCCAGCGTACTTACAAAATACGTATCCACCAGATTGTAGATCGTGGTAATCAGCTGCGCCATGATGGTGGGCACAGCCATTCGTGGAATCAGCGTGCGGATATTTTCCGTCAGCATCATCTGTTTTTTTTGCGTTTTCGCATCTGCTGCCATTGCAAATCACCTGTCTTTCTCTTTATTTGATTTCTATTTTTTTATAACATCCGGTGACGGTTCAATCAATTCAGATTGACGGGACGTTTTTTCCAAAAGAGAAAAAGTGGACCATAAGTATCTGTGACAAAATGCAGCGCTGAAACGGGAACAGGGGCAGCAAAAGAGCTGGTGTTTTGACTTTCGTCTCACACCAGCTCTAAATGGTTTAAGTACTGTTCTTCTTATCCTAACGTCATAAACGCATACCTCACCACAAATACAACAGAAATCATAAAGGTTAATGCCCGTACTTCCCGTCTTTTCCCTGTCATAATATTCATCAGGCAATAGGTAATCAGTCCAAACGCAACACCATTGGCAATGGAATATGTAAATGGCATAAATACGATGGTACAGAATGCAGGCAGCGCATTGCTCATGTCGCTGAAGTCCACATCCCGTATGTTTCCAAGCATTAAAATACCGACAAAAATCAGCGCAGGCGCGGTTGCCGCTGCCGGAACAATGCTGACAATCGGTGCAAAGAGGATGGCTCCCAGAAACATGACCGCGGTTACAAGGCTTGTAAGTCCCGTTCTGCCGCCTTCTGCAATACCTGCGCTGGATTCCACCACGGTGGTAACCGTCGATGTCCCTACCATCGCACCGGCCAGTGTTGAAACCGCATCTGACATCAATGCCTGTTTCATCCGGATTACCTCGCCGTTTTTATCAATCATCCCGGACTGCCTGGCGGCTCCGAGAAGCGTTCCAATCGAATCAAACATATTGACCAGAGAAAAGCTGATAACCAGCATGGTTACCGTAAACAGCGTTTCCACAAAATTTGTTCCGGCAAACAGACCCGCAAAATCCATTTTCAGAAAGGAAACTTCTGCAAAATCCCTGAATTTCACACCGAGATTCATATCGAGATTCGACAGCTGTGTGATTCCAAGGGGAATGCCTATGAGGGTTGCCGCTACAATTCCAAGCAGAATCGATCCCTTCACTCTTCTGGCATGAAGAATTCCCATGATAATCAGGCCAATCAAAGCCACCAGAGCGCCGTTAATTAAAACCATATCTGCGCCGCTTCTCCATTTGGAGAAATCCACCAGGCTTACAAGGGTAGCCGGATTGGATATAATAATTCCGGCATTCTTCAGTCCGATGATTGTGATAAACAGGCCGATCCCAGGTGTAATGGCAGTCTTGACTGCATCCGGGATTGATCTGATAATGGCCTCTCTCAGGCCGATTGCTGTGATTACAATGAAAAATATACCGGATATAAATACGATAACGAGCGCCTGTCCATAGGTATATCCCATTCCCAGCACAACCGTGTATGCAAAGAATGCGTTTAATCCCATCCCCGGCGCCTGTGCAAAAGGAACCCTGGCATATAACGCACAAAGTGCCGTACCGATAAACGCTCCGATACAGGTGCCGATAAATACACCATTTGCAATCTTACCTGCCATGGCAGGGTCTCCCATAATAACATATGGATCAGATAAAATCTGGGGGTTCAGAATAAGAATATAGGCTATCGTTATGAAAGTTGTGATTCCTGCAAGTATTTCCGTTTTAACGCTTGAATGACTCTGTGAAATCCCAAAAAACCTGTCTGCGACTCCTGTTTTACGTTCCAATAGTATGTCCTCCATCTTCCTTTAATAAACTGATCAGACTGTCTGCGCTGCTATCCTGTAGTCTATGCTTTCAAGGTTTTCTATTGTCACTCCTTTCCACCAACCAGCGTTTGATTACCAAAAAAAGAGTCAACTACATAAACTATGTAGTCAACTCTTTACGGTAGTTGGTAGAAACTCTGAGCCAATTCTCAGGATATACATAATGAATAGCACCAATATTAAATCACAAAAATAATTATATATGCTAAAAGTTTTTTAGTCTATTCGCCATTTTATCAATAATTCAATTATTTTTTGTGCATTATGTATATATTCTTCTTTTTTACGGCCGGTATCATCATAATATTGATCAGGAATTCCTGCGGTTATCTCTGCCCGCATTCACTGCATGTCCGGTCGTGGAGAGAGATTATTCCGCCGCAGACCGCACATGTATACCGCTTCTGCTCTTCTTCCAGAAACCGGTCTATTCCGTTTTCCTTCATATACAGCGATTGTTCAATGAGACTTGCTCCATAACGTTTTCGATAGCTTCTGTCCAGATCCCGGATCCTTCTGCACGGGAAATCACAGCATTCATAGCAGTAGGATATGCCTCCTTCTCCTAGTTTCAGACTTCTGAACGATTCTGCGGTAAAATTACTTTCCCTCAAATAGATTACGGCGGGAATCTATTATACGATCATGCGATCCATATATCCACATTCCGCGGCATTCTTTAATTCAGCAGCAAAATCCTTCCGGTCACAGGACAGATAGGAATAGAGGGCTCGGTCGCCTTCCGGCCCTCCTGTCAGCTGTTCTAACTGATGGCTGATAGCCTCCTCAAGCTTTTGCCGGTCACAGTTCTTCACACAGATGCAAAACCGCTCCATATCGTCTGCTGTCACAGCATTCTCTGAAAGCTTTTTCCCCATCATCATGTGAACCACCGG
>OJUL01000138.1_pt1 | contig 36522 bp, 28 predicted proteins | sample 1601491 | NCBI WGS metagenome assembly OJUL01 (sample SAMN04436862, study PRJEB24849) | human gut metagenome | biome: human gut; feature: NICU; material: stool | host: Homo sapiens | place: USA: Saint Louis, MO | collected 2011-11-09 | reverse complement strand
TTCTTCCTTTTTTTTCTTAAAGCATAATTTATAGTATTTTTTTGCCCACATTGCCACTTCTCGCTGACCCCTTTCGCCCGCGCGGTGCGAATATAATCTTCACTCAGCACGTCAACGAAGGAGGCGCGGGTAAAGCGGGCCATTACCGCCGAGACGGCAGCCCCCAGCGTCATAGAGGGCAGAATGTAATGCTTCCAGGTATCGGCCCCAACGGTCGGCAGCCAGCCCAGCTCAACGGAGAAGATTTGCATCAGCAGCATCCCCAGCGCGAACGCCGGAAAAGAGATACCGGTGACCGCCAGCGCCATACCGAGCTTATCAGGCCAGCGGTTGCGCCAGACCGCCGCAACAATCCCGGCCCCCAGCCCAAACACCACTGCCCAGCTCATACTGGCAATCGTTAGCCAGAACGTGGGCATAAAGCGGCTGGCGATTTCCTCCGCTACCGGACGACGCGACACCATCGAGATGCCAAAATCGCCCTGCAGAACGTTGCAAATGTAATGAAGAAACTGCATATACAGTGGCTGATCGAGGCCCAGCTGCTTGCGCACCAGCTCAATGACGGCGGCATCTGCTTCCGGCCCGGCAACCAGACGCGCCGGATCGCCCGGCAGCATATGCACAAACAAAAATACCAGTATCGCCACAATCAGCAGCGTCGGGATAAGCCCAAGCAAGCGTTTACAAACATAATTCAGCATGAGTGTTATTTTAAATCCGCATCGTCAAAGCTAAAGCCCGTATCCGGCATGATGTAGAATCCGGTCAGCGCTCTGTTATGGGCTGAAACCAGTTTCTCCACCACCAGCGGTACCCACGGCGACTCTTTCCAGATAAGGTCCTGGGCGTCTTTGTAGAGGCGCGCTTTCTCTTCCGGTTTAGTGGTTTTCAGGGCATCGGCCAGATCGTTGTCCACCTGCGGATTGCTGTAAAACGCGGTGTTAAACAGGTTTGGCGGCCAGTTTTGCGAAGCAAACAGCGGTGCAAGCGCCCAGTCGGCTTCACCGGTCGACGCCGACCAACCGGTATAGAACATCCGCACGCCGCTCTCTTTCTGCCCTTTCCCCTCGACCTCGGCGGCCCGCTGACCGGCATCCATCGCGGTGACCTGCACCTTGATGCCCACCTGCGCCAGCTGCTGCTGGGTGAACTGCAGCACCTTCTGGGCGGTACTGTGATTATGCGACGACCACAGCGTGGTGCTGAAACCGTTCGGGAAGCCCGCCTCTTTGAGCAGCTCGCGCGCTTTAGCCGGATCGTACGGCCACGGCTGATAGCTTTGCGCATAGGCAATGGCCGGAGGCAGCACGCCGGTCGCCGGGGTGGCATAGCCCGCAAAAGCGACCTTCACCAGCGCCTGACGGTTAATCGCATAGTTGATGGCTTCACGTACCTTTGGGTTATCAAACGGCTTCTGCGTGACGTTCATGCTGATATAGCGCTGCATGATCGACGGACTGGCCACCAGCTCCAGCTTGCTGTTTTTCTGCAGAATGGCGGCCTGCTCATACGGGATGGGGAAAGCAAACTGCGCCTCACCCGTTTGCAGCATTGCTGCGCGGGTATTGTTATCCACCACCGGACGCCAGGTGATGGTGTCCAGCTTCGGCAGCCCTTTCTGCCAGTACCCTGGGAATTTCTTCACCTTCACAAAATCGGTCTGGTTCCAGGTGAGCAGCTCGTACGGACCGGTTCCCACCGGGTGGAAGCCGATCTCTTTACCGTACTTTTTCAGCGCGGCGGGCGAGATCATCGCCGTCGCCGGATGCGCCAGAATATTGATAAACGCGGAGAATGGCTCTTTCAGAGTGATTTTTACCGTTGCCGGGTCAACTACCTCGGTGCTGGCGATATTTTTATACAGGTTATAGCGCTTGAGGCTGTTTTCAGGATTGCTGGCACGGTCGAGGTTGACCTTTACCGCCTCCGCATTGAAATCGGTACCGTCCTGGAACTTCACGCCGGAACGGAGCTTGATGGTATAGACCAGCCCGTCGTCGGATACGGTGTACCCCTCCGCCAGCACATTTTTCAGCTTCATCTCTCTGTCGAGACCAAACAGCCCCTGATAGAACGATTTCGCCACCGCCTGGGAGAGCGTGTCGTTGGCGTCATACGGATCCAGCGTGGTGAAGTTGGAGCCGACGGCAACCACCACGTCCTTGGCGGCGAACGCGGGGGCAGCGGCCAGGGCTGCCGTCACGCTCGCGGCTAACAACCATCTACGCGCTACAAAAGTAACCATTGTGTTCTCCTGCCTGTTGTAAGTTATAACCGCGAAAACGCATTATCCTGACGCGGGGGAGCGACGAAATGTCCCGGCCCGACTTCGCGCAGCGTCACGCGCTCCACGGCCTCGCCGCGTTTGCGAATATTGCTCGGCATTTCATCCTGCAGCAGCACGCGCTGGCCGTGACGATGCGCGGGGTCAGCAACCGGTACCGCCGCGATAAGCTTGCGAGTATAAGGATGTTGCGGGTTCTCAAACACAGCCCTTCGCGGACCTATCTCCACGATTTGCCCCATGAACATCACCGCCACGCGATGGCTGATGCGCTCGACCACTGCCATATCGTGCGAGATAAACAGGAAAGCGATGCCCATATCCCGCTGTAAATCGAGCAATAAGTTGATGATTTGCGCCCGAATTGAGACATCCAGCGCCGAAACGGATTCATCCGCAATCACCACTTTCGGGTTAAGCGCCAGCGCACGGGCAATGCAGATACGCTGCCGCTGCCCGCCGGAAAACTCGTGCGGATAACGCCAGGCATGTTCCGGCTTGAGGCCGACGCGCTCCAGCAGCCAGGCCACGCGACGCTGCGCTGCTTCGCCGTCGAGCAGATTATGCACCCGCAGCGGCTCCATAATGGAGTATCCCACCGTATGGCGCGGGTCGAGGGAGGCATACGGATCCTGGAAAATAAACTGAATATCCCGGCGTACCGCCTGTAATTTGTTGTCTGGCAGGGTGTCGATTCGTTCGCCGTTAAAGGTGATTGTCCCCTCCTGCGTCTCCACCAGCCGAAGCAGTGCGCGTCCGGTGGTGGATTTCCCGCAGCCGGACTCCCCCACCAGCGCCAGCGTTTCGCCCGGCCATAAATCGAAACTGACGTTTTCGACCGCGTGGACTTCGCGCTTCAGGCGATTGAAAATCCCGCTGCGCAGCGGAAAACGGGTCACCAGGTCGCGCACTTCAAGAATGGGTTTGCCCGGCACCACGGTATCCTGCTCGCGTTCATCCTCCTGCTGCCCTGTCGCTTCAAGGGAAATCAGCGGAAAACGACGCGGCAGGTCGCTGCCGTTCATCGCGCCAAGACGCGGCACCGCCGCCAGCAGCGCTTTAGTATAAGGATGCACAGGGGCATGAAAAATCTGTTCGACCGTGCCGGTTTCCACCGCATTGCCCTTGTGCATCACCAGCACCCGGTCGGCGATGTCAGCCACCACGCCCATATCGTGGGTGATAAATATTACCCCCATCTCCATCTCTTGCTGCAGCACTTTGATAAGCTGCAGGATCTGCGCCTGAATCGTCACGTCCAGCGCCGTTGTCGGTTCATCCGCAATCAGTACCGCCGGACGGCAGGAGAGCGCCATGGCAATCATCACCCGCTGGCGCATACCGCCGGAAAGCTGATGCGGGTAACGTCCCAGAATGGCCTGCGCCTCGGGAATGCGCACCAGCTCCAGCATCCTTCTGGCTTCGTTGAGCGCCTCATCGCCGCTTAGCCCCTGGTGCAGCCGGATGGACTCGGCAATCTGTTCCCCTACCGGGAAAACCGGGTTAAGCGAAGTCATCGGCTCCTGAAAGATCATCGCAATATCTGCCCCGCGCACGCCCTGCATCTGCGCGCCGCTCAGCTCGTTTAAATCAATGACCTGACGATTACGGCGGCGCAGGAGCATCTTCTCGCTGCTGATTTGCCCGCCCGTCTGTTCCAGCAGACGCATCAGCGCCAGCGCGGTGACCGATTTACCGGAACCGGATTCGCCAACAATCGCCAGCGTCTCGCCGCGTCTGAGCGAGAACGATAAATTTTCTACTGCGGGGATGAACTGCCGCTCTTCCTGAAACGCAATATTCAGCTGATGGACAGCCAGTACTTCGCCGTTGTCCAGCTCTTCACTGTGCGGCACGCGCGGCCCCCTTATTCACGATAGATGCCCGTGCTCGGTTCATCACCGGCGTAACCCCAGGCGCGATACATCCCTTCGCTGTTAAACGGCAGGGCCACATTGCCCTCACGGTCCACGGCAATTAGGCCGCCAACGCCGCCCAGAGCAGGCAATTTTTCCATTACCACACGCTCGCAGGCCTCGCTCAGGCTTAAACCGCCGTAGTCCATCAGAGCGGTGATGTCGTAGGCCGCGAGTGCGCGAATAAAGACTTCGCCGGTGCCCGTACAGGAGACGGCGGCCGTGGCGTTGTTGGCATAGCAGCCAGCGCCCGGCAACGGGCTGTCGCCGACGCGTCCGGGCAGCTTGTTGGTCATGCCGCCCGTGGAGGTCGCCGCCGCGAGGTTACCGGCTTTATCAAGCGCCACCGCGCCAACCGTGCCCATTTTGGTGGTTTCATCCAGCGGCGCAGTATGGTCAAGCTGCGTCATGCCCGCCGAACGGGCTTCCAGCAGCTGTTGAAAACGCGCGTCCGTGGAAAACAGATCGGGAGAGACCGGTTCCATTCCATGACCGAAGGCAAACGCCTCCGCCCCGGAGCCCGTCAGCAGCACGTGTGGGCTCTCTTCCATTACCAGACGCGCTGCCAGCACCGGATTGCGCAGACGACTCACTCCCGCCACGGCGCCTGCCTTAAGGGTGACGCCGTCCATCACGCAAGCATCAAGCTCGTGGGTTTCATCCCGGGTAAAGACTGAACCGATGCCTGCATTAAAGAGCGGACACTCCTCCAGCAGACGCACCGCCTCGGTGACCACATCAAGCGCGCTCTCGCCCGCTTCCAGCATTTTTTGACCTGTTTCAACAATGGCGTACAGCGCGTCAATATAACGCTTTTCCTGCTCAGGACTGAGCTGTGCACGGGTGATTGCCCCTGCGCCACCATGAATTGCGATTACCGCATTAACCATTCACATCACCCGTTAGCCTGATTCGCGGCTTTTTCTATAAATATCATTATCGTCGATGAAACTTCAGATGATTTTTGAATATAGAAAGACGCAACTGTGATGTAAAGCGTACACCCATCGGGTCATACAGTTAGCCGCACTTTTCTGCCATAATGGACGCTTTCGTTGTTACTCCTCAGGAGCCCACCATGGATTTTACCGCCGGACTGATGCCGCTTGAGACGGCACTCACGCAGATGCTTGACCGACTTTCGCCGCTGCAAGACGTCGAAACGCTGCCCCTCGTGCGCTGTTTTGGCCGAATCGCCGCGCGCGATATCGTCTCTCCGCTTAACGTGCCGGGGTTCGATAATTCCGCGATGGACGGTTATGCGGTACGCCTGGCGGACCTCCAGACGGGCAACGCCCTGCCGGTGGCGGGTAAAGCCTTTGCCGGTCAGCCGTTTAGCGGTGAATGGCCTGTGGGCACCTGCGTGCGCATCATGACCGGCGCGCCGGTTCCGCCAGGCTGCGATGCCGTGGTGATGCAGGAAGAAACTGAACAGACGGACGACGGTGTGCGTTTTACCGCCAGCGTCAAAGCGGGCCAGAACATCCGCCGTACCGGCGAGGACATTACCCTTGGCGCAACGGTCTTTGCCGCCGGGCAGAAGCTGACGGTGGCGGAGCTGCCGGTGCTGGCCTCGCTCGGCATCGCGGACATTGACGTTATCCGGAAAGTGCGCGTCGCGGTGTTCTCCACCGGTGACGAGCTGCAGCTTCCGGGCCAGCCGCTGCAGGACGGTCAGATTTACGACACCAACCGGCTGGCAGTCCAACTGATGCTGGAGCAGCTGGGCTGCGAAGTGATTAATCTCGGCATCATTCCTGACGATCCGGAAAAACTGCGCGCGGCATTTATTGAGGCGGATAAATCCGCCGATGTGGTCATCAGCTCCGGCGGCGTCTCCGTGGGAGAAGCGGATTACACCAAAACCCTTCTTGAAGAGCTGGGCGAAATCGCCTTCTGGAAGCTGGCAATCAAACCGGGCAAACCGTTCGCGTTTGGCAAGCTTCCGCACAGCTGGTTCTGCGGTCTGCCGGGTAACCCGGTCTCAGCGGCACTCACCTTTTACCAGCTGGTGATCCCGCTGCTGGCGAAGCTTTCCGGCAACACCGCCAGCCCGCTGCCGGAACGCCTGCGCGTGCGCGCCGCGACGCGCCTGAAAAAATCGCCGGGTCGGCTTGATTTCCAGCGCGGCATTCTGGCGCATAACGCGCACGGTGAGCTGGAAGTCAGCACGACCGGGCACCAGGGTTCGCACATTTTCAGCTCCTTCAGCCTGGGCAACTGCTTTATCGTGCTGGAGCGCGAGCGCGGCAACGTGGAAGCGGGTGAATGGGTTGAGGTAGAGCGCTTCAACCACCTGTTCGGAGGCTGACATGACGTTGGAACTGAGCGACCAGGAGATGATGCGCTACAACCGCCAGATTGTCCTGCGTGGATTTGATTTCGAGGGACAGGAAGCACTCAAGGCGGCCAGCGTGCTGGTTGTTGGCCTCGGCGGGCTCGGCTGCGCCGCCGCGCAATACCTGGCCGCGGCGGGCGTGGGCAGGATGACGCTGCTGGATTTTGATACCGTATCGGTGTCTAATCTCCAGCGCCAGACGCTGCACAGCGACGCGACCATTGGCGAGCCAAAAGTGGAATCCGCCCGGGCTACGCTGGCGCGCATCAACCCCAACGTTCAGTTCACCCTGCTTGACGCGATGCTGGATGACGAGGCGTTATTTGCGCAGATTGCGCAGCACGATCTGGTGCTCGACTGCACCGATAACGTCGCCGTTCGTAACCAGCTTAATGCAGGCTGTTTTGCCCACAAAACCCCGCTGGTCTCCGGTGCGGCGATCCGCATGGAGGGGCAGATCAGCGTCTTCACCTATGCGGAGGGGGCCCCCTGCTACCGCTGCCTGAGCCGTCTGTTTGGTGAGAATGCGCTAACATGCGTTGAGGCGGGCGTGATGGCGCCGCTCGTCGGCGTGATTGGGTCGCTGCAGGCGATGGAAGCGATTAAAGTGCTGGCACATTACGGTACGCCTGCCGCAGGAAAAATCGTGATGTATGACGCGATGACCTGCCAGTTCCGCGAGATGAAGCTGATGCGTAATCCGGGGTGTGAGGTTTGTGGAGGTTAAAGCAAACGGCAACCTTCAGGTTGCCGTTTAAGTGTTTGCTCCCTCTCCCTGTGGGAGAGGGTTGGGGTGAGGGCATCAGGCCGCACCCGTCAGATCGACGTCCGACCAAACGCCCCCTGCCAGTCCTGCTCAAACTTCACAATCGCTGCGTCTACCGCAGGAGAGGTAATAAACTGCTGCGCCACGTCCAGCGGCAGCGTGATGGACTCGCATCCTGCCAGCAGGCAGTCCAGCGCCTGACGTGGGGTTTTAAAGCTCGCGGCCAGCACTTTTGATTGCGGGGCGTGCAGCGTCAGCAGCTGTTGCAGCTCAACCACGGTCTGGATACCGTCCCCGCCCTGCGCGTCCACGCGGTTCACGTATGGCGCGACATACTCTGCTCCTGCCAGCGCAGAGAGCATACCCTGGGCCGCGCCGTACACCGCCGTACCCAGCGTCGGAATGCCTTCCGCTTTCAGCATCTTGATGGCTGCCAGCCCTTCGGCAGTTACCGGCACTTTCACCACCAGGTCGTTAATCATCGCGCGCAGCTTACGCGCGTCTTCCACCATACCTTCAGCGGTCGTCGCCATCACCTGCGCGAACAGACGGCCTTTACCGCCCATCGCGTCGTGCAGCGCGGGCAGAAGCTCATCCAGCGGCGTTTTACCTGCCGCCACAATGCTTGGGTTGGTGGTCACGCCCGCCAGCGGGAAGATACGCGCCAGCTTTTTGACTGCCGCAACGTCTGATGTGTCGAGATAAAGTTCCATGATGTCACCCTCAAAATTAGCCTGCGCTTAACCTATCACAGGAAAACCTGCTCAGGAGTTGACCTGCATCAAGATAACTTTCATTCGAAAGTCATTTAATCTTCATATGCAACTTGAGGGTAAAAACATGATCTTCAATATTCAGCGTTACTCCACCCACGATGGCCCCGGTATTCGTACCGTGGTGTTCCTGAAAGGCTGCTCGCTGGGCTGCCGCTGGTGCCAGAACCCGGAAAGCCGTTCCCGTAGCCGGGACGTGCTGTTTGATGCGCGCCTGTGCCTTGACGGCTGCGACCTGTGTCAGCAGGCGGCGCCGGGCTGTATCGAACGCGCGCTGAATGGTCTCGTCATCCACCGTGAAAAAATGTGTGAAGAGACGCTCAACGCCCTTACCGACTGCTGCCCGACGCAGGCGCTGACCGTATGCGGTGAAGAACAGCAGGTGGGCGAGATCATGGCGACCGTGCTGCGCGATAAGCCCTTTTACGACCGCAGCGGCGGCGGTATTACGCTTTCCGGCGGCGAGCCGTTTATGAAACCGGAGCTGGCGCACGCGCTGTTTAAAGCCAGCCACGAACAGGGGATCCACACCGCCGTTGAAACCTGTCTTCACGTGCCGTGGCACTATATCGAGCCTTCATTACCGTACGTCGATCTGTTCCTCGCCGACCTGAAACACGTCGATCCTGAGGTGTTCAAACAGTGGACGGACGGCTCGGCCAAACGGATCCTCGATAACCTGAAGCGCCTTGCCGCTGCCGGGAAAAAAATCACCATTCGCGTACCGCTGATTCAGGGCTTCAATGCCGATGAAGCGTCCGTGACCGCCATTACCAACTTCGCCGCCGATGAACTTGGCGTCGATGATATTCATTTTCTGCCGTATCACACGCTGGGCATGAACAAATACACCCTGCTTGGCCAACCCTACTCTGCCCCTGACAAACCGCTGGATAACCCTGCCCTGCTAGACTTCGCGCAGCAGTACGCCTGCCAGAAAGGGTTAACCGCGACCTTACGAGGATAAACCTATGACGACGTTAAATCTCAACACCCTCAGCGAGCGCATCAAGGCGCACAAAACCGCGCTGGTCCATATCGTTAAGCCGCCGGTCTGTACCGAGCGCGCGCAGCATTACACCGAAATGTACCAGCAGCACATGGACAAGCCGATCCCGGTGCGTCGCGCCCTGGCGCTGGCGCATCATCTGGCTGAGCGTACCATCTGGATCAAACACGACGAGCTGATTATCGGTAACCAGGCAAGCGAAGTTCGCGCCGCACCCATCTTCCCGGAATACACCGTCTCCTGGATTGAAAAAGAGATCGACGATCTGGCGGACCGTCCGGGCGCGGGCTTTGCGGTGAGCGAAGAGAACAAGCGCGTCCTGCATGCGATCTGCCCGTGGTGGCGCGGCCAGACGGTGCAGGATCGCTGCTACGGCATGTTCACCGACGAGCAAAAAGGCCTGCTGGAAACCGGTATTATCAAAGCCGAAGGCAACATGACCTCCGGCGACGCGCACCTGGCGGTGAACTTCCCGCTGGTGCTGGAGAAAGGTCTCGACGGCCTGCGCGCTAAAGTCGCCGAGCGCCGCTCGCGTATCAACCTGACGGTGCTGGACGATCTGCACGGCGACCAGTTCCTGAAAGCGATCGATATCGTGCTGGACGCGGTGAGCCTGCACATCAAACGTTTTGCCGCTCTGGCACGCGAAATGGCGGCCACGGAAACCCGCGAAAGCCGCCGCGACGAGCTGCTGGCGATGGCGGAAAACTGCGACGTGATTGCCCACGAGCCGCCAAAAACCTTCTGGCAGGCGCTGCAGCTGTGCTATTTCATTCAGCTGATCCTGCAGATTGAGTCTAACGGTCACTCCGTGTCGTTCGCCCGTATGGACCAGTATCTCTATCCGTTCTACCGCCGCGACGTGGAGCTGAACCAGAGTCTCGACCGCGAACACGCGATTGAGCTGCTGCACAGCTGCTGGCTGAAGCTGCTGGAAGTGAACAAGATCCGCTCCGGCTCGCACTCTAAGGCCTCTGCCGGTAGCCCGCTGTACCAGAACGTCACCATCGGCGGCCAGAAGCTGGTCAACGGTGAGCCAATGGACGCGGTCAACCCGCTCTCCTACGCGATTCTGGAATCCTGCGGTCGCCTGCGCTCCACTCAGCCGAACCTGAGCGTGCGTTACCACGCAGGCATGAGCAACGACTTCCTTGACGCCTGCGTACAGGTGATCCGCTGCGGCTTCGGGATGCCGGCGTTCAACAACGATGAAATCGTTATCCCGGAATTTATCAAGCTCGGCGTTGAACGTGATGACGCCTATGACTACGCGGCCATCGGCTGTATCGAAACCGCCGTGGGCGGCAAGTGGGGCTATCGCTGCACCGGCATGAGCTTTATCAACTTTGCCCGCGTGATGCTCGCCGCGCTGGAAGGCGGCCGCGACGCCACCAGCGGTAAGGTATTCTTGCCGCAGGAAAAAGCGCTCTCTGCCGGTAACTTCGATAACTTCGAGGAGGTGATGGCGGCGTGGGATACGCAGATTCGCTACTACACCCGCAAATCCATCGAAATTGAGTACGTGGTGGACACCATGCTGGAAGAGAACGTGCACGATATTCTCTGCTCGGCGCTGGTGGACGACTGCATCGAACGCGCGAAAAGCATCAAGCAGGGCGGCGCGAAGTATGACTGGGTTTCCGGCCTGCAGGTGGGTATCGCCAACCTCGGCAACAGTCTGGCGGCGGTGAAGAAGCTGGTGTTTGAACAGGGCGTCATCGGTCAACAGCAGCTGGCGGCCGCGCTGGCGGATGATTTCGACGGGTTGACCCACGAGCAGCTGCGTCAGCGTCTGATCAACGGCGCGCCGAAGTACGGTAACGACAACGACAGCGTGGATATGCTGCTGACGCGTGCTTACCAGACCTACATTGAAGAGCTGAAGCAGTACCACAACCCGCGCTATGGTCGTGGTCCGATTGGCGGTAACTACTACGCGGGCACCTCCTCCATTTCCGCAAACGTGCCGTTTGGCGCGGCAACGATGGCGACTCCGGACGGACGTAAGGCGCATACCCCGCTGGCGGAAGGGGCAAGCCCGGCGTCCGGTACCGACCACCTCGGCCCGACGGCGGTCATCGGCTCCGTGGGTAAACTCCCTACCGAGGCGATTCTGGGCGGCGTGCTGCTGAACCAGAAGCTGAACCCGTCGACGCTGGAAAACGACAGCGATCGCCAGAAGCTGATGGTGCTGCTGCGCACTTTCTTCGAGGTGCATAAAGGCTGGCATATTCAGTACAACATCGTCTCGCGCGAAACGCTGCTGGAAGCGAAGAAACACCCTGACCAGTACCGCGATTTAGTGGTACGCGTAGCGGGCTACTCGGCGTTCTTCACCGCCCTGTCGCCGGATGCACAGGACGATATTATTGCGCGTACCGAGCATACGCTGTAAAAAAACGCCCGGTGGCGCTGCGCTTACCGGGCCTACATTGTCTCCCCCGCAGGCCGGGTAAGGCGAAGCCGCCACCCGGCTTTCTGACTTTCATTCGAAATTAAATTTGTGCTCCCCGTCACCTTGTTATTAGAATGTTTCAAAACGCAGTGACCCAGGAGCACAGTATGACCGTAAAAGTTATCGTCACCGATATGGACGGAACTTTCCTTGATGATGCCAAGCAGTACGATCGTGACCGCTTCCAGGCACAGTTTGAGCAGCTTAACGCCCGCGGTATTGAATTCGTTGTCGCCAGCGGCAATCAGTATTATCAGCTCATCTCCTTCTTCCCTGAGCTAAAAGATCGAATCTCCTTCGTGGCGGAAAACGGCGCGCTGGTGTTCGATCACGGGGAACACGTTTTCCACGGCGAACTGACTCGCCATGAGTCGCAGATCGTCATTGGCGAACTGCTGAAAGATAACGCGCTGAACTTCGTGGCCTGCGGGCTGCAGAGCGCTTACGTCAGCGATAAAGCCCCGGACGAATTTGTGGCGCTGATGTCTAAGCACTACCATCGCTTAACGCGCGTCAGCGATTATCACGAGATTGACGATGTGCTGTTCAAGTTCTCACTGAACCTGCCCGACAGCGATATCCCGAACCTGATCGACGCGCTGCATGTTTCTCTCGACGGCATTATGAAACCGGTCACCAGCGGCTTTGGGTTTGTGGACTTGATCATTCCTGGCCTGCATAAAGCCAACGGCATCAGCCGCCTGCTGAAGCGCTGGGAGCTCTCCCCACAGCAGTGCGTGGCCATTGGCGACAGCGGCAATGACGCGGAGATGCTGAAGCTGGTGAAATACTCATTTGCGATGAACAACGCGGCAGAAAGCATCAAACAGATCGCCCGCTACAGCACCGACGACAACAACCACCAGGGCGCGCTGAACGTCATTCAGGCCGTGCTCGATAACCATTCCCCGTTCGACGCCTAATCTCTCTCCCGCCGGAGCCCCGCTCCGGCCTATCACTCTTTTTCCGACCTGTGGCTTGCGTCAAGTTTTTAAACTTGCATTAACTTATTTTTAACTTAAAGTATCACTTGTAGATATTTTTACTTTCGAATGAAAGATGCGAGGCAGTTATGACCTTTACCAGTGAAACTTTGCCAGCGGACCACAAAGCGGCAATTCGTCAGATGAAGCGCGAGCTACGCACCCAGATCGGTGATGTTCAGGCGGTGTTCGACAAGCTCAGCGACAACATTGCCACCCGCGTGGCAGAGATCAACGCCCTCAAGAATAAAGGCCAACCCGTCTGGCCGACGATCCCGTTCGCGGATGTGAAAAACGGCACAATCACCGCTGAACAGCGCGAGGCGGTTAAGCGTCGGGGCTGCGCGGTGATCAAAGGTCATTTTCCGCGCGAACAGGCGCTGGCGTGGGATCAGTCGATGCTCGACTATCTCGATCTCAATAAGTTTGACGAGGTGTATAAAGGGCCGGGCGATAACTTCTTCGGCACCTTAACCGCCTCTCGTCCGGAGATTTACCCGATCTACTGGTCGCAGGCGCAAATGCAGGCGCGTCAGAGCGAAGAGATGGCGCAGGTGCAGTCGTTCCTGAACCGTTTATGGACATTCGAGAGCAACGGCAAGCAGTGGTTCGACCCGGATGTCAGCGTGATTTATCCGGATCGTATTCGCCGCCGCCCACCGGGCACCACCTCTAAAGGGCTGGGCGCGCACACCGATTCCGGCGCGCTGGAGCGCTGGCTGCTGCCTGCCTATCAGCAGGTGTTTGCCCGCGTGTTTGACGGCAATATTGATAAGTACGATCCGTGGAACGCCGCGCACCGCACCGAAGTGGAAGAGTACACCGTGGATAACACCACCAAGTGTTCGGTGTTCCGTACTTTCCAGGGCTGGACGGCGCTGTCGGACATGATCCCCGGCCAGGGACTGCTGCACGTGGTGCCCATCCCGGAAGCGATGGCGTACATTCTGCTGCGTCCGCTGCTGGACGACGTGCCGGAAGACGAACTCTGCGGCGTCGCGCCGGGCCGCGTGCTGCCGATTTCGGAAAAATGGCACCCGCTGCTCATCGAAGCATTAACCAGCATACCGGCGCTGGACGCAGGGGATTCCGTGTGGTGGCACTGCGATGTGATCCACTCCGTCGCTCCGGTGGAAAATCAGCAGGGCTGGGGCAACGTGATGTACATCCCTGCCGCGCCGATGTGCGAGAAGAACCTCGCCTACGCGAAAAAGGTGAAGGAAGCGCTGGAAACCGGTGCGTCACCGGGAGATTTCCCGCGTGAAGATTATGAAAAAAGCTGGCTGGACCGCTTTACCGTGAACGATCTCAACATCCACGGCAAGCGCGCGCTGGGTATGGTTTAACTGTCGTACAGCCCTTCCCGCTCAACGGCGGTGCGTCGTTTCCCCTGACGTATCCGCCGTACTGATTCCCGCACGGTCAGCGTGCCGTTCAGCAGCAAGGTTCCCACCGGCGCGTCAGGGCGCATCAGCCGCTGCTGGAGCATATGTACCGCTTCCGTTCCCAGTTCATCACGCGGGACATGCACTGCCGTCAGGGGCACATCCTGAATCGCCGCCAGATTAAAGCCGTCGATGCTCATGACGGAAACGTCCTGCGGTACCCGCAATCCCTGTTTCTGCAAAGCGCTGATGGTGCCCGCCGCCATAAAGTCGCCGCCGACCAAAAACGCGGTGGGCAGATCTTTTCCCTTCTGCTGGTTAAGCCACTCGCTAACCAGCTGTTCCGTTTCGCGCGCGCTAAAGCTCGGCACCACCAGCAGATCGCCCTTGTCGCTGAACGTCAGGTTATGGGCGTGCCACGCGTCGCGGATCCCTGCCAGGCGCAGCTCCATGGTGTAACGGCGCAGGCACAGCACGTTCATCACGTCGCGGTGTCCCATTTCGAACAGGTATTCCGCCGCCCGCTCGCCAATGGCGCGATGGTCCGGCGCTACGGCAGGCAGACGCATGTGGCGGTCACGGCAGTTAATTAGCATGCAGGGTTTTCCCACGTCCACCGCCAGATCGTGGATATGCGGATCGTCAATACCGAGCAGAATGGCTGCCTGGGTATCCGGCTCGTTCATGCGTGCCAGAAAAAGCTGTGCGTCGCTGTCGTTCTCCTCCAGCGCACAGTAGCGTAGCCGAACCTCGTGCGAAGCCAGCCCTTTGCTGACGCTCTGGATCACGCGGTAGTAAAAGATGTCGGACCGCTCGTCAAAGGCTCGCTGGGGAGCAAAAACCACCAGGCTGTTAAGCAGCAGACGCCCCGCCGCCATGCCATCCATCACCCCCAGCTCCCGTGCGCACGCCAGCACCTTTGCACGCGCTTTTTCGCTGGTGTTCGCTTTGCCCGCCAGCACGCGGGAAACGGTACTGATAGAGAGCTGCGTACGGGCCGCGATTTCGGTGATTTTTAGCCTTTTGTCCATTTTGTGATCTGGCTCCATTTGCGAAATGAAAAAATTTTCATAGCGTATCTGTCAGGTAATAACGGGCATAACGACCATCATGCCAGAGGGTTTGCGCCCGTTATGAGAAACTTTGCACAAAATCCACTATTGCCCACTCATTTTCTCCCTTAAGGTGAACTTGTCACACAACTTCCATACTAGTTGTATAGCAACTTAAGCATTCTAAACGGATAGAAATCAAAGGCATAACAATCTGTGTGACACCTGAACCTCCGTCCCCTTAGCGTCCGTCTTGTGGAGAGTAAAATGAGTCAGGACATCAATAACACCGTTGCGACAAGCAAAACCCGTCGCGTCATCAAGAACCTGCGCTGGTACGTGCTGGTGCTGTTTTTACTGGGCGTCACCGTTAACTACATCACCCGAAACTCATTGGGGATCCTCGCGCCGGAACTGAAAGAGAGCCTCGGGATCACCACCGAGCAATACTCCTGGATCGTCGGCGCATTCCAGATCGCCTACACCATTTTCCAGCCCCTGTGCGGCTGGCTGATTGACGTCATCGGCCTGAAGATTGGCTTTATGGTCTGCGCCGGGATCTGGGCGCTGATGTGTATCTTCCACGCGGGGGCCGGAAGCTGGCTGCACCTGGCTATCCTGCGCTTCTTTATGGGGGCCTCTGAGGCCGCCGCAACCCCGGCGAACGCCAAAACCATCGGTGAATGGTTCCCGAAATCGGAACGTCCTGTTGCCGCCGGTTGGGCGGGCGTGGGCTTCTCCATCGGTGCGATGCTGGCCCCGCCTATTATCTACTTTGCTCACGCGTCGTTTGGCTGGCAGGGTGCGTTTATGTTTACCGGCGTGCTGGCGCTGCTGTGGGTGATCCTCTGGTGGGCGTTCTACCACAACCCGGAGCAGCACCCGAACCTGAGCAAGGATGAGCTGGCATTTATCAAGCAGGATAACGAACCGCCTGCGGTCAAACTGCCGTTCCTGACCGCGCTGAAAACCGTCTCGAAAAACAAACGTTTCTACGGTATCGCCATCCCGGCCTTTATGGCGGAACCGGCCTGGGCGGTGTTGAGCTTCTGGGTGCCGCTGTATCTCGCCAAAGAACACGGCATGGACCTGAAGCAGATTGCGATGTTCGCCTGGCTGCCATTCCTCGCTGCTGACCTCGGCAGCGTGGCAAGTGGCTACCTGACGCGATTGTACACCCGCCTGTTCGGCTGCTCCCGCGTTAACTCCGTCGTCGCCAGCTCCGTCACCGGCGCGTTTCTGATGATTTCTCTGGGCATTGTCGCCATTACCCGCGACCCGTATATCACCATCGTGCTGATCTCCATCGGCGGCTTTGGGCACCAGATTATCTCCTGCATGCTCAGCGCCCTGGTCGTGGAGTCGTTTGATAAGGGCCAGATGGCGACCGTCAACGGCATGCGCGGCTCGGCGGCGTGGATCGCCAGCTTCCTGTTCTCGCTGTTAATCGGTGTGACCGCCGACAAAATCGGCTTTAACCCGCTCTTTATTGCCATGGGCTTCTTTGACCTGATTGGCGCTGTCTTCCTGGTAGCATTTATTGCTGAACGTCGCGCCAAGCGCGCCTGATAGTGGATGTATTGCATATGAAAACCCTGAAAAACTGGACCGTTGATACGCAGTCGGCAAACCATCTGGAACTGCTGGTGGATAACCAGCACCGCCTGTGCCTGTATGTGCTGGAAGAGAACCTGTTCCGCGTGCTGATCAAACGCAAAGGTGAACTGGCGCTGGACCGCACCTGGAGCATCGCCCCGGCGCAAGACGTGCCGTGGGAAGGTCGCCGTCGTGACGATGTCAGTGGCTTTACCTGCCCGGCCTGGACGCTGACGCGGCAGGAAAATACCGTGACGGTGGCGACGGAGCAGCTTCGGGTGACCGTCCACCAGCCCCTGTGGCTGGAGTGGCACTACCGCAATGACGCGGGCGAGTGGCAGCCGCTGGTCAATGACCGTCCGACCAGTGCGTACCTGCTGAACGCCCACGGTGACGGCGTGGCGCACTATCTGAGCCGTCGCAAGGACGAACGTTTCTACGGGCTGGGCGAGAAAGCGGGCGATCTACAGCGCAACGGTAAACGCTACGAGATGCGCAACCTGGATGCGATGGGCTACAACGCCGCCAGCACCGACCCGCTGTACAAGCACATTCCATTCACCCTTACCCGTCGCGACGACGTGAGCTACGGCCTGTTCTACGATAACCTGAGCAGCTGCTGGCTGGATCTGGGCAACGAGATCGACAACTACCACACCGCCTATCGGCGCTGGCAGGCAGAAGCGGGCGATATCGATTACTACATCTTTACCGGCAAGCGCGTACTGGACGTCACCAAAGCCTTCGTGCGTCTGACCGGGAAAACGCTGTTCGGACCGAAATGGAGCCTGGGCTACAGCGGCTCGACCATGCACTATACCGACGCGCCGGACGCGCAAAACCAGCTGATGAACTTTATCCGCCTGTGTGAAGAACACGCGATTCCATGCGACTCGTTCCAGCTCTCCTCAGGCTATACCTCCATTAACGGCAAGCGCTACGTCTTTAACTGGAACCATGACAAAGTGCCGCAGCCGAAGGTGATGAGCCAGGCGTTCCACGATGCCGGGTTAAAGCTGGCAGCCAACATCAAGCCTTGTCTGCTGCAGGATCATCCCCGCTATAACGAAGTGGCGGAACGTGGCCTGTTCATTCCCGACTCAGAAACTGATGCACCTGAACGTTCCAGCTTCTGGGATGACGAAGGATCACATCTCGATTTCACCAACCCGCAAACGGTGCAGTGGTGGCAGAACGGCGTGACCACGCAGCTGCTGGAGATGGGGATCGACTCGACCTGGAACGATAACAACGAATACGAAGTATGGGACGGGGAAGCACGCTGTTTTGGCTTCGGCAAAGAGATTGCCATCAAACACATTCGCCCGGTGATGCCGCTGCTGATGATGCGCGCCTCGCTGGAAGCGCAGCAGCGTTTCGCGCCGGAAAAACGTCCGTATCTCATTTCCCGCTCCGGCTGCGCCGGGATGCAGCGCTACGTCCAGACCTGGAGCGGCGATAACCGCACTCACTGGGATACCCTGCGCTATAACATCCGCATGGGGCTGGGCATGAGCCTCTCCGGGCTGTTCAACGTCGGCCACGACGTCGGCGGTTTCTCCGGCGACAAGCCAGACGCCGAGCTGTTCGTGCGCTGGGTGCAAAACGGCGTGATGCATCCGCGCTTTACCATTCACTCGTGGAACGATGACCACACGGTCAACGAGCCGTGGATGTACCCGGGCGTGACCCCCGCTATTCGCGGTGCGATTGAGCTGCGCTACCGTCTGCTGCCCTATCTCTACACCCTGCTCTGGCAGGCGCACGCCGACGACGAACCGATGCTGCGCCCGACCTTCCTCGACCACGAGCACGACGCGCGGACCTTCGAAGAGTGCGATGACTTCCTGCTGGGCCGCGACCTCCTTGTCGCCAGCGTCGTCGAGGCCGGGCAGCGTAAACGCCACGTCTGGCTGCCGGATAACGAAACCGGCTGGTACGATTTCTACACTCACGAATGGTTCGCTGGCGGACAAGCGATCGTCCTCGACGCGCCGCTGGAGAAACTGCCGCTGCTGGTGCGCGCCGGTGCCGGTCTGCCGCTCAGCGAGCGCATCCGTCACGTGAGCGCCGAAAAAGACGATACCCGCGAGCTGAAGCTGTTCCCGGTGAAAGGCGTCGGCACCACGTCCGGCCTGCTGTTTGAAGATGACGGCGAGTCCTGGGGCTACCAGAACGGCAATGCGCTGTGGGTGGCATGGGAAATGGTGTGCGACGGGGCAACCGTCAACCTGAACATCAGTGCACGCGGTGATTATCGTCCGGCGTGGAACGCGCTGAAGGTGTCGTTACCGGCGGGGGAAAAACGTAAGCTGCTGGTGAATGGTGAAGAAAGGTGTGATTGGGTGGTGTAGTGCGGCCTGATGCCCTCACCCTGACCCTCTCCCACAGGGAGAGGGAATGGAACGTAGACCGGGTAAGGCGAAGCCGCCACCCGGCTTTTTTTAACTCTCGATACCTTTGCTGCGCAGGTAATCTTCGTAGTTACCGGTGAAGTCCACCACGCGCTCTGGCGTAATTTCGATCACGCGGGTCGCCAGCGAGCTGACGAATTCACGGTCGTGAGAAACGAAGATCAGCGTGCCCTGATACATCTCCAGCGCCATGTTCAGCGATTCGATAGATTCCATATCCAGGTGGTTAGTCGGTTCGTCCATTACCAGGATATTGGGTTTTTCCATCATCAGCTTGCCGAACAGCATGCGACCCTTTTCACCACCGGACAGCACTTTCGCCGGCTTTTTGATGTCGTCCTGACTGAACAGCAGACGACCCAGAATGCTACGCACCGCCTGCTCGTCGTCGCCTTCCTGCTTCCACTGGCTCATCCAGTCAAACACGGTCAGGTCGTTTTCGAACTCATATTCATGGTCCTGCGCGTAGTAACCAATCTGCGCATTTTCTGACCACTTCACGGTGCCGTTGTCCGGCTGCAGTTCACCAACCAGGGTTTTCAGCATGGTGGATTTACCCACGCCGTTGGCACCCAGAATGGCAATCTTCTCGCCCACTTCCAGCAGCAGGTTGAAGTTTTTAAACAGCGGACCTTCATCGAAGCCTTTGGTAAGGGCTTCCACTTCCAGCGCGTTACGGAACAGTTTCTTGTCCTGCTCGAAGCGGATGAACGGGTTCTGACGGCTGGAAGCTTTGACTTCTTCCAGCTTGATTTTGTCGATCTGACGGGCGCGGGACGTCGCCTGACGAGACTTAGAGGCGTTCGCGCTGAAGCGGCTGACGAAGGATTGCAGGTCCGCAATCTGCGCTTTCTTCTTGGCGTTGTCGGCCAGCAGGCGTTCACGCGCCTGGGTCGCAGCCGTCATGTATTCGTCGTAGTTGCCCGGGTACACGCGCAGCTCGCCGTAGTCCAGATCCGCCATGTGCGTACAGACCATGTTCAGGAAGTGACGGTCGTGCGAAATGATGATCATGGTGCTGTCGCGGTCGTTCAGCGTCTGCTCCAGCCAGCGGATGGTGTCGATGTCCAGGTTGTTCGTTGGTTCGTCGAGAAGCAGGATGTCCGGGTTAGAGAACAGCGCCTGCGCCAGCAGGACACGCAGCTTCCAGCCTGGCGCGACTTCACTCATCGGGCCGTAATGCTGTTCAACAGGAATGCCCACACCCAGCAGTAGCTCGCCCGCACGCGCTTCAGCTGAATAGCCATCCATCTCGCCGTAATGCGTTTCCAGTTCGGCCACTTTGTAGCCGTCCTCTTCGCTCATTTCAGCCAGGGCGTAAATGCGATCGCGCTCCTGCTTCACTTCCCACAGCTCCGCGTGCCCCATGATCACGGTGTCCAGCACGGTGAACTCTTCGAAGGCGAACTGATCCTGACGCAGCTTACCGATGCGCTCGTTCGGATCGAGCGACACGTTGCCAAGCGTCGGCTCCAGGTCGCCGCCGAGGATCTTCATAAAGGTGGATTTTCCGCTACCGTTGGCACCAATCAGGCCGTAACGGTTGCCGCCGCCAAATTTGACGGAAATGTTTTCGAACAGCGGCTTACTGCCAAACTGCATAGTGACGTTGCTGGTAACTAACACGGGGAGATTCCTGCGAAAAGTGTGATAAACACGGCATTATGCCACAATTCCGAATTGAGATCCCGTGTTGCGACAATCCACTAAACTTTAACAAAATCGAAAAAAATGTGATTTCGTACACATCTGAATTCCCTGCGAGCGGGAATGCACATATAATGCGCTCCCATCATAGATTCAGACTTATCAACTCATCGCCTGAATGGCTTAGATACCTCGCACAACATGAACATGAAATTAACAACGCTTTTTGCGGCGGCGTTAGCCGTAGTAGGTTTTTGTAAGACCGCGTCTGCGGTGACGTATCCCCTGCCGACAGACGGAAGCCGTCTGGTGGGCGAAAACCAGGTGGTGACGGTACCAGAAGGTAACTCTCAGCCGCTGGAGTATTTCGCCGCACAGTACCAGCTGGGCCTGTCCAACATGCTGGAAGCAAACCCGGGCGTTGACCCGTATCTGCCAAAAGCGGGTACCGTACTGAATATTCCTCAGCAGCTGATCCTGCCGGACACCGTTCATGAAGGTATCGTCATTAACAGCGCCGAAATGCGTCTGTATTACTACCCGAAAGGCACCAACACCGTTATCGTGCTGCCAATCGGTATCGGCCAGCTGGGTAAAGATACCCCAATGAACTGGACCACCAAAGTTGAGCGTAAGAAAGCGGGCCCAACCTGGACCCCTACCGCCAAAATGCACGCAGAATACATCGCTGCCGGCGAACCGCTGCCAGCCGTTGTGCCAGCCGGCCCGGATAACCCGATGGGTCTGTACGCGCTGTACATTGGCCGTCTGTACGCCATTCACGGCACCAACGCCAACTTCGGTATCGGCCTGCGCGTAAGCCACGGCTGCGTGCGTCTGCGTAACGACGACATCAAGTTCCTGTTCGAAAACGTGCCGGTCGGTACGCGCGTGCAGTTCATTAACGAACCGGTAAAAGCCACCACTGAGCCAGACGGTAGCCGTTACATTGAAGTGCACAACCCGCTGTCTACCAGCGAAGACCAGATCAACAACAACGAAGTCGTCCCTGTTACGCTGAACAGCGCGGTGCAGGCGGTGACCTCTCAGCCTGACGTGGAAACGACCATCGTTGACCAGGCCGTGCAGAACCGCTCCGGTATGCCGGTGCGTTTGAACTAATAACGAGCATTAAAAAAGCGGGCTTCGATGCCCGCTTTTTTTTACCCGTTATTCACGATAACTATCCCGCCGTGGTCGTACCGATAGTGGCAGTGGGCATATTCCAGCGGCGTGCCATCTTCCAGATAAATGACCTGCTCCACCTCCAGCACCGGATCGGTTTCCTCGCAGACCAGATGTTGCCTGTCCAGCGCATTGGGTTTTAGCGCCCGCACCACCCTGTATGACCCCATAATTTTCAGCCCCAGCGTCTCCTGAACATACTGAAACACCGAACCGTCAAGATGGCTTTTCGTCAGGCCGGGCACCAGGGTCATCGGCATTACCGTTGAATCCAGCGACATCGGTTCACCGTTTAATAAACGCAGGCGAATAAAATCATAGACCGGCGCATCGGCATTAATCATCAGCGACGCCTGCTCTTTCTCGTTCGGGAAGCGCAGTTCAAAATGCACCACCTGGCTCGTGACCGTACCCAGATGTTCCCAGGTTTTGGTGGCACCAAAATAGTCGCTGCCGGAGAGATCCCACTGGGAAAGCTGAAGGAAGTTTTTGCGGATAAAGGTGCCCTGCCCCTGACGGGTATAAACCAGACCTTCGACAATCAGCTGGCGCATCGCCTGCTGGATGGTCATCCGGCTGGTGCTGAACTCCGCCGCCAGCGCAAACTGGTCCGGAAGTGGTTCATTGGCGGCGTACTGCTGGCTGATAATGCGTTTTTTAATTTCCCGCGCTATGGTGATGTACTTCGCCGCCATCGTCCTTCCTTTCAGTTAGTTTTCTATCCCGCTGTTTTTCAACGCCACTCGCTCGGCAATCTTGAGGAAAGGCAGGTAGAAGAATACACCAAAAACAATGATTGCCAACTGCACCACCACCGCCCGCCAGTCCCCTGCCGTGGCCAGCCAGGCGCTCAGAATCGGCGGCGTGGTCCACGGGATCATCACCACGCAGCGCGACATTAACCCCAGCGTAGTGCAGAGCCAGGCAACGTAAATGCCAATCGCGGGCAACAGCACAAACGGGATCATCAGCGGCAGGTTAAAGACAATCGGCAGGCCAAAAATCACCGGCTCGTTGATGTTGAATAAACCGGGCGCCAGCGACAGGCGCGCCACCTGCTTCGCCGACTTCTGCCGGGAGAAGATAAAGATGGCGATCAGCAGCGAAATGGTGCTGCCCGTCCCGCCCACCATGCCAAACGTCGGCACGAAGATGTTGTTGATGATATGCGGGATGGGCTGGCCATTGGCAAAGGCCAGCATGTTCTCGTTGGTGTTGATCAGCAGGAACGGTTCCAGTACCACGCTGTTGACCACCGACTGATGAATCCCGAGCGTGAACAGGAAGTTACCGAAGCTGTAGATAAAAATCGTTCCCGGCAGGCTGGTGTTGATCAGCCGCAGCGGCTGCTGGATAAAGGTCGTGATGAGATGGATCAGGTCCGTGTGCAGCACGTTTGCCAGCAGTGCTGCCAGCACGGCAAATACTGACAATGTCAGAATGGTTGGGATCAGCGCGGTAAAGGATTTACTCACCGCCGGAGGCACATTTTCCCCCAGCGAAATGTGCAGCGCCTTGAGCCGCGAAATGGCAATAAACAGCTCCGTTGAGAGTAGCCCGATCAGCACTCCAGCAAAAATCCCGGTAGAGCCGATATTGGCGAACGTCAGTACCTGAGTGACGTTCACCGTGGTCTCACTGCCGACGGGCGTCAACTGCAGGCGCATCGGCATCATGATGATAAAACTGCTGACGGCGATAACCACTGCCGAGACCGGATTGTCGAAATCTTTATTGCGCGCCAGCGACCAGGCAATCATCGGGGCCAGCAGCAGCGCGGCGATATTCAGCGTGCCGTTGATTATCGCCTCCCCCCAGACCTTAAACTGCGTGAGCGTGTCGCCGTCAAAAATCCACGGGAACACCACGTTGTTCACCAGCACCGCCAGACCGGCGAGGATGAAAATCGGCATCACCGTGGCGAAGGCATCGCGCAGGGAGCGCAGGTGCACCTGGTTTGCCAGGCGCGCCGAGAACTCAACAAATTTATCGACAAAGGACTGCATATGCGGTGTGATTTTTGTTTCAGACATAGCGGATAGTTCCCATCAATCAGTCACAAAAACGGCCCGGCAGCGTACGGCTTACATCTCGCGTCCGTTGGTATGAATGACCTGTTTCAGCCAGGCGTAGCTTTTCTTCGGCACGCGCTTCAGGTCTTTCAGGTCGTGGTTTTCTCGGTTGACGTAGACCACGCCGTAGCGCTTACGCATGTCGCCCTGGGAGCTGAGAATGTCGATTAACCCCCAGCCGAGGTAGCCGATGACCTCTGCGCCATCTTCGAACATCGCCGCTTTCATTGCGTCGATATGCGCCCGGTGGTAATCGATGCGGTAGGTGTCCTCAATCGGGTTGACGCCGTCCCAGGACTCAATCACGCCAATACCGTTTTCAATCGGGAAGACCGGCATCCGCCAGTCGTTGGCGTAGCGGGTGATGATGGTGCGAAAGCCCATAGGGTCGATCTGCCAGTTCCACTCGGTGGCTTTCAGGTACGGGTTATTTTTCTCACCGTGTAGCAGGTAATAGTTGACCGGCGTGCCTTCCGGGATGGCATCGCTGTCCAGCGTTTTGCTGGCGTAATAGCTGAAGGCCATAAAGTCGTTTTTGGTGCGCGCCAGCAGCGCTAAATCTTCGTCGCGGTAGATATCGCCAAAGCCTTCCTGCTCCACCACCGCCATCACCGCCGGGCTGTAACCCTGACCCGCAAAAACGCGCAGCAGGTTCTGGTTGAGGAATTCATCGTACTGCTGGGCGCAGAAGATATCGCGCGGTTTGCAGGTGGCCGGGTAAATCAGCTGGTGCGCCAGCATGCCGCCCATCAGCTGGCCCGGTTTGGTCTGGTGCAGATACTCGGTCAGCGACATATGCGCCACCATCGCATGGTGCTGTAACTCATAGAGCTCGCGAAGGGTTTGCTCCCCTTTCAGGTAACCGGAAATGCGGAAGGCTTCCGGCATATGGAAAATGTTCTGCTCGTTGAAGGTCAGCCAGTACTTCACCCGGTCGCCAAAGCAGTCGATCATCTTCTTGCCGTAGCGGATAAAGGCCTCCATCACGCGGCGGTCGTTAAATCCGTTGTACTCCTGCGCCAGCGCCAACGGCATATCAAAGTGATAGAGGCAGATCATCGGCTCGATGCCGCGCGCGATAAGATCGTCAATAAAGCGGTCGTAAAAGGCGATCCCCTCGTCGTTGAACGCGCCATCGCCCTGCGGGCAGACACGGCTCCATGAGATCTGAAAGCGGTAGCAGTTCATGCCCAGATCCTGCATCAGGTCGAAATCTTCCCTGTAGCGGTGGTAGGAGTCGGTCGCCACTTTCCAGTCGGAGATATTTTCTCCGGCTTCACGAATGTCGTAGACCGACATGCCCTTTCCGCCCTCGTTCCATGCCCCTTCCGTCTGCATGCTGGAGACCGAGTTGCCCCATAAAAAATTGGCTGGCAGCGATGTATTCATGCTCTCTCCCTATATGACTAGTCATTTTAAATTTAATGACTAGTCATATAGGCGAAGATGAAAAGGAGATCAAAGGGGAGGATCGTTTTTTGTGAGATGGATTGAAATAATGCCTACGGAAAGTAGCCCCGGTAAGCGAAGCGCCACCGGGGAGAGGACGGTTATTGCTGTGCAAGCTGGTTACGACGATATTCCCCCTGGCGCTCAAGCATCCAGCCCGGGTATTCCCCCGGCAACGCGCTGACGGCATCAAGCTGTTTAAGCTCGTCTTCGCTTAAGCGGATCCCGGTTGCGGCGATATTGTCATTCAACTGATCGACGCGTTTCGCGCCCACGATCACGCTGGTTACCGCTTTCTGGTGAAGCAGCCACGCCAGCGCGATCTGCGCGACGGAGACGCCTTTGCTTTCGGCAATCGTGCGCATTACATCCACGCAGTCGAAGGCGCGATCTTTATTGACCGGCGGGAAGTCAAACTCCAGACGGCGCCCGCCCGATTCGCTCTGCCCGTTGCGATCGTATTTCCCGCTCAGCAGACCGCCCGCCAGCGGGCTCCAGACCATCAGCCCGACGCCTTCGCTCTGCATCATCGGCACCAGCTCGCGCTCAAGATCGCGCCCGGCGATGGTGTAATACGCCTGCAACGACGCGAAGCGTGCCAGCCCCAGACGCTCGGAGATGCCAAGCGCTTTGGCAATCTGCCACGCTGCCCAGTTCGAGACGCCGATATAGCGCACGTGGCCGTGCTGTACCAGGGTATCCAGCGCACGGAGCGTCTCTTCAATGGGGGTGGCAGGGTCAAAGCCGTGCAGTTGGTAGAGATCGATATGATCCAGCTGCAGGCGGCGCAGACTCTCCTTCACGCTGTCGATGATGTGATATCGCGAGCTGCCGCGCGAGTTCACGCCCGCGGTGCCGGTTTCACCGAACACTTTCGTCGCGACCACCACGTTCTCCCGCGGAACTTTCAGGTTCTTCAGCGCCTGGCCGGTGATCTCCTCCGAGCGCCCTTCCGAGTAAACGTCGGCGGTGTCGATAAAGTTGATCCCGGCATCCAGCGCGCGGCCCACCAGCTGTTCGGCTTCGCTCTGCTGCAGCTGGCCAATCTTGCCCCACATGCCGCCTTCCCCGCCGAAGGTCATGGTCCCGAGGCAGAGTTCAGAAACAAACAGACCGGTGTTGCCCAGTTTTTGATAACGCATAAGTCATTCCTCACATGTCGAATGGGTGCCAGTTAGTTATACCCGCCCCTCTGTCATCGCGAATGTGGCGTTCCTGTCCGTTTCTTGCCCAATCCTCTGAATTTATCCGCGCGGGGCGTCGCCAAAGACGCTGTAATCCGGGAGCTGCACCTGCTGATACGGCTCCCAGCCGCCGCCAAGCGCCTTGTAGAGCGCCACCAGATCGAGCGCGCTTTGCACCTGCGCCTGAGCGCGCTGCTGCTGAGCCTGGGCGAGCTGACGCTGGGCATCCAGTACGTCGATAAAGCTGGCGATGCCCTGTCGGTAGCTGTCGCTGGCTAAGTCAAAGGCGTTTTGCAGGGCGTCGATCGTTTTTGCGAGGCCCGCTTCACGCTGCTGGTCGGTGCGGTAGCTGACCAGCGCGTTTTCAACATCGCCGAGCGCGGTGAGCACCGTCTGCCGATAGTCCAGCACCGCTGCCCCCTGCTGCGCGCGCGCCACCTTCACGCTGGAGACCAGTCGTCCGCCCTGGAAGATCGGAATAGAAACCTGCGGACCGAAGCTGTAGAAATGGCTGCTCCAGTCGGTCAGCCAGTTGGTTTCGCTGTTACGCAGGCCAAACTGCCCGGAGAGGGTAAAACTCGGGAACAGCTCGGCCACCGAGACGCCGATTTGCGCCGTGGCGGCATGAAGATTCGCCTCCGCCTCACGCACGTCCGGACGACGGCGCGCCAGCGTGGACGGAATGCCCGTTTGCACGATATCCGGCAGCGCAGGCATTGGCTGCGCTGACTGGAGTTCGGCATCCAAAGCGCCCGGCGGCTTGCCGAGGAGGATTGCCAGGCCGTTCATCGCCTGCCGCGCCTGCGCCTGATATTGCGGCAGTTGCGCTTCCAGATTTCCCAGCTGCGCCCGGGCATTTTCTACGTCCATCTGTGGCGAGAGCCCGCCGCGCTGGCGGCTTTCGGTGAGATCCAGCGTCTGCTGCGCGCTCTCAATCTGGGTATTCAGGGTGGCGATAATGCTCTGCGCGCCGCGCAGCTGTAGCCACGCCCGCGCCACTTCCGCTTCCAGCGACACCAGCGCGTCGTTACGCTGCTCGATAGCCGCCTTCTGCTGGGCTTCCGCGGCTTCCACCTGACGGCGCACCTTGCCCCACAGGTCAATTTCCCACTGGGCGTCGAAACTGCCCTGGTAGAGGTTGATCGGCTGCGTCAGCGGGCCTAACGCGCCCCGCAGGGCTGGATCGACATTATCCAGCTGGTCATACACGCCGTGGGATTTCAGCTCGCCTTCCAGCCCGAGCTGTTGGCGCGTCGCCTGTAGATTGCCGTTAACCGACGGGAAAAATGCTCCGCCTGCCTGATTAATCTGTTCACGCGCCCCGGCGATGCGTAGCACCGTTTGCTGCAGGGTCAGGTTTCCGGCAATAGCCCGTTCAACGAGGCTATCGAGCTGCGGCGAGCCGAAGGTTTTCCACCAGCGCGGGTTGGTCGCAGCGGAGATGGTTTGCGATTTCACGCCGCTGTCGCCCTTATCGTTCCAGTGCGTGACGGCCGGCGGCGCGGGTGGCTGGTAATCCGGTCCCACGGCACAGCCAGCCAGCAGCAGCATTATCATCAGAGGGTGTAAACGTCTGTGTATCATCAATGTGCTCCTGCACTCCCCTCGCTCTTAACCGGCGAGAGCAACAAACAAAACGGAATCAGTAACAAGGCCATCACGCTCAGCAGGGTGAAGACGTCGATGTAGGCCAGGAAGCGCGACTGCTCGATCATGGTCTGGTACATCCGCCCGGTGGCAATGCCGGTTGGGTCACCCACCTGAGTCGTGAAGTTCTGGATCGCCTGGGCGCTTTCGCGTATCGCCTGCTGAAACTGCTCGTTAAACGGTGAAGCGTGATACGCCAGATGCGCGCTATGGGCCTGCGAGCGCTCGGTAATGGCCGCCGTCGAGAGCGAAATCCCAATCGAGCCCGCCACGTTGCGGAACATGGTAAACAGCGCCGCCGCGTCGGCGTTGAGCCGTCTCGGTATCGAGATGAAGGCAATCGTGGTGAGCGGCACAAACAGGAACCCCAGCCCAATCGACTGAGCGCTGCGGAACAGCACCAGGGTCTCGAAGTCGATATCCGGCGTCAGCGTGCGCGACCAGAAGAACGACACCGCCAGGCAGGTAAAGCCAAAGGCGATAATCCAGCGCGTCTGCACCACCGGCATGAGCTTCAGCACCAGCGGGATGGTGAGTACAATCAGCACCGCGCCGGGCGACAGCACCAGCCCGGACCAGGTGGCGGTATAGCCCAGATCCTGCTGCGCCAGCTGCGGGATCACCACCGAGCTGCCGTATAAAATCATCGCCATCCCAGCCATTAACAGGCTGGAGATCGCGAAGTTGCGGTCTTTCAGGCAGTAGAGATCCACCACCGGCTTTCTGGCATACACCAGCCAGTAGATCGCGCCGATGATACCGATCAGCGTCAGCACGGCGAAAGTGCGGATAAAGTTTGAGTAGAACCAGTCTTCATCCTCTCCCCGGTCCAGCATCACCTGCAAACAACCGAGCCCTAAGGCGATCAGCCCGATCCCCGTCCAGTCGATGGTTAGCTTCTCTTTCGATTTACTCTCCCACGGCGGATCTTCCAGCAGCTGATAGATCGCCAGTACCGTGACGATCCCCACCGGGATGTTGATAAAGAACACCCAGCGCCAGGAGTAGTTGTCGGTGATCCAGCCGCCGAGCGTGGGGCCGAGCACCGGCGCAACGATAATCGCAATAGAGGAGAGACCAAACGCTTTGCCCCGGTCCTCCGGCTTGAAGTAGTCGAGCAGCACCGACTGCTGGGTAGGCTGCAACCCGCCGCCAAAGAAGCCCTGCATCACGCGGAACAGGATGATCTGCCACAGCTCGGTGGCGATCCCGCACAGGAACGAGCAGACGGTGAACATCACAATGCAGATTAAGAAGAACTGCTTGCGGCCAAACACCCGACTTAGAAACGCCGAGATGGGCAGCACGATGCCGTTCGCCACCAGATAGCTGGTTAAAACCCAGGTCGATTCGTCATAGCTGGAGGAGAGCGAACCCGCGACGTGCGGCAGCGCCACGTTAACGATGGTGGTGTCCAGAATTTCCATAAACACCGCCAGGGTGACAACAATCGCCACCGCCCACGGGTTACTGGCGGGTTTCCAGCTGTCGTGGCTATGATCCGTCATTCCACTGTCACCTTCGGCGCCACCGACAGCCCCAGCGGCAGCGGTTTATTCGGGTCGAGTCCCTTATCAATCACGATTTTCACCGGCACGCGCTGCACAATTTTGACGAAGTTGCCGGTGGCATTTTCTGCCGGGAAAGCGGAGAAGCGTGAGCCACTGCCCTGCTGAATACTGTCGACGTGGCCCTCAAGTTCCATATCCGGCCACGCATCCACGGAGACGGTGACCTTATCGCCGGGCTTCATGCGTTCAAGCTGGGACTCTTTAAAATTCGCCACCACCCATACGTTAGGGGAAACCAGTGAGAACAGCGCGGTGCCCGCCTGCACCAGCGTCCCGGGCTGCACGTTGCGTTTGGTGACAAAGCCGTCGAACGGGGCGCGGACTTCAGTGTAGGAGAGATTCAGATTGGCCGTTTCGAGCTGCGCTTTCGCCTGCTCGACCTGACGCTCACGCGCTTCAACGTTGGTTTCCTGCTGGCGAATTTGCAGTTGAACCTGCTCCGCCACTTCCAGCTGCGCCTGGGCGCTGGCCAGTGCAGCCTGCGCGCTGCGCAGCTGTGCGTTCGCAGAATCAATACTTTGTTGCGTGGTCGCCCGCGGGTCGACGCCGCGTTGACGACGGTACTCCGCCTGCGCGTTCGCCAGATCGGCCTGCGCTTTCAGTACCTGCGCTTTCGCTTCGTCACGCTGGGCAGGATACTGCACTTTTGAGAGCGCCAGCTGCGCCTGGGCCTGATGGAGCTGCGCGATAGCCAGTCCAAGCTGAGCCTGAGCCTGATCGCGCTGGGCGGTGGTATCGCGTGGATCGATAACCACCAGCAGATCGCCTTTTTTCACGCGCTGGTTATCGCGCACGTGCAGCCCGGTGACATAGCCCGCCGTTTTGGGGGCAATCGTCACCACATCGCCATCGGTAAAGGCGTCGTCAGTTGTCTCTTCGTTACGGGTTAAAAACCACCAGACCAGCGCCACGACAACCATCACTACCACGACAATGCCGAGGATAATTAACGGTTTTTTGCCCGGTCGCTTACGTTCATTATTATTGTTTTCCTGCTCGTCAGCAGGCGTTTTTTGATCTTCAGCCATAGTTCAGCAACGGTCCTGTCAGTGAGCGGCATCACACTATGCCGTTCACTAAAGCTAGGACGTTGCTATACGTTTGCCAGGAAAAACTGACAAATTGCGCACTATATGAGAAGGAATAATCCGAAACCGATCGCCGCAGCCCACACCAGCATGGGGAGGGACCAGAGATGGAAGCGCCACCAGATACGACGATCGCTGGCCATTCGCAGGGCTATGAGGTTTGCCAGCGAGCCGGGCAGCAGCCTAAACCCGCCAATGTTCACCGCCCAGGCCAGAAGGGTGTCAGGCGGAACATAGTTGAGCAGCAGAATGGTGGAAGGCACGTTGCTGATAAACTGCGACAGGCCAATGGCCGTCAGCCACAGACCCGGCTGAGACAGCGTGCTGACGCTGTGCAACACGTTTTGCAGCACCGGAAGCTGGATAAGAAGATGCACATCAATAAACATCGCCATAAAGACCAGCAGCAGCGTCCAGTCCACGCTCACCAGCACCCGGCGTGCCAGCACGACAAAGCCTGCGGCGACCAGCAGCACACCCGCCAGCTCAACCTTCAGTTCCAGCGCGATGAGAAAGACGATGTACAACCCGAGGCAGCTCCAGACCAGACGCGGCTGCCACTGCGGGCCCGCGGTTCCGCTATGGTACTGCAGTTTTTTATCCGGAAAAGCAAACCAGCATACCGCCAGTAGCGACAGCATCATCACCAGTGCCAGCGGGGCCATCTGCCAGGTAAAGGCGGCAAACGACAGGCCGGACCGCCCCCAGAGCAGGATATTTTGCGGGTTGCCGATAGGGGTCAACAGAGAACCGGCGTTCACGGCCAGCGCTTCAAAGATGATCAGCCGGCTGACCGGGATCTCGCAAAGCCTGCGTAGCGTCAGCGTGAGGGGCACGATGATAAACAGTGCCACATCGTTAGTCAGAAACGTCGACAGCACCGCAGCGGAGAAGACCATAAACAGCGCCAGCCTGCGCTCGGTGGCAAAACGGCGCACCATTTTACGGCCCAGCACGTCAAAATAGCCGCTCAGCTCAACCCCTTTGGTCAGCATCATTAACCCACTCAGGGTAATGATGGTGCGCCAGTCAATGGCGGCAACCCAGGCGCGGGGCGCAAACGGCACAAAGAGGCTTAACCCTGCGCCAATGATTAATAAGAGATGGAAGAAACGATCGCGTGCCAGGGCATGCAGTCCGGGGATTTTCATTCAGCGGAGGGACCGTATTTAAGGGTAAATTCACGAAACTTCACCAGCGTCTCTTCACTTACGTGGTGCTCCATTCCTTCCGCATCCCGGCGGGCAATCTCCGGGCTAACGCCCAGCACCAGTAAAAAGTTCTCGACCAACTGGTGACGCTCGCGGCTCTCCTGTGCAAGCTTCTCCCCTTCCGGCGTCAGAAATACACCGCGCCAGGGGATCATTTCAATTAAGCCCACCGAAGCCAGACGTTTTAACATTTTAGCCACTGTCGGCTGTGATACCCCCAGTCTGGCGGCCATATCGACCTGCCGCGCTTCCCCGACTTCACGGATCAGATCGGAAATCAGCTCAACATAGTCATCAATCAGTTCACGACGGTGCGCTTCACGGACCTGGCGAAACCCTTCGACATGTTCTTCAACATTCACCAGCTGCGTCGTTTTTCTGATTGTTGGCTTACCTGCGCGACGGTTCATTGTACTTCCTCAGTGGGGTGACGCTTCCAGCGCCCGGTATCGAGAGCGCACATTGTAAACCATCCCTCTGCAAGCACAAAAAATTAACGAAATAGCCATAGCTATACAATATAGCCTGTGCTATATCTGTATGTAATGCAGTCACCCTTCACGGATCGAAGGGATCAAAAATCAGGAGGTCTTATGAACGAATTCAAGAGGTGTATGACCGTGTTTACCCACTCTCCCTTTAAAGTGCGCTTGATGCTGTTGAACATGCTGTGCGATATGTTTAACAACAAACCGCATCAGGACGACAAACCTTCCCACTAAGCGGCGTTGCGGTACGCCGCTTCATCTCTGCGTCACATTCCCGCTGTAAACTGGCTCCCGGCCGCCCTATTCCCGATCTTTTTTACGGATTTGCAATCCTCTTCGCAAAACATCTGTTGGGCAACTGTTGCTATTATTTTGCGCTCGCACTATCTTCTTGCAGCCCTGCACTATTTGCGGCTCGCTGAAGCGGACCCTCATTCCCTTTCTACGCACTGTCAGGCAGGTTATGACCCTTGACGCCAGGGTGAGCACATGGCGTTTTTATCCATGATAGTGACCTATGAATTTAACCCTGATAGATTCTGTCGTTACCCGTAGCCGGGCCTTAAGCCCGTGGACGGCGTTTTACTTTTTGCAGTCATTGCTGATTAACTTTGCACTCGGCTATCCCTTCAGTCTGCTGTATGCGGTGGCGTTCACCTGCATTCTGCATGTGCTGTGGCGGGCCGCTCCGCGCGTGCAAAAAACGCTGATTGGAATCTGTTCGCTGGTCGCTGCCCTCTATTTCCCGTTTGGCCAGGCTTATGGCTCGCCAAACTTTAATACCCTGCTCGCGCTGCACTCGACCAATATGGAAGAGTCGACGGAGATCCTGACCATCTTCCCGTGGTATAGCTACGTGGTAGGGCTCTTTATCTTCGCGCTGGGGGTTATTGCCCTCCGCCGTCAGTCAGTTGAGAAAAAGTCCTGGGGCAAGATCGAAATTCTTTGTCTGGTATTCAGTATTGCCGTGGCGTTCGTCGCCCCCATCCAGAATATTCCCTGGGACGGTAAGTTAAGGCTCATTAACGTAGGCTATCCGGTTTTCCGCTTCGTGAAAGACGTTGTCGTGAATAACAGAGAAGTGCTCGACGAGCAGGCCCGCATGGCTGAACTTTCCAATAAGAAAGACACCTGGAACGTGCTGGCGGTGAAGCCGAAATACCATACCTACGTGGTAGTGATCGGCGAGAGTGCCCGTCGCGACGCAATGGGCGCATTCGGCGGACACTGGAATAACACGCCGTTTGCCAGCTCGGTCAATGGCACCCTGTTTACTGATTATGTCGCGGCCAGTGGCTCGACGCAGAAATCGCTGGGCCTGACGCTGAACCGTGTGGTAGAGGGCAAACCCCAGTACCAGGATAATTTTGTTACCCTGGCAAACCGCGCAGGTTTCCAGACATGGTGGTTCTCTAATCAGGGGCAAATTGGCGAATACGATACGGCCATCGCCAGTATTGCGAAGCGTGCTGACGAAGTGCAGTTCCTGAAGAGCGGTGACTTTGAGGCCGACAAAAATACGAAAGACGAAGCGTTGCTGAAAATGACGGCGCAGGTGTTTGCCACACCACGCACCCAGCCTCAGCTGATTGTCCTTCACCTGATGGGCTCACACCCGCAGGCCTGCGATCGCACTGACGGGAAATACGCGGATTTCGTGCAGTCCAAAGAGACCTCTTGTTATCTCTACACCATGACGCAAACCGACGACCTGCTCAGCAAGCTGTACGATCAGCTGCGCAACACGGGTGACAGTTTCTCTGTGGTCTATTTCTCGGATCACGGGCTGGCGTTTAAAGAGCGTGGCAAAGAAGTGCAATACCTGGCCCATGACGACAAGTTCCAGCAGAACTTCCAGGTACCGTTTATGGTGCTGTCGAGTGATGATAAAACGCATCGCGTGATTAAAGCGCGCCGTTCGGCGAATGATTTCCTGCAGTTCTTCTCTCAGTGGACGGGGATTAAAGCCGAAGAGATAAAAAATGCGTATCCGTTTATCTCCAACAAGAAAGCGCCCCCAGTGTACGTTACCAACTTCAAGTTACAGAAAGTTGACTATAACCATCTGGGTACGGATATTTTTGATATTAAGAGTAAGTGATTTCTGCCGTCAGACTGATGCTATCACCCTGATCCTCTCCCACGTGGAGAGGGAACAAACAAAAAAAAATCCGCCACATTGGGCGGATTTTTTATTCGATCACCGGAGTGATTAGAAGCGGTAACCTACGCCCGCGATCCAGGTGCCAACGTCAACGTTGCGGATACGGCTCTGCTCATAGGAGAAGTCCAGAGCAACGTCCTGGATTGGGTTGAACTGCAGGCCTGCGCCATAGGAGAAGCCGTAGTCGCTGGTGCTTGCAGTGCGGTTCAGACCCTGGTTTTCGGTCTGCTGGAATTTACCGTAGCCAACACCTACAACACCGTAGATGCTTGCCCAGTCATTCAGACGGTAAGCTGGACCAGCAGTGATACCGTAGTACTGGCCTTTGTTGTACGCGCCGTTTTCAGTACGATCTTTCTCGGTGTAGGTGAAAGAACCGATCACGCCCAGCGGGTTGTTATCCTGCTCGTAACGATACTTCAGGTTGAAACCGTTAGTTTTGTTCATTACGCCCTGCATATCGCTCTGAGCGTAACCACCGGTTACAGTAGAAGTAGCCGCTACAGCGGTACCTGCGGAAACAGCCAGTACAGCGGCCAGTGCTGAAAGACATGCAATTTTTTTCATAACCACCTCAAATGTGCTTCAAGTAAGTCCGTAAGTTTTAAATATATCAAAAAATTTTGCGAAACTCTTTGTGATTCGTGATGTCTAACGAGGTCTTTCCTGTAACAGAACGTTTCCAACCTCAGCTAACTCTTTCAAATCACATGCGATTTTTCCTACAAAACGCCCATATTGCGCGTCTGTGCTGTTACATTCATCCAGATTATTCCTAATCTTTAAGACGATTAATCCAGCAGTAGTTAACCATTTTACGGATTTCATGGGGCTTTTTTTTCAACAGAGTCTCAACCGTCGCTGTATATTTCCTTTACACTGCAACCTTTACTTCATTTGACAGAAGCTGACAGGAGAAAGGATGCCTGGGTTATCCCGCACGTCGTCGGTCTGGTTGCCGGTAGCAGTCATACTCATTGCCATGTTGTCCATTCAAAGCGGTGCCTCGCTGGCAAAATCGCTCTTTCCACTGGTAGGGGCACCCGGGGTGACGGCCCTGCGTATCGTGCTGGGCACGGCGATACTGGTTGCTATTTTCAAACCCTGGCGTCTGCGCTTCAAAAAAGAGCAGCGTCTCCCCCTGCTGTTTTATGGTCTGTCCCTTGGGGCGATGAACTATATGTTCTACCTCTCCATCCAGACCATCCCCCTCGGGATCGCCGTCGCGCTGGAGTTTACCGGTCCGCTTGCGGTGGCACTTTTCTCTTCCCGTCGTCCGGTGGATTTTATCTGGGTCGTATTGGCGGTGCTGGGCTTATGGTTCCTGTTGCCGCTCGGCCAGAATGTCACTGAGATTGATCTTACGGGTGCCGCGCTGGCTCTCGGAGCCGGTGCCTGCTGGGCCGTTTATATCCTCACCGGGCAGCGCGCAGGCGAAGAACATGGCCCGGCAACGGTCGCCCTGGGTTCCGTGATTGCGGCTATCGTTTTTGTGCCGATCGGTATGGCGCAGGCCACGGCGTCTATCTGGCAATGGTCAGTTATGCCCATTGGGCTGGCGGTCGCAGTGCTCTCAACGGCGCCCCTATTCTCTGGAGATGATCGCCCTGACGCGTCTGCCGACACGCATTTTTGGCACCCTGATGAGCATGGAGCCTGCCCTGGCGGCAATCTCCGGAATGGTATTCCTTGGCGAAACGCTGACGCTTACCCAGACGCTGGCACTCTGCTCTATTATTGCAGCCTCAATGGGGTCAACGCTCACCATGCGCCCGGAACCCAAAGTTGAGAAAATCGACATCAACTGATGCCATATATTCTGCATGGCTTTCTGGCCATGCA
>OJUL01000134.1_pt1 | contig 36983 bp, 40 predicted proteins | sample 1601491 | NCBI WGS metagenome assembly OJUL01 (sample SAMN04436862, study PRJEB24849) | human gut metagenome | biome: human gut; feature: NICU; material: stool | host: Homo sapiens | place: USA: Saint Louis, MO | collected 2011-11-09 | reverse complement strand
CAAATGTTGGAGCAAGACTTGCTACCGTTGGTCCGTGTCAGACACGCGCCTGGTTGTCGACCGCGAGCATACCGAGTGCGCGCGTAAATTTCTGGGTTAAATAGCCGGTTTCATTACTGGACGCTGAAGCACACAGCATCCCGGTGGAGAGCCAGCGGTTGACCGTCACGCCGTCGGCGTTCTTCTCAATGAAGTTCGCATCACGGTCTTCTTTAATATGTTTAGCGATGCGGTCAAACGCCTCTTCCCAGCTGATTTGCTGCCATTTGTCGGAGCCAGGCGCACGATATTCAGGGAACTTCAGGCGGCTTTCAGAGTGGATAAAGTCCACCAGACCGGCCCCTTTCGGACACAGCGCGCCGCGGTTGACCGGGTGATCCGGGTCACCTTCGATATGGAAAATAGACGCTTTGGCGTTTTTAGCACCGTCGCCGAGGCTATACATTAACAGCCCGCAACCGACAGAGCAGTACGTACAGGTATTACGGGTTTCACGGGTGCGCAGCAGTTTATACTGCCGCGTTTCCGCCAGCGCGACGCCGGGCGCAAAGCCCAGTGCTGCTGCCGTTGTGCCTGCCATACCGCCAGCGCAGATCTTAAAGAACTGCCTTCTGCTGACCTGCATGGGTCACTCCTTGTTTCGACATTGCTTACATATGTAGTTTTGACTTCGCGGTTGAAGAATGACCGCAAAGGAAAAAATTTGCGTTAATCCCTCATTTCTCCGAGGGATATCATCAGAATACCACAGTGTCGGTACACCTGTTCTAATGGCGTTAATACAAAGTGAACGTATTATCACCATGTTGATTATAAAGTGTGATACAGATCACGCTATTGCTTCTGCATGTTAAAGCGGTGTAGCGCTGGCCGGGTTGCACCCCTTCTAAATGAGTAGGAGAATGATTGTCGAAAAGTTGATCCATACTATGCGTAAGGCCTGTTGTTTATGCTGCAATAGCAGGCTCACCTCCGTGGTTGTTCAGGAATACCGCTGTGTCTAAACAAAACCGTGCTACCCACTCGTCGCCACTGCCTGCAGGCATTGTGGAACTGTCGGTACGCAGACCGCCCCACATTACCCACGCCACGCCCGATTTGCTGGCGGAAGAAGTGCCTGTTGCGCTTGTTTACAACGGTATTTCGCATGTGGTGATGATGGCTTCGCCGAAAGATCTCGACCTGTTCGCCATTGGCTTTTCTCTCTCGGAAGGCATTATTGCGCATCCGCAGGAGATCTACGGGATGGACGTGGTGAAGGCGTGTAACGGTCTTGAAGTGCAAATCGAACTCTCCAGCCGTCGCTTTATGGGATTGAAAGAGCGCCGCCGCGCGCTGGCCGGACGCACCGGCTGCGGCGTGTGTGGCGTTGAGCAGCTCAATGATATCGGCAAGCCCGTTGCGCCATTGCCGTTTACCCAGACCTTCAATCTGGCACACCTTGATCATGCGCTTGAGCATCTCAACGACGTACAGCCCATCGGCCAGTTAAGCGGTTGTACGCATGCGGCGGCGTGGGTGTTGCCGTCGGGCGATATTGCCGGAGGGCATGAAGACGTGGGCCGCCATGTCGCGCTGGATAAGCTGCTGGGACGCCGGGCGCGAGAAAGCGAGGTCTGGCAACAGGGCGCGGCGCTTGTTTCCAGCCGTGCAAGTTATGAGATGGTGCAAAAGTCCGCAATGTGCGGTGTGGAAATCCTGTTTGCGGTATCGGCGGCCACAACGCTGGCGGTGGAAGTGGCGGAGCGCTGCAACCTGACGCTGGTCGGGTTCTGCAAGCCGGGAAGGGCAACAATCTATACCCATCCACAGCGATTAATAGTTGATCAATAATTTTGAATGTTTCAGGCAAAACCTTCCGCTTTTAGTTGTTCGCGATGAGGTCTAGTATTTATCTCATCAAGGCGCAGTGCCTTACCTGAACAACTTAATGAAAGGGTTTATATCATGAAAAGCATCAAAACTTTTGTCGCTGTAATCGCTCTGGCTGCTTCTTTCGGTTCTTTCGCTGCACAGACTGTGACCGCAACCGCCTCTACCATCGACGGTGCTGAAGCTAAAATCGCGGCACAGGCTCAGGAAGCGGGTGCATCATCCTACAAAATTACCCAGGCATTCACGGGTAACCGCGTACACATGACTGCTGAACTGAATAAATAAGCCAGTCACACCGTCGAAAGAGCGCCCCCGGGGCGCTTTTTTTAGTTTATACCCGCCACGCGCAGTAGCGCCGTCACTACTGCCGCCGCGATGATCACCACAATCAATGGCATTTTTCGCCACGCCAGAAATACCGCAAACGCCACGCCCAGCACGCGCGCCATCCCGGCGAAATGTTCCCCTTCATAAAATGTGGTCGCCAGTGCCACAGAAAACAGCAACACCGTTGCCGCATCTGACAGCAGTGCCTGAGATCGTTCAGAGAGTGCCAGTCGGTTGCCGAGTTTTGCTCCGCCGAGACGCATCAAATAGGTTCCCGCAGACAAAATGGCGATGCCGAGAATAAAAATCGTCATATTTTCCATTATTTCTTCCTCGCAGCGAGACCGAGTAAAGAGAGCAGCACCGGTAATCCCACCGGGGCAAACGGTACGGCAGCCAGGGATAGCACGGCACCGCTACAGGCGCGGATTAACGTGGTACGGTTTTTAAACGCGGGAACCACTAACGCCAGCAGAATGGCCGGAAAGACCGCATCCAGCCCGATGGTTTCCGGGGCCGGGAGCAGCTTACCGACCATGGCGCCCAGCAAGGCGCCCACCGGCCAGATAATTGCCACGCCTAAACCACATAACCAGTACGCCGCCTTACGCTGCTCGGGCGTTTTTTGCGACAGGCCAAACACCACGCTTTCGTCATTCATAATGTGGCAGCCCAACAGGCTCAGGCCGCGCTTGCCTACCAGTTCACGCACCGTCACGCCAAACGGCACATGGCGTGCGTTGACCAGCAAACCGGCTGCCGCCGCCGCCAGAGGGTTACCGCCGCTGGCCACAATGCCGATAAACATAAATTCCGATGCGCCCGCGAGGACGGTGAGCGAGAGAACAAACGGCACCCAAAGCGGGAAACCGTAGGCCATCGCCAGTGAGCCGTAAGACATCCCGACCACGCCGACCGCGAGGCAAACCAGGATGATTGCTTTTATCGTGTCGCCTTTCAGGCAGGAGAGATGATGCTTCATACAATTTTAGCCATATCGAACGTGTATCCATTATAATGAACGCAACAGAACTGTTTTTCAAGACGAACGATTCGTTCGATTTATAGAACAAAAGGGCCGTTATATGACGCAGCCAATTAGCGTAATCGCCAAAAGCCTGGTGCGAGAACGCCTGCGAACCGGGCTTTCACTGGCGGAAATTGCCCGCCGTGCCGGGATCGCTAAATCCACGCTTTCCCAGCTGGAATCCGGCAACGGCAACCCCAGCCTGGAGACGCTGTGGTCGCTCTGCGTGGCGCTTGATATTCCCTTCGCCCGTTTGCTGGAGCCACAGTTGCCGAGCACGCAGGTGATCCGCCGTGGTGAAGGAACGAAAGTGGTTGCCGGACAGGCAAACTATGAAGCCATACTGCTGGCTGCGTGCCCGCCAGGCGCGCGACGGGATGTCTATCTCCTGATGACCCAGCCGGGTGCAGACCGCATTTCTCAGCCGCATTCGCCTGGCTCGGTAGAACATATTATCGTCATGCAGGGAAGGGCCCTGGTCGGCCTGCTGGATGCGGCAGAGGAGCTCGCCGCCGGGGATTACATCTGTTACCCCGCCGACCAGCCGCACATTTTTAAGGCGCTGGAGCCAGACACGCATGCGTTGCTGGTGGCGGAACAAAATTAACGTAGATACGGAAAATCATGTCGCTTAAAGCCATTGCCAAAGAGCTGGGACTCTCCATTACGACCGTCAGCCGCGCCCTCAACGGCTATGACGACGTCTCTGCTGAGACGCGCGCCCGCGTGGAAGCCGAGGCTCAGCGCCGTGGTTACCGACCTAACACCTTCGCCCGTCGCCTGAAGATGGGCAAAATTGACGCGGTCGGGCTGGTGTTTCCCGTACATCCTGTTCCGCTCAATAACAGCGTATTTATGGACATGGTCGGCGAAATTAGCCACGAACTGGCGCGACATGAGATCGACTTACTGCTCATTGCCGATGACGATCTGGCGGATAAGCACAGCTATATGCGCATGGTACAGAGCCGGCGCGTCGACGCGCTGATTGTGGCGCATACGCTGGATCGCGATCCGCGGCTTGAGCAGCTGCAGGCCGCCGGGTTCCCTTTCCTGGCGCTTGGGCGCAGCCAGCTGCCGCAGCCTTACGCGTGGTTTGATTTCGATAACTATGCCGGTACGTACAATGCTACCCGCTGGCTGATTGAGAAAGGCCATCAGCGTATTGCGCTGCTCGGCGAAAGCAATAATCAGGCATTTATCACCCAGCGCCGTCAGGGCTATCTGGACGCTCTGCGGGAAGCCGGGCTTTCCAGCGAATGGCTGCGCGCCATGCCGCCGTCGCGCCGCGTGGGATATGCCACCACGAAAGAACTGCTTGCCCTGCCGCAACCGCCCACGGCGATCATTACTGACTGCAACACCCACGGCGACGGGGCGGCGATGGCGCTCGAACAGCTGGGGCGTTTATCCGGCGACAACGCCGTGTCGCTGGTGGTCTACGACGGACTGCCGCAGGACAGTATCGTCGATACCGACGTGGCGTCGGTGATCCAGTCCACCCGTCAGGGTGTCGGAAAACAGATTGCCGACATGGTCCGCCGGCTAATTAACGGCGACGATATTGCGCAGCTTCAGGTGCTCTGGCAACCGGAATTCTCCCCCGGCCAGACGGCCTGAATATCTCCATTTTCTAAACCCGATCACAAAACCGAAACGTTTTGGTTTGTATCCGAAACGTTTCGGATCAAAACTCAAGGCATCCCATGACAGGAGATGTCTGATGCAAGATTCTATTTTACGACTTGAAAGCGCGACGGTAGATGTGGTGATAAAAACGCGCCCGTTCGCCGAAATTATTTACTGGGGGCCGCATCTTCAGTACTTTTCGCCACAAAATGCTGAAACCCTTTCCCGGCCCGTTGCTAACGGCAGGCTGGATGTCGATTCTCCGGTTACGCTGATGGCTGAACTCGGGCATGGCCTGTTTGGCTCGCCGGGTATTGAGGGGCACCGACAGGGGCTGGACGGTTCCCCGGTATTCAGAACTACGCGGGTACAGCAGGAATTAAACACCCTGACGATTACCGCTGAAGATGACTATGCGGGCCTGCGTCTGACCAGCGAGCTGGCGCTGGACGACAGCGGCGTGCTGGTGGTTCGTCACGGTTTAACGAACCTGAAAGCACGTCCCTGGCAGGTTGACCGCTTTGCCGTCACGCTGCCGGTGGCCGAGCGCGCCCGGGAGGTGATGGCCTTCCACGGACGCTGGATCAGAGAGTTCCAGCCGCACCGCGTAAACCTTGAGCACGACAGCGTTGTGATTGAAAACCGCCGGGGTAAAACCTCCCACGAACACTTTCCTGCACTGATAGCCGGTACGCCATCGTTCAGCGAAATGCAGGGTGACGTCTGGGGCGTGCATCTGGGCTGGAGCGGGAACCATCGCCTGCGCGCGGAAGCGAAAACCGACGGTCGCCGTTATATTCAGGCCGAAGCGCTCTACCTGTCGGGGGAAATGGCGATAGAAGAGGGCGATACGCTCTGGACACCGCGCCTGTATGCCAGCTACTCCCCGCGGGGCCTGAACGGCATGAGCCAGTCTTTCCATCGCTACCTGCGCGACAACGTCATCCGCTTCCCGGAAAATAAACCGCGTCCGGTACACCTCAATACCTGGGAGGGGATCTACTTCAACCACGATCCGGATTACATCATGCGCATGGCCGACGAGGCCGCCACGCTGGGCGTGGAGCGCTTTATTATTGACGACGGCTGGTTCAAAGGCCGCAATGACGACCACGCCGCGCTGGGCGACTGGTATCTGGATGAGAAAAAATATCCGAATGGCCTGACGCCGGTGATTGACCACGTCAAACGGCTCGGCATGGAGTTTGGCATCTGGGTTGAGCCGGAGATGATCAACCCGGACTCCGATCTGTATCGCGCGCATCCTGACTGGGTGCTGGCGCTGCCGGGCTATGCCCAGGCGACCGGGCGTCATCAGCTGGTGCTCAACCTCAACATTCCGCAGGCTTTTGATTATCTTGTGGAACGCATGAGCTGGCTGCTGGGCGAGCATGCGATCGACTACGTGAAGTGGGACATGAACCGCGAGCTGGTGCAGCCGGGACACAACGGTAAAGCCGCCGCCGACGCCCAGACCCGTCAGTTTTACCGGCTGCTGGATGTGCTGGGCGAGCGCTTCCCGCATATTGAATTCGAATCCTGCTCTTCCGGCGGCGGGCGCATTGATTACGAAGTGCTGAGCCGGAGCCATCGCTTCTGGGCGTCCGACAACAACGACGCACTGGAGCGCAGCACCATCCAGCGTGGCATGAGCTATTTTTTCCCGCCGGAGGTGATGGGGGCGCATATCGGTCATCATAAATGCCACGCCACCTTCCGCCAGCACAGCATTGAATTTCGTGGCCTGACGGCGCTGTTTGGCCATATGGGGCTGGAGCTGGATCCGCTCACCGTGGACGCGCAGGAGCGCGAGGGGTATCGACATTACGCCGCGCTGCACAAGCAGTGGCGAGAGGTGATCCACCACGGCACCCAATGGCGGATTGATATGCCGGACGCCACCACGCTGGCGCAGGGGATTGTGAGCGAAGACAAGGCGCAGGGGCTATTTATGGTCAGCCAGCTCGCGATGCCGGATTACAGCCTGATGATGCCGCTGCGCATGCCGGGGCTGGAGGCCAGCGCGCAGTACCGCGTCGCGCTGCTCGATCACCCGAATATTCAAATTACGGGCGAAGGCGGGCACACCATGCGCAAGCTGCCGGCGTGGATGGAAACACCGCAAACGGTGAGCGGTGAGTGGCTGATGCAGGCGGGCATTGCGCTGCCGATTCTCGATCCGGAAACCGCCATTCTGATTGGCGTGGAACGCGTGTAAAGGTGATGGGCCGGGAAACTGGCCCTCCGTTGAGGATAAAAATAATGAACACAACAACCTGTACCCACAAAGACAACCCAAATTTCTGGATCTTCGGGCTGTTCTTCTTTCTCTACTTCTTCATCATGGCCACCTGCTTTCCGTTCCTGCCGATCTGGCTGTCGGATATCATCGGCCTGAATAAAACCCATACCGGGATTGTTTTCTCCTGCATCTCGCTGTCGGCCATTGCGTTCCAGCCGGTGCTGGGGGTGATTTCGGACAAGCTGGGGCTGAAAAAACACCTGCTGTGGATAATCTCGGTGCTGTTATTCCTGTTCGCACCGTTCTTCCTGTACGTCTTCGCGCCCCTGCTGAAAACCAGTATCTGGCTGGGGGCGTTGAGCGGCGGGTTATATATCGGTTTTGTCTTCTCGGCGGGATCGGGCGCAATCGAGGCCTACATCGAACGCGTGAGCCGCAACAGTTTCTTCGAATACGGCAAGGCGCGCATGTTCGGCTGTCTCGGCTGGGGGCTATGCGCGTCTACGGGCGGCATCCTGTTCGGCATCGATCCGTCGTATGTATTCTGGATGGGATCAGGGGCCGCATTGCTGTTGATGCTGCTGCTGGTGGTCGCGAAGCCGAAGCCCAACCAGACGGCGCAGGTGATGAACGCCCTGGGAGCCAACCAGCCGCAGATCACTGCCAGAACCGTCTTTAAGCTGTTCCGCCAGCGCAGAATGTGGATGTTCATTCTGTACGTGATTGGCGTTGCCTGCGTTTATGACGTTTTCGATCAGCAGTTTGCCACCTTCTTTAAAACCTTCTTCGCCACGCCGCAGGAAGGCACTCGTGCCTTTGGCTTTGCCACCACGGCGGGGGAAATCTGTAACGCCATCATCATGTTCTGCTCGCCGTGGATCATTAACCGTATCGGCGCGAAAAATACGCTGCTGATCGCCGGGGTGATAATGGCGACGCGTATTATCGGCTCGTCGTTCGCTACCACCGCCGTGGAGGTGATTGCCCTGAAGATGCTGCACGCGCTGGAAGTCCCGTTTCTGCTGGTGGGCGCCTTTAAGTACATCACCGGGGTGTTTGATACCCGACTGTCGGCGACTATCTATCTGATCGGCTTCCAGTTTGCCAAACAGTCGGCGGCGATTTTCCTTTCTGCCTTTGCCGGAAATATGTATGACCGGATCGGTTTCCAGGAGACGTATTTGATGCTGGGCTGTTTCGTACTGGCAATTACGGTAGTGTCGGCGTTTACGTTGAGCAGCAGGCAGGAGATTGCTGCCGCCTCGGGGGCAGCAGCGTTAACACATCAGTCCAGGTAAAACACTTCGGTAAGCTCCGTACTCACCGGGCTGTTATCCGGGTTTGACGGCATAACGTCGACCATATGTTCCCACCAGCGCTGGCAGACGTCGGTATTCGCTACCGCGCGCCAGCGCTCCTCCGATTCAATCTCCACGGTCGCAAACAGCAGGTTGCGTGCTTTGTCGAGATAAATGGCGTAGCGGTGCGCGCCGTGGTCTTTCAGCACCGCTTCAAGCTCGGGCCATATGGGGTTATGGCGACGCGCATACTCCTCGTGCGCGTCCGGGTTTACCTGCATCACAAACGCTTTGCGGATCATCATGCCTCCATTCGCTTTCGCGGACGGCTATGGGTACAAATCCAGTGCCGACTGCATCGGCGTAACGCCAAAGCGTTTACCGAGTGCAATCAGCTCTTCCCGGGTAATGGTCTGCTTCATACCGCCCATGGAATAGACCTTCACCAGCACTTCAGCTGATTTTTCAGCGGTATCGATCAGGCCGAAAGTTTCATCCAGCGTCGGGCCGCTGCCGAAAACACCGTGGAACGGCCACAGCACCAGAGAATGCTTTTGCATCTCTTTGGCGGTTGCCTGGCCGATCTCGTCGGTACCGGGCACCATCCACGGCAGAATGCCGACGCCGTCCGGGAAGACCACCAGGCACTCGGTGCTGCCTTCCCACAGCTTGCGGGTGATGAGATCGGCGTTGTTTTCCAGCACGTAGGTCAGGGCAATCAGATTGGTGGCGTGGCAGTGCATGATGACGCGGTCTTTACCGTGGGTCGCCTTGATGCGCTGGCAGTGCGAGAGGAAGTGCGCTGGCAGTTCAGAGGTGGGCACTGCCTCGTCCGTGAGCCCCCAAAGAATGTGGTAGCCCGCGCCGTCGCTGTCCACCCTCACGACGCCGAGACTGGCCTGCGGGTCGAGCTGGACGTTGCGAAAGAACTTGCCGGATCCGGTGACGATAAACGGCGTGTTAGCGAGCAGCGGCATCGGCCGGCTCAGGGCGATATAGCGCGGTTTTTGATGGAAATCAGCGGCGTACGGCTCGATGTCGGCATCGTCCAGGCGCAGCGTCAGGTTGCCGCCGTTACGCTCATCCCACCCTTTCAACCAGGCGTCAGAGGTGGCTTTAATCATGCCCTGGACGAACCAGGAATGGGTGATGGTCTGCATACTGTGGTTCCTTTGAAAATGCCGGGTGGCGCTATGCTTACCCGGCCTACTTATACTGCGGGGAGGGTTGAATCACCCGCGTGTGCTCAACACGTCTTTCTCATACGCCCGCACGTTCTCCAGCCACTGGCTGCCTGTTGGTACGTCGTTGCGCTGACAGTACATTTCCCACACGGCCTGCCACGGCAGCGATTTCTGCTCTTCCAGCAGCGCCAGGCGGGCCGTGTAGTCACCTTCCTGCTCCAGCTGTTTCAGTGCTTCAGTGGGCTCCAGCAGGGCACGAAGCAGCGCTTTCTTCATGTTGCGGGTGCCGATAACCCACGCCGCGATGCGGTTGATGGAGGCGTCAAAGAAGTCGAGGCCAATATGGACGCGGTCGAACAGGTCGTGGCGAACGATCTCGCTGGCAATGGCCTGCGTTTCGTCATCCAGCAACACCACATGGTCGCTGTCCCAGCGCACCGGACGGCTGACGTGCAGCAGCAGGCGCGGCACGTAGAGCATGGCGGCAGAAATTTTGTCGGAGATGACCTCCGTCGGGTGGAAGTGCCCGGCATCCAGACACAGGGCAGTCTGGCGGCTGGTGGCGTAACCCATATAGAACTCGTTCGAGCCGACGGTATAACTCTCCGCGCCAATGCCGAACAGCTTGCTCTCCACGGCATCAATATGGTGCGCCGGGTTAAGCTTCTCGCTAATGGCTTCATCCAGTGCAGCCAGCAGGCGCTGGCGCGGGGCGAGGCGGTCAATGGTGACGTCCTTCATGCCGTCCGGGATCCAGATATTCATCACCGACGGGGTGCCAAGCTGTTCACCAAACCAGGCTGAAACGCGGCGGCAGGCCTTCACGTGGTCGATCCAGAACTGACGGATCTCGTGACTGGGATGGGCGAGGGTAAAGCCGTCAGCGCTGAGCGGGTGCGAGAAGCAGGACGGGTTGAAGTCCAGGCCCAGACCGTTGGCTTTTGCCCACGCCACCCAGTTTTTAAAGTGTTTCGGCTGGATTTCATTACGCGCGACCGGTTCGTCGGATTCCAGATAAATCGCGTGCAGGTTCAGGCGCTTCGGACCGGGTATCAGGCTGAGCGCCAGCGTCAGATCGGCGCGCAGTTCGGTGGCGTTGCGCGCTTTCCCGGGATAGTTACCGGTTGCCTGAATACCCCCCGTCAGGGAACCGCCTGGGTTTTCGAAGCCGGCGACGTCATCGCCCTGCCAGCAATGCATGGAGACCGGTAGACGGTCGAGCTGACGCAGTGCCGCTTCGACATCCACGCCGACGGCGGCGAAACGCTGTTTAGCCAGGTTCCAGGCTTGTTCAAGTTGAGTGGTCATGCGCAAAGCTCCTTAGTCAGTCGGTTTTGCTGAAACTGCGCCCGGTAGCGGGCAATTTCATGGCAGGGATCGGGAAGGAACGTGGTCAGGCTGCCGCTGGCGGTGACTACCGAGCGGAAATCGTCCACGCTGGCCAGTTCGTCAAGGGTCATCAGCTGAATGCCGATATTGCCGAGCGTGGAGGCCTCGACCGGGCCCGCCACCACGGTGATGCCGCAGGCATCGGCACAAAGCTGGTTTAACAGCGCGTTCTGGCAACCGCCGCCAACAATATGCAGCGTGTCGAACGGTCTGCCGCGAAGGCTGGCCAGCTCGCTCAGCACATCCGCATAAAGCAGGGCAAGGCTGTCAAAAATACAGCGCGCCAGTTCGGCCGGGCTTGATGGTACAGGCTGTCCGGCCTCGCGGCAGGCGGCCTGGATCTCGGTGCTCATGTGCGCCGGATTGATAAAGCGATCGTCATTGGGATGAATCAGGAACGTACAGGCTTTGCGCTTTTCGGTGTCGGCGATAAGCCCGGGCAGATCGGTAATTTTCTGCTCCTTAAGCACCCGCTGGAGCAGCCACAACCCCATAATGTTCTTTAACACCCGATAGCGCCCTTCGGCCCCGCCTTCGTTGGTGATATTTGCGGCCATTGCCTCCTCGCTGACGTAAGGCGTTTTGCTTTCAAAGCCCATCAGCGACCAGGTGCCGGAAGAGAGATAGGCGGCATCTTTACCGCAAAGCGGTGAGGCAATAACCGCGCTGGCGGTATCGTGGCTCGCCACGGCAACGACCGGGATCGCATTCCCCTGCGGGCACACCCACTGGCCGATGACGTTGCCGGGATGGGTCGGCGTACCGAACCACGCCGGGGATGCGCCCGTCCAGGCCAGCAGGTGCTCATCCCAGTTATCCGAGTTGATGTTGACCAGCTGGGTGGTGGTGGCGTTGGTATATTCCCAGTTCATGTTGCCGGTCAGGCGATAGCTCAGGTAGTCCGGGATCAGCAGCACATGGGCAACGTCTGCTGCCAGCCCTGGCTGCTGCTCGACCAGCGCGCGCAGCTGATACAGCGTGTTAAACGGCAGAAACTGTATGCCGCTGCGCCCGTAGATATCATCCTTACCGAGCCGGGCGATGGCGTGCGCCATCAGGCCATCCGTGCGGCTGTCGCGGTAGGAGACGGGCAGGCCAACGCGAGCGCCGCTGCTGTCCAGCAAGACATAATCGACGCCCCAGGTATCTATGCCGATGCTGTCGATGAGGATCCCGCTATCGCAGACTTTTTTGAGCCCGGTACGGATCTCCGTCTCAAGTTCATCAATGTTCCAGGTATCAAAGCCGTCCTGTTTTTGCAGGCAGTTCGCAAAACGATGCATCTCGCGAAGGGAAAGGGTGTGCTGGTCGCAGTCCCAGGTGGCGAGCATTACACGGCCGCTGGATGCGCCTAAATCCACAGCGACACAATGGCGAAAGGTCATGGTCGGATCCTTCTTGAAATCATTAGCGCTGAGTGTAAAAAAGGGGCGAAAAAACCACCTTCTCGCCACTGACAGTCCGCAACCCGTGCTGGCAAGAAAGCAAAGATGAACGTGAGGGGGTTCACACTTTTCCGCGAAGGCGCGCCGTTCAGCCACTGTGACGTTGACCGCAATTCCGGATCTTTCCCGCTTATTCTTGAAAAACAGGCAGGTTTTGCGGCGTTTGCTGTCGAAAATTTAAGGTGAGGGTGAGAGGCCTTATTTACTATTTTGAGAACATTTCTCATTGGTGGGGGGCGTTATGACCATACTGCACAGCGTGGACTTTTTTCCGGCGGATGGTTCGCCTGTGGCGATAGAGCCGCGGCTGCCGCAGGCGGCTTTCCCGGAGCATCATCATGATTTTCATGAAATCGTGATTGTTGAGCATGGCACGGGCATCCATGTCTTTAACGGTCAGCCCTACACCATCAGCGGCGGCACAGTCTGCTTTGTGCGCGACCACGATCGGCATCTGTATGAGCATACCGACAACCTGTGCCTGACGAACGTGCTCTATCGATCCCCGGACGCGTTCCAGTTTCTCGCGGGGCTTCATCAGCTACTGCCGCAGGAGAAGGAAGGACATTATCCGTCGCACTGGCGCGTGAATCAGGCCACGCTGCAGCAGGTTCGCCAGATTTTGCTCCAGATGGAGCAGAGTCAGGACGGACAGGAGATGCATGCGCTCGCCACGCGCGAGATGTTGTTTATGCAGCTGCTGGTGGCGTTGCGCCGCAGTAACCCGGTGGAGGGGGAGAGCAGCGAAGCCCGCCTGAACCAGCTGATGGCCTGGCTGGAGGAACATATTGCCGAGGATATCTGCTGGGAAATGCTGGCGAGTCATTTTTCACTCTCCCTGCGCACCCTGCACCGCCAGCTTAAGCAGCGAACCGGGCAGACGCCCCAGCGTTACCTTAACCGTCTGCGGCTGATAAAAGCGCGCCACCTGCTTCGCCACAGTGATGAAAGCGTCACGGATATCGCTTATCGCTGCGGTTTCGGCGACAGTAACCACTTTTCGACGCTGTTTCGTCGGGAATTCAGCTGGTCTCCGCGTGATATTCGCCAGGGGAGGGACACCTCACTACAGTAACGCGAGCCCAGTCAACGTTTTGCTGCCGTAAAGCGGGTAATAATGTCAGGTTTTCGCCGTTGAGGTGGTGATGTGGCCGCACCGTTAATTCTTCGCAAAGATGACTTTTTTGCCTCCGCTGAACAAGCTGTTGCGGTGGCGGATCGCTATCCGCAAAACGTCTTTGCTGAACACACGCACGAATTTTATGAGCTGGTGCTGGTGTGGCGCGGCAACGGTCTGCACATTCTCAACGATCGGCCTTACCGCATTACCCGGGGGGATCTGTTTTACATTCGTGCCGAAGATAAACACGCCTACGCCTCGGTGAATGACCTGGTTTTACAGAACGTTATCTACTGCCCCGATCGGCTCAGCCTTAACGTTGACTGGGCAGCATGCATTCCCGGCTTCAACGGTGCGAAAGGCTCGCCGCACTGGCGTTTAAGCAGCAGCGGCATGACTGCCATCCGTCAGGCCATTTCCCTCCTTGAACAGGAGAGCTATAAAACCGATCCGCTGGCTAACCCGATGGCGGAGATCCTCTTCGCACAGCTGGTGATGATGCTTAAACGGCATCGCTACGAGACGGATAACCCCTCCGCCACGCAGCAGGAGACCCTGCTCGATAAGCTGATTGCCACGCTGGCGGCCAGCCTGAATAAAAGCTTTGTTCTGGAAAAGTTCTGCGAGCAGGAGCAGTGCAGCGAACGTGCCCTGCGTCAGCAGTTCCGTACCCAGACGGGCATGACGGTAAATCACTATTTGCGCCAGCTGCGCATTTGCCACGCCCAGTATTTGCTCCAGCATACAGAGTTCATGGTCAGTGACGTGGCAATGCGCTGCGGCTTTGAGGACAGTAACTACTTTTCGGTGGTCTTTAATCGCGAGGTAGGGATGACGCCGGTGCAATGGCGTCATCACAGTCGCAGGGCGGCGTAATCAGTTCGCCATACCGAGGCCGACAATGTTGGCCGCAATGATAATCACCACGCAGCCCAGGCTCAGAACGCCCACCGGTCGGCGTCCGGCATTGTTCCACTCCCTCAAGATGAGACCCACCAGTCCGCCGCACAGCACGTAGAAGCTCATGTGTAGCATCCAGCTCATATAGTCATATTGTGCCGGGATGCTGGCGTGTCCCCAGGCGTAGAAAAAGAACTGCAGGTACCACATCAGTCCGCCGAGTGCCGAAAGCAGTACGTTGGTGATGATGACCCGTTTTGCCAGTGAGAAGTCGGCTTTTAGCGACAAACTCTCAACTTTTGCCAGACGAATTACGCAATAGCCGAGGTTAACCAGTGCGCCGCCGCCCATGATCACCACGTAGCTGGGCAGCGCCACGTACAGCGGGTCGACGCCCAGCGCGGCGGCCGCCTCGTGCATCGGTTTGGCGGCGTTCATGGCAAACGACATTCCGGCGGAGAAGATGCCGCACATTACCGCCAGCAGCAGACCCTTTTTCAGGTTAAAGTCCTCGGCTTTAATGCCCATCTTGCGCTCTTTCAACTGGCCCGCGCGGGTCACTATTCCGACGCCAATAACCGCTACCAGCACGCCCAGCAGCGTCATTCTGCCGCCTTCGGTATTCAGTAACACGTCGAGGTTACCGTTGAGGATGGGCGTCATCAGAGTGCCGACAATCAGCGTGATGCCAATCGCGATGCCGATCCCCATCGACATGCCGAGATAGCGCATGGTGAGGCCGTAGTTAATATTGCCGATGCCCCACATGGCACCAAACAGAAACACCGGCAGCAGAGTGGAGGCGTTAAAAGAGGAGAAGTAGCCCCAGAAATCCGGGAGTAGCATGGCGCTGATGGCCCAGGGAAGCAGGATCCAGGAGACCACACCGCCAACCGACCACATGGTTTCCCATGACCACTGCCTGACTTTTTTAAACGGAGCATAGAAGCAGGCTGCACTGGCCGCACCTATCAAATGCCAGAAAATACCCATCGTAATCGCATGATTCATGTTTACGTCCTCATCGTTTTTATCGGTCAATGGCATCCCACCGACCCGATGAGTGTAAAAATTAAGCAGAACGACCACCTTCGGGAGGCTGCCGCACTTTGGTTTTAAATGGCAATCAACGCGTTAAGCGCGTGAGCAGATTCACATTTTCACGCTTCATCAGAAAAGGAATGACCTTACAAAAACTACGGCATTGATAATCATTTTCAATATCATTTAATTAACTATAATGAACCAACTGCTTACGCGGCATTAACAGCTGTGCCGCCCGACAATAATGGAGAGGATTATGAGTTATACACTGCCATCCCTGCCGTATGCCTACGACGCACTGGAACCGCATTTCGACAAGCAGACGATGGAAATCCATCACACTAAACACCACCAGACCTATGTGAACAACGCGAATGCTGCGCTGGAAAGCCTGCCAGAGTTCGCTAACCTGTCTGCTGAAGAACTGATCACTAAACTGGACCAGCTGCCAGCGGACAAGAAAACCGTTCTGCGTAACAACGCGGGCGGCCACGCTAACCACAGCCTGTTCTGGAAAGGCCTGAAAACCGGTACCACCCTGCAGGGCGACCTGAAAGCGGCTATCGAGCGCGATTTCGGTTCCGTGGAGAACTTCAAAGCGGAATTCGAAAAAGCCGCTGCTACCCGTTTCGGCTCCGGCTGGGCGTGGCTGGTCCTGAAAGGTGACAAACTGGCCGTTGTCTCCACCGCCAACCAGGATTCCCCGCTGATGGGCGAAGCCATTTCCGGCGCTTCCGGCTTCCCGATTATCGGCCTGGACGTCTGGGAACACGCTTACTACCTGAAATTCCAGAACCGCCGCCCGGACTACATCAAAGCCTTCTGGGACGTAGTGAACTGGGACGAAGCTGCAGCGCGTTTTGCCGCCAAAAAATAAGGTTGCATTGCGCTAAAAGAGAAGCGAGTCTGATGACTCGCTTTTTTTATATCTGTAGCAAGGAGAGCAGCCATGCATTATCCGGTGAATGTCTTTGTCGGCAAAATCAGGGACTACGTGGGCAGTCGCCCCAGCGCGATCGACAAAATCCAGGTCGACGGAGAATTGCAGCTCGGCGATCTCGGTCTCGATGGGGACCAGCAGGCGGAGAAGAAAATCCACGGCGGGCCGGACCGCGCGCTGTGTCATTATCCGCGCGAACACTATGCCGACTGGATCCGTGACTTCCCCCAGCAGGCCGAGCGGTTCTGCGCGCCGGCGTTCGGCGAAAACCTCTCCACCACCGGGCTTACCGAGCAAAACGTTTATATCGGCGATATCTTTCGCTGGGGCGAGGCGCTGATCCAGGTCACCCAGCCGCGATCGCCGTGCTTCAAGCTCAACTTTCATTTTGCGATCAATGATATGGCGCAGCTGATGCAAAACAGCGGAAAAACCGGCTGGCTGTACCGGGTGATTGCCGGAGGGCAAGTTTCCAGCGATGCGCCGCTCGAGCTGGTTTCCCGGCTGAGTGATGTCAGCGTTCATGAGGCCGGGGCGATTGCCTGGCAGATGCCGTTTGATGATGATCAGTACCACCGCTTACTGTCGGCAGCGGGCCTGTCTGTTAGCTGGAGCCGAACGATGCAGAAACGGCGTTTAAGCGGCAAGATAGAGGATAGTTCGCGGAGATTATGGGGGAAATAATCCCCCATATTAAGTATTCCCGGGGATGCTCCCGGCGCAGCGCCGCACAGCGCAGGCCGGGTCGGCGTCAGGTTCGTTTATACAGCGGCAGCCAGATTGTTAAACGCAGACCACCCAGCGGGCTGTCGTCGGCCTTCACCCAGCCGCGGTGCTGCTGAATAGCGGTTTCGACAATCGCCAGCCCCAGGCCGGTGCCGCCGGACTCGCGGTCGCGCGCCTCGTCGGTCCGGTAGAATGGCCGGAAAATCTGTTCGCGATCCTCCGGGCTGACTCCCGGGCCGTCGTCATCGACGTTAACCGTAATCCCGTCTTTATCCACCGAGAAGCTGACGGAAATTTTCGTATGCGAGTAGCGCAGGGCGTTGCGCACGATATTCTCCAGCGCGCTTTCCAGCGCATTGGGGTTACCGTACAGCGGCCATGGGCCCGGCGGATACTCAACGGTGAAAGATTTCCCCATCTGCTCGGCTTCAAACGCCGCATTGTCCAACACTTCGTTCCATAGCTGATTGGCTTTCACCGTCTCGCTGACCAGGGCGTTTTTCGCCTGATTGCGCGACATCACCAGCAGGTCGTTGATCATGCTGTCCAGCCGGTGCGCTTCGGTTTCGATACGCTCCAGCTCCTTGCTCTCTCCGCTGCGGCGGCGCAGCAGAGCGGTGCCCAGCTGCAGGCGCGTAAGCGGCGTGCGCAGCTCGTGCGAGATATCGGACAGTAGCCGCTGCTGGCTGGTCATCATCCGCTCCAGGGCCGTCACCATCTGGTTAAAACTGGCGCCAGCGGCTAAAAACTCCTGCGGCCCGGCTTCCAGCTCCGGATGCTGGCGCAGGTTGCCCTGGGCGACTTCATCGGCGGCATTTTTCAGCTTACGCGCCGGTTTCGCCAGGCTCCACGCCAGCCACAGCAGCAGCGGGGCGCTGACCAGCATCGTGACGATCAGCAGCAGCAGCGGCCGGTCAAACAGCAGGTTGATAAAGTCGGATTGTGAGGTGCTGGCGGGACGAATCAGATAGAGCTGATAGTTATCCTCCCCGTCCCGGACGGAAAACGGGCCCACCATTTCCAGGCGGCCATAGCGTTTTTTCTGCGGATGATCGGCGTTATCGGCCTGGCCGATAAAGTTACGAATGATCTGCATCTCGTTGCGTTCTGCGCCGATCACGCGGCCTTCGCTGGTCACCAGCAGCAGGCGTTGTCCCGGAGGCGCCCATTTATCGATGGCGCGAAACAAACGACGCCACCACATCAGGTCGTTTGGCGGATCGTTGGCCAGCTCGGCCTCGACGTGCTGCTCGATCATGATGCCCTGACGCTGCTCGCTTTCCAGCAGCTCGGTCATCTGCCGGGAATCCAGTTTGGGCAACATCAGCACCAGCATCAACACCAGCGCCAGCGTGAGCCAGAAGATGGCGAAGATGCGTGCAGTCAAACTTCCAATCATGAAGCGGAAACCATCAGATACCCGCGGCCACGCAGCGTTTTAAACCACGGATGGCCATCTTTGCGCTCCGGCAGCTTACGCCGCAGGTTGGAAATATGCATATCGATGGCGCGGTCGAACGGCGTCAGGCGCTTGCCTAACACTTCCTGGCTTAAATGCTCACGGGAGACTACCTGACCGAGATGCTGCGCTAACAGATAGAGCAGGGTGAACTCGGTGCCGGTGAGCTCCAGCGTCTGGCCATCGAAATTGGCTTCCTGACGGCCCGGATTGAGGCTTAAGGCATCCACTTCCAGGGTTGGTGAGCCGGCTTCGGTCGTCTGCTGCTGCTCGCTCCAGTGGGAACGGCGCAGAATCGCGCGTATACGGGCCACCAGCTCGCGATCGTTGAATGGCTTAGGCAAATAGTCATCCGCGCCCAGCTCGAGGCCGAGAACGCGATCCAGCTCGCTTCCGCGCGCTGTTAGCATGATAACCGGAGTCTGGTGTGTCTGACGCAGCTCTTTCAGCGTATCGATACCGTTTTTCTTCGGCATCATCACGTCGAGCAGCAATAAATCAACGCTGTCGTCCAGAAGGGCCAGCGCCTGTTCCCCATCATGGGCCACCAGCACGTTAAAACCTTCCATATCGAGCAGCTCTTTTAACAGGGAGGTGAGCTCCCGGTCATCATCAACTAACAGGATTTTATTCATTGTTTAAATACCTCCGAGGCAGAAATTACGACATCAAGGCTATCTAATCCATGACTTTACGTTGTTTTACACCCCCTGACGCATGTTTGCAGCCTGAATCGTAGACTGTCTCTCGTTGAATCGCGACACAAACGTTTTGGGAGTATGTGATGCGCAATGTTATCGCTGCCGTCATGGCCTCAACGCTGGCGCTAAGTGCATATAGCCAGGCCGCTGAAGTCGTTACCAGCGTTAACTGGCTCCCCGGAGACGAAGGGGGACAGCGCGGTAGCCAAAGCCATATGTTTGACGGCATAAGTTTAACCGAGCAGCAACGTCAGCAGTTACGGGATCTTATGCAACGGGCACGCCACGACAGGCTCCCCGTTAATGTTAGCGAAATGGAGACAATGCATCGCCTTGTCACCGCAGAAAATTTTGATGAAAACGCTGTGCGCGCACAGGCAGAAAAAATGGCGAACGAGCAAATAGCTCGTCAGGTTGAGATGGCAAAAGTCCGCAACCAAATGTATCGCCTGTTAACGCCGGAGCAGCAAGCGGTTTTAAACGAGAAACATCAACAACGAATGGAGCAGTTGCGCGACGTGACGCAATGGCAAAAAAGTTCATCGTTGAAGCTATTGAGTAGTAGCAACTCACGTTCCCAGTAGTAAACCCTGTTTTCCTTGCCATAGACACCATCCCTGTCTTCCCCCACATGATGTGGGGGTTTTTTTTATCCTCAATTTGCCTGCTGCTTAATGCATTGCAGATGATTTGCTTCCGTTATACTACCGTCAGTTGATAGCGGGAGTATTTATGAATCAATCTTATGGACGGCTGGTCAGTCGGGCGGCGATTGCTGCGACGGCGATGGCTTCGCTGCTATTGCTGATTAAAATTTTTGCATGGTGGTATACCGGGTCGGTGAGTATTCTCGCCGCGCTGGTGGATTCGCTGGTGGATATCGGTGCGTCGTTGACGAATTTACTGGTGGTGCGATATTCCCTGCAACCTGCCGACGATAATCACTCGTTTGGTCACGGTAAAGCTGAGTCCCTCGCGGCGCTGGCGCAAAGTATGTTTATCTCCGGTTCGGCACTATTCCTGTTTTTGACGGGTATTCAACATCTGGTATCTCCAACACCGATGACAGATCCAGGCGTCGGGGTTATCGTGACAATTGTGGCGCTAATTTGTACGATTATCCTTGTCTCGTTTCAGCGTTGGGTGGTGCGCCGGACGCAAAGCCAGGCGGTGCGGGCTGATATGCTACATTACCAGTCTGATGTTATGATGAACGGCGCAATTCTGCTGGCGCTGGGGTTGTCCTGGTACGGCTGGCATCGCGCCGATGCTCTGTTTGCATTGGGGATCGGCATCTATATTTTATATAGCGCGTTACGCATGGGATATGAGGCGGTACAGTCATTACTGGATCGCGCATTGCCTGATGAGGAACGGCAAGAAATTATTGATATCGTGACTTCCTGGCCGGGTGTTAGCGGCGCTCACGATCTTCGCACGCGGCAGTCAGGGCCGACCCGCTTTATTCAGATTCATTTGGAAATGGAAGACTCTCTGCCTTTGGTTCAGGCACATATGGTGGCGGATCAGGTAGAGCAGGCTATTTTACGGCGTTTTCCGGGATCGGATGTGATTATCCATCAGGACCCCTGTTCCGTCGTACCCAGGGAGGGTGGGTAAACGGTCTATGCTTTCATAATCAGTATAAAAGAGAGCCAGACCCGCATTTTGTGTATAAAATACCGCCATTTGGCCTGACCTGAATCAATTCAGCAGGAAGTGATTGTTATACTATTTGCACATTCGTTGGATCACTTCGATGTGCAAGAAGACTTCCGGCAACAGATTTCATTTTGCATTCCAAAGTTCAGAGGTAGTCATGATTAAGAAAATCGGTGTGTTGACAAGCGGCGGTGATGCGCCAGGCATGAACGCCGCAATTCGCGGGGTTGTTCGTTCTGCGCTGACAGAAGGTCTGGAAGTAATGGGCATTTATGACGGCTATCTGGGTCTGTATGAAGACCGTATGGTACAGCTAGACCGTTACAGCGTTTCTGACATGATCAACCGTGGCGGTACGTTCCTCGGTTCTGCGCGTTTCCCGGAATTCCGCGACGAGAACATCCGCGCCGTGGCTATCGAAAACCTGAAAAAACGTGGGATCGACGCGCTGGTGGTTATCGGCGGTGACGGTTCCTACATGGGTGCAATGCGTCTGACCGAAATGGGCTTCCCGTGCATCGGCCTGCCGGGCACTATCGACAACGACATCAAAGGCACTGACTACACTATCGGTTTCTTCACTGCGCTGAGCACCGTTGTAGAAGCGATCGACCGTCTGCGTGACACCTCTTCTTCTCACCAGCGTATTTCCGTGGTGGAAGTGATGGGCCGTTATTGTGGCGATCTGACGTTGGCTGCGGCCATTGCCGGTGGCTGTGAATTCGTTGTGGTTCCGGAAGTTGAATTCAGCCGTGAAGACCTGGTAAACGAAATCAAAGCGGGTATCGCGAAAGGTAAAAAACACGCGATCGTGGCGATTACCGAACATATGTGTGATGTTGACGAACTGGCGCATTTCATCGAGAAAGAAACCGGTCGTGAAACCCGCGCAACTGTGCTGGGCCACATCCAGCGCGGTGGTTCTCCGGTGCCTTACGACCGTATTCTGGCTTCCCGTATGGGCGCTTACGCTATCGATCTGCTGCTGGCAGGTTACGGTGGTCGTTGCGTAGGTATCCAGAACGAACAGCTGGTTCACCACGACATCATCGACGCTATCGAAAACATGAAGCGTCCGTTCAAAGGCGACTGGCTGGACTGCGCGAAAAAACTGTATTAATGATTTCGGAAAAAGGCAGATTCCTTTAGCCTGAAACCGATGACAGAAGCAAAAAGGCCTGATGCGCTTCGCTTATCAGGCCTACATGAATTCTGTAATCTATTGAATTTGCAAACTTTTGTAGGCCGGATAAGGCGTTTGTGCCGCATCCGGCATGGACAAAGCGCACTTTGTCAGCAATATGAGGCGGATTTCTTCCGCCTTTTTAATCCCCCAACATATACTCGCAAGTTATAGCCAATCTTTTTTTATTCTTTAATGTTTGGTCAACCTTCTGGCACGCTTTGCTCATCACAACACAACATAAGAGAGTCGGGCGATGAAAAAGTGGGGCGTAGGGTTAACATTTTTGCTGGCGGCAACCAGCGTTATGGCAAAGGATATTCAGCTTCTTAACGTTTCATATGATCCAACGCGCGAATTGTACGAACAGTACAACAAGGCATTCAGCGCCCACTGGAAACAGCAAACTGGCGATAACGTGGTGATTCGTCAGTCACACGGTGGTTCAGGCAAACAAGCGACGTCGGTAATCAACGGTATTGAAGCTGATGTTGTCACGCTGGCTCTGGCCTATGACGTGGACGCAATTGCGGAACGCGGGCGGATTGATAAAGAGTGGATCAAACGTCTGCCGGATAACTCCGCACCGTACACTTCCACCATTGTTTTCCTGGTACGTAAGGGTAATCCGAAGCAGATCCATGACTGGAACGATCTGATTAAACCGGGTGTTTCGGTGATCACGCCTAATCCGAAAAGCTCTGGTGGCGCGCGCTGGAATTACCTGGCAGCCTGGGGCTACGCGCTGCATCACAACAACAACGATCAGGCAAAAGCACAGGATTTTGTTCGGGCACTGTATAAAAACGTCGAAGTTCTGGATTCTGGCGCGCGCGGATCCACTAACACTTTTGTCGAGCGCGGAATTGGCGATGTACTGATTGCCTGGGAAAACGAAGCTCTGCTGGCAGCGAATGAACTGGGGAAAGATAAATTCGAAATCGTCACGCCGAGTGAGTCTATCCTCGCAGAGCCAACCGTGTCGGTGGTCGATAAAGTGGTCGAGAAAAAAGGCACCAAAGAGGTGGCGGAAGCCTACCTGAAATATCTCTACTCGCCAGAAGGTCAGGAAATTGCAGCGAAAAACTACTACCGTCCGCGCGACGCTGAGGTAGCGAAAAAGTACGAAAATGCGTTTCCAAAATTGAAGTTATTCACCATTGATGAAGAGTTCGGCGGCTGGACGAAAGCGCAAAAAGAGCATTTTGCTAACGGCGGTACGTTCGATCAGATCAGCAAACGCTGATTTCCCCAGGATAATTATCAAGCCCGGTGGTTTCTCGCCACTGGGTTTTTTATTTGTCACGATTTTGCGTTACCCTTGCATCTCTTTGAGGTACAGGGAAAAAAAGATGAAAAAAGCGGGTCTTCTTTTTTTGGTGATGATAGTTATCGCCGTTGTGACTGCCGGTATTGGTTACTGGAAATTAACCGGTGAAGAGTCAGACACGTTACGTAAGATAGTTCTTGAGCAATGTTTGCCCAACCAGCAGGAAAACCAAAACCCGTCGCCATGTGCGGAAGTTAAACCCAACGCCGGATACGTGGTTTTAAAAGATCGTCATGGCCCACTGCAATATCTGTTAATGCCAACGTACCGTATTAACGGTACTGAAAGCCCATTGTTGACCGATCCGTCAACGCCTAATTTTTTCTGGTTAGCCTGGCAGGCGCGTGATTTTATGAGCCAAAAATACGGCCAGCCTGTTCCCGATCGCGCGGTATCTCTGGCGATCAACTCCCGCACCGGGCGTACGCAAAACCATTTTCATATTCATATTTCTTGTATTCGTCCTGATGTGCGCGAACAGCTGGATAACAATCTGGCGAACATCAGTAGCCGCTGGTTGCCACTGCCAGGTGGTTTGCGTGGGCATGAGTACCTGGCGCGTCGGGTAACGGAAAGCGAACTGGTACAACGCAGCCCATTTATGATGCTGGCGGAAGAAGTGCCTGAGGCGCGGGAACATATGGGAAGCTACGGGCTGGCGATGGTACGGCAGAGTGATAACTCATTTGTATTGCTGGCGACACAACGAAATCTACTGACGCTGAACCGTGCTTCAGCCGAAGAAATCCAGGATCATCAGTGTGAGATTTTGCGTTAAGGCGAGGAGTTTAGGAAAGTAAGTGCCGGATATGAAATCCGGCACCTGTCAGACTTAAGCCTGTTTAGCCGCTTCTGCAGCTTTAACGATCACGGCGAAAGCGTCAGCTTTCAGAGAAGCACCGCCAACCAGCGCGCCGTCGATGTCTGGCTGAGCAAACAGTTCTGCAGCGTTAGACGCGTTTACAGAGCCGCCGTACTGAATGATCACTTGTTCAGCGATGTTAGCGTCAACTTTAGCAATGTGGTCACGGATGAATTTGTGAACAGCCTGTGCCTGAGCCGGAGTTGCAGATTTGCCAGTACCGATTGCCCATACAGGTTCGTAAGCGATAACCGCACCTTCGAATGCCGCAGCACCCTGGGTTTTCAGTACCGCGTCGATCTGACGTGCACAAACTTCTTCAGTTTTGCCCGCTTCGTTTTCCGCTTCGGTTTCACCGATGCACAGAACCGGAGTTAGACCCTGCTCTTTCAGCACCGCGAATTTTTTCGCGATCAGTTCGTCAGATTCTTTGTGGTAAGTACGACGTTCAGAGTGGCCGATGATGATGTACTGTGCGCCGATGTCTTTCAGCATAGCAGCAGAGGTTTCACCGGTGAATGCGCCGGACAGGTTCAGGTCCACGTTTTGCGCACCCAGCATGATGTGGCTGCCTTCAGCTTCACGCTTCGCCATATCGATGTACATTTCCGGTGGTGCGATTGCAACCGCACAGCCAGCAACACCTGCCAGCTCTTTACGCAGGTTAGATACCAGCTCGTGAACCATGTGGCGGCTGCCGTTCAGTTTCCAGTTACCCATCACTAAAGGATGTCGCATTTTAATTCTCCACGCTTATAAGCGAATAAAGGAAGATGGCCGCCCCGCAGGGCAGCAGGTCTGTGAAACAGTATAGAGATTCATCGGCACAAAGGCTTTGCTTTTTGTCATTTATTCAAACCTTCAAGCGATTCAGATAGCGCCAGCTTAATCGGTTCAACGGCGAAGGTCAGCCCCTTTTCGCCGTTGTCCGCGACAACATAACGCAGTGCACCTTCTGTCTCGGTGTAATAACGTTTGTTTTTCCCCGCCGTTAGTAGCGACTGCAGTTTTTTCTGGCTTTGAGTTTTGGTCATTAATGGGGTGAGTGTGCGGATCACCGCTGCCATGTATGCCTGAGCTTTCGCTTTCGCGGCTTTTTGCTCTGGCCCCTGGATGGGTAGCCAGGTTATTTGAATGCTTTTGATTTTTAAGGTACCGCGCTCCAGCGCAGTAGAAGCATACAAGTTCTCGTTAATTTTACTTGCTGCACGAGTGAGATTGGCTTTGTCGGGACTGCTGTCGATGGCACGAAATTCGTTCAGTGGCAGGCTGGGATTCTGGCTGTTAAAGTCTTCTCGAAACTGGCTGATGGAGAGATCGAAAGTAGGGGCTCCAGCCAGCAGATAAGGCGCGGTCGTTGCCGTATCTGGTGTTTGTGCATGCGCCGTTGTTGTAACGGTTAATGCAGAACATAAGAGAAAAAACAGCGTACACCCTGGCTTCATTGACAGTACCTTTTGTTATGACTGGCTCCGATTAAAACGATATCTGTCGCCCTTGTCAAAAGGGTAGAATCCTGGAAAAGACAACCATCAAGGAACTTACATGACCATACAGCAATGGTTATTCTCATTTAAAGGGCGTATTGGACGCCGTGATTTCTGGATTTGGATAGGCCTGTGGTTCGCAGGCATGCTGGTGCTTTTCTCACTGGCGGGCAAGCAATTACTCGATATTCAGACTGCGGCGTTTTGCCTTGTGTGCTTGCTCTGGCCAACAGCGGCAGTAACCGTTAAGCGCTTGCATGATCGCGGGCGTTCCGGCGCATGGGCATTTCTGATGATTGTGGCGTGGATGCTGCTGGCGGGTAACTGGGCAATTTTGCCGGGGGTATGGCAATGGGCGGTGGGGCGTTTTATCCCAACACTGATTCTGGTGATGATGCTTATCGATCTTGGTGCGTTTGTTGGCACACAAGGCGAAAATAAATATGGTAAAGATACCCAGGATGTGAAGTATAAAGCCGACAATAAATCAAGTAATTAACCTTTAATATATCTCTTATCGCTATTTTTTTCCGGGATTGTTATTTCCACGATGCAAGTGACAATGCCCGGAAAATCCTTCTGAACTCTTCACCTTAAGCAATATCAAAAAAAATGGTAATCCATAAGATCATTACTTGTTTGTTCTTCCTTTAACGGCGCATTATTCTTAAGTCGTAATCGACAGAGAGGCGAATATACAGAGGTGCCCTATGAAAGATGTCGTAGATAAATGCAGTACTAAAGGATGTGCGATTGATATCGGTACGGTGATTGATAACGACAACTGTACCAGTAAGTTTTCGCGCTTTTTTGCCACCCGCGAAGAAGCAGAGTCCTTTATGACCAAACTGAAAGAGCTTGCCGCCGCTGCATCCTCTGCGGATGAAGGGGCCAGCGTGGCCTATAAGATTAAGGATCTGGAGGGGCAAGTTGAGCTTGATGCGGCCTTCACCTTCTCATGCCAGGCCGAGATGATTATTTTTGAGTTATCACTGCGTTCGTTAGCTTGATGGAGTTGCTTTAGAAGGAGTTAAATATGGCTTATAAACACATTGGCGTGGCAATTTCCGGGAATGAAGAAGATGCCTTACTGGTGAATAAAGCCCTGGAGCTCGCCAGACATAATGACGCTCACCTGACGTTAATTCATATTGATGATGGTTTAAGCGAGTTGTATCCGGGTATCTACTTCCCTGCAACAGAAGATATTCTTCAATTGTTGAAGAATAAGTCGGATAACAAGCTGTATAAACTGACGAAAAATATTCAATGGCCGAAGACAAAACTGCGTATTGAACGCGGAGAAATGCCGGAAACACTGCTGGAAATTATGCAAAAAGAGCAGTGCGACCTCCTTGTCTGTGGTCATCACCACTCATTTATCAACCGTTTGATGCCGGCATATCGCGGGATGATCAATAAGTTGAGTGCGGATTTGCTCATCGTGCCGTTTATCGATAAGTAACCGCTTACCAGTAATGCTCCGCTGTCATATGGCCCGGTCGGCGACGTAAATGTTTCGTCATCTGCCGGGTCTCCTTCAGCAACTGTTGCGTATCGCGCACCATCTGTGGATTGCCGCACAGCATCACATGGCTGGTTTCTTTATTCATCGGCAGGCCAACCGCCCTTTCCAGTTCACCGCTTTCAATTAACGCCGGTAATCGCCCAGTGAGCGAACTCGCAGCCGTTTCCCGACTGACCACCGTCTGAATGCGCAGTTTCCCCTCGTAGCGTTTTTCCAGTTCATGCATCAGAGGTAGATAGCTTAAGTCGGCGGCATATCGTGCGGCGTGAACCAGCACCAGGTTTTTGAAGCGTTCTAAATCTTTGCCCAATTGCAGAATCGATAAATAAGGGCCAATCGCCGTACCAGTCGCCAGCATCCACAGTGTTTCGCAGTCAGGGACTTCATCCAGCACAAAGAAGCCTGCCGCCTCACTAACCACTTGCACTTCATCACCCGGTTTTAGCGCCGCCAGTCGCGGGCTTAATTTGCCATCGGGGACGGTGACCAGGTAAAACTCCAGATCGGGATTGTCGGGCGAGTTAACGTAAGAGTAGGCACGCTGAACGCGTTCGCCTTCAATTTCAAGGCCAAGTTTGGTGAATTGCCCGGCGGTAAACGGAAGCACGGGAGCGTGAACGGTGAGACTAAACAGGGCGTCGGTCCAGTTCTGCACTTTAGTGACTTTGCCTGTTACCCAATCAGCCATGTTTTTCTCCTGTTTTGATTGACTTGCCTTATCTTCGTTCTCCGAACAAAAAAATTCCAGTCCCGAAGGACTGGAAGGCTCAATCGATCAAATCACTCAGAGAATGTGCACCTGCATTTCCGGGTCTTTACGATCCAGATAGTGGATGGACTGAATGCGACGAATGGTGCGTGATTTACCACGGATCAGCAGCGTTTCGGTGGTGGCGATATTGCCTTTGCGGCTAATACCTTCCAGCAGATCACCTTTGGTGATGCCGGTGGCAGAAAAGATGACGTTGTCGCTGCGCGCCATATCGCCCAAACGCAATACTTTACCGGCTTCGATGCCCATCGCTTTGCAGCGTGCCAGCTCCTGCTCGCCAATGCGACGATTCTCTTCGTTGTCGCCTTTGACGTCATGACGTGCCAGCAGACGACCATTCATGTCGCCATCTAATGCGCGGATCACCGCCGCAGAAACCACGCCTTCCGGCGCGCCGCCAATGCCGTACAGTACATCGACTTCACTGTCCGGCATACAGGTGAGAATTGAGGCCGCCACATCGCCATCCGGAATAGCAAATACGCGTACGCCGAGTTGTTGCATTTCTGCGATAACGGCATCGTGGCGCGGTTTTGCCAGAATCGTTACCGTCAGTTCGCTCAACGGTTTGCCGAGCGCCGCCGCAACATTGCGCAGGTTATCCGCCAGCGGCAGGTTCAGATCAATGGTGCCTTTGGCTCCCGGTCCGACGATCAGCTTCTCCATATACATATCTGGCGCGTTGAGGAAACAGCCTTTATCGCCTACTGCCAGCACCGCCAGCGCGTTAGCCTGGCCCATCGCCGTCATGCGCGTGCCTTCAATCGGATCAACAGCAATATCTACCGCGTCGCCGCGACCAGTACCGACTTTTTCACCAATGTAGAGCATCGGTGCTTCGTCGATTTCACCTTCACCAATGACGATGGTGCCGTCAATGTTGACCTGGTTGAGCATAATACGCATGGCGTTTACCGCCGCGCCGTCCGCGGTGTTTTTATCGCCGCGTCCTAACCATTTGTAGCCAGCCAGCGCCGCTGATTCGGTGACGCGGGAAAATTCGATGGCAAGTTCTCGTCTCATAGCAAACTCTAAGCAGTAAGGAATGGCGCGAAGTGTAGCACAGGGGAAGGGCGGGATTATTGATGTGTGCGGGGTTGCCCCCGCACGGTTTCAGAGTCTGCGTGATGCCGGATGTGTATCCGACTCGTAGGCCTGATAAGACGCGCAAGCGTCGCATCAGGCAATCATTATTACTCGTCGTGTTCTTCCCATGCCATCGCGCGTTTGACCGCTTTTTTCCAGCCTGCGTAACGGTAATTACGCTCAGTGGTTTCGATGCCTGGACGGAACTCGCGTTCAATCACCGCTTTCTCTTGCAGCTCGTCAAGATTCTGCCAGAAGCCAACCGCCAGACCAGCAAGATAGGCCGCACCCAAAGCGGTGACTTCGCGCACTTCCGGGCGCTCAACGCGCGTACCGAGAATATCGGACTGGAACTGCATCAGGAAATTGTTCGCCACCGCACCGCCGTCCACGCGCAGCGCGTGCAGACGAATACCGGAGTCGGCCTGCATTGCTTCCAGCACGTCACGCGTCTGATAAGCAATAGACTCCAGCGTCGCGCGTATAATGTGGTTAGCGTTCACCCCACGAGTCAGACCGAAAATCGCCCCGCGTGCATACGGATCCCAGTATGGCGCACCCAGCCCGGTAAAGGCCGGAACCACATACACACCATTGGTGTTTTGCACTTTGGTGGCGAAATATTCGGAATCGTAGGCGTCGTTAATCAACTTCATCTCATCGCGCAGCCACTGAATGGACGCGCCCGCCATAAACACTGCACCTTCCAGCGCATAGTTCACTTCGCCAGTCGGGCCGCAGGCGATGGTGGTCAGCAGGCCGTTTTCTGATTTTACCGCTTTCTCGCCAGTGTTCATCAGCATAAAGCAGCCAGTGCCATAGGTGTTCTTCGCCATTCCTTCTTTCACGCACAACTGACCAAACAGCGCCGCCTGCTGGTCACCGGCGATCCCGGAGATTGGAATACGCGTGCCGCCTTTGCCGCCAATGTTAGTCTGACCGTATACTTCGGAAGAACGACGCACTTCTGGCAGCATCTCGCGTGGAATATCCAGCACCTCCAGCATTTTGTCGTCCCAGTCCAGAGTATGGATGTTAAACAACATGGTACGAGAGGCGTTGGTGTAATCGGTCACATGGACACGGCCCTGAGTCATTTTCCAGATAAGCCACGTATCAACCGTACCAAACAGCAATTCACCACGACGCGCACGCTCGCGAGAGCCTTCCACATGGTCGAGGATCCACTTCACTTTGGTGCCAGAGAAGTACGGGTCAATCACCAGACCGGTGTTGTTACGAATGTACTCTTCCATGCCATCGCGTTTGAGATGCTCGCAGATCTCGGCGGTACGACGGCACTGCCAGACAATGGCGTTATAGATAGGCTTGCCGGTTTCTTTTTCCCAGACAATAGTGGTTTCACGCTGGTTCGTAATACCGATAGCTGCAATTTGATCGGAACTGATATCGGCTTTCGCCAGCACTTCTACCAGCGTGGAGCTTTGGGTGGCCCAGATTTCCATTGGGTCGTGTTCTACCCAGCCTGGTTTTGGGTAGATTTGCTCAAATTCGCGCTGCGACACGCTAATGATATTGGCATCGTGATCCATTACGACCGCGCGGGAGCTGGTGGTGCCCTGGTCGAGCGCAACGATATATTTTTTTTCAGTCATGTTTAATTGTCCCGTAGTCATATTACAGCGAAGCTTTTTGTTCTGAAGGAGTTGTGGTCTCCTTTTCTTCCACAACACAGATATCGCAAGGCAAATGGCGACCAATCAGTTTGCGATAGGCAAATGCACCTACAATCGCGCCAACGATAGGGCCAAAAAGCGGCACCAGGAAGTAAGGAATGTCTCTGCCGCCGGTAAAGGCGACATTGCCCCAGCCCGCCAGCCAGGCAAAGACTTTCGGACCGAAGTCACGCGCTGGGTTCATGGCAAAGCCCGTCAATGGGCCCATAGATGCGCCAATGACCGCAATCAGTAGACCAATCAGCAAGGGAGCCAAAGGGCCGCGTGGTACACCGTTGCCATCGTCCGTTAACGCCAGGATCAGCCCCATCAGAATAGCGGTAATCACCATCTCAACTGCGAAAGCCTGCACAAAATTGATATGAGGATTAGGGTAAGTAGAGAAAGTGCCAGCCAGATCAACACTTTCAACGCTGCCGCGAACAATGTGATGAGTCTGCTCGAAGTCGAAAAATAAATTGTAGTAAAGCCCGTAAACTAAAGCCGCAGCACAGAAAGCGCCGGCAACTTGTGAAACGATAAAAGGAATAACTTTGCGCTTGTCGAAACAGGCAAACAGCCACAATGCAATGGTAACAGCGGGATTAAGATGCGCGCCGGAAACCCCTGCGGTCAGGTAGATGGCCATTGCCACCCCCAGCCCCCAAATGACACTGATTTCCCACTGACCAAAAGACGCACCAGCGACTTTTAGTGCTGCAACGCAACCCACACCGAAAAAAATCAACAACCCGGTACCGAGGAATTCAGCAATGCACTGGCCTTTCAAGGTTGATGTTTGACTCATAATCGGATCCTGAAGAGTTAATGTTTGTTGTATGCGTGAAAGTCACGGACCTCCACGATGCTTGTAGGCATGCTGTAAACTTATCGTTAACGAGCAAAAACGAGAAATATCGAACTTAAAATGTGTGTGCTTCGTCATAAAATGAGCGTTATCGCGCCATTTATTCCATCTGATTGTACATGATGCATGTTTGTTAGATCATTCGCGCAACAAATTTATTAACATTTTCGATTGGTGTGGATTATGTCACCAGGAGAAGGATGAAAAGTGTAGCAAACCGTAATCTGCAAGGCGTGCCGCTGGACAGCGATGGCGCGGCTTCATACAATCGGAGCTAACTAAAGTGCGCTCGTATTTATTAAGGCGTCACCGGTAATCGGGACGAGGATTTTTATCCATCAACGCCTTGCAATTCAGGAGAGGTATGACAATGTCATTAGAAGTGTTTGAGAAACTGGAAGCAAAAGTACAGCAGGCGATTGATACCATCACTCTGTTGCAGATGGAAATCGAAGAGCTGAAAGAAAAAAACAACTCACTGTCGCAGGAAGTTCAAAATGCCCAGCATCAGCGCGAAGAGCTGGAGCGTGAGAACAACCATCTGAAAGAACAGCAGAACGGCTGGCAGGAACGTCTGCAGGCCCTGCTGGGTCGCATGGAAGAGGTCTGATTACACTTCATCTTTCGCGTAATTTCTTTACTGTGTAGGCCAACAGGTAACGCAGAAAAAAGGCACCTTGCGGTGCCTTTTTTATCATTCAATATCCAGCGGATCTTCTGAAAGAATAATCCCGGTATTGTCGGCATAAAGATGGTCGCCGGAGAAGAAGGTGACACCGCCAAAATTGACGCGGACATCGCTTTCGCCAATGCCTTCGCCAGCGGCACCAACCGGAATTGCCGCCATCGCCTGGATGCCGATATCCAACTCTTCCAGGTCATCTACCTGACGCACCGCGCCGTAAATGACCAGGCCTTCCCATTCATTTTGTACTGCCAGACGCGCCAGTTCAGCATCGACCAGTGCGCGGCGAACAGAACCTCCGCCATCGACGACAAGAACACGACCACGGCCATTCTGTTCGAGCAGATCGTACAGCAACCCGTTGTCCTCGAAACATTTTACCGTGATTATTTGTCCGCCAAACGACGCCCGTCCGCCAAAGTTGGAGAACAGCGGTTCCACGACGTTAACATCTTCTTGATAGATGTCACAAAGCTCGGAAGTATCGTATTTCATAGGCTTAACATTCAGTTGCTGCGAGAATTTTCAGTATATCGCGCTATGTGGGCTGTTGGCAAAATCATCAATTGTTAATTGATATTTGTCAGTTATGCTGCCCACTGGCTTAGGAATATCCCTAAAACAAACAGCAGGTTAGTCAGTAACGCTCCTTTTACAGTGCGTTCCAGCATTGGTCGCATCGCCACCGGGTCCATTTCGCGCATCACATAACGAGCTTGCTTCACCAGCAACGGTGACGCCAGCAGGAACAGCCAGCCCCACAGGCTATGCAGCGAAAAGAGATTAAACAGCGCCAGACACACCAGTGAGCCCATCAGCAGGCAGGCATGATAACGACGCGCGTTCACTTCACCTAAGCGCACCACCAGCGTGTTTTTGCCGTTTTCGCGGTCGCTATTGATATCACGCAGGTTATTAATGTTCAGTACTGCCGTTGCCAGCAGGCCGCATGCGGTTGCCGGAAGGATCAGTGCCGGAATCAATGTATGAGCCTGTAAATACCAGCTCCCCATGACGCTCAACCAGCCAAAGAAAACCAGTACAGAAATATCACCCAAACCGATATAACCATAAGGACGATTGCCCACGGTGTAGGTGATAGCGGCAATGATCGACAACCCGCCAAGAATCAGGAAACCGACAAAATCGGCCAGCGTATGGCACGCCACTGCAACCAGTGCCAGCCCGGAAAGACAGATGAGCACAACGGTAATAATGAGCGCCCGTTTCATCTCTTGCTGGGTAATGACCCCTTTTTGCATGCCGCGTAGCGGCCCAATGCGGTCAGGTTTATCGCTGCCTTTTACCGCATCGCCGTAATCATTGGCGAGGTTAGAAAGGATCTGTAATAGCCCGGCGGTAATCAATGCCAGCAGGGCGACCAGTGGATCGAAGTGACCTTGCCACCATGCCAGCGCCGTCCCGACGATAATTGCAGCAAAGGCGAGGGGGAGGGTTTTAGGTCGTAAACTTTCCAGCCACGCCTGAGTTCGGCTAATTTGTTGTTCAGTCATAATACGCGCCAATAAAAATGGGGCCTTTCAGCCCCATCAAACAATGATGAAAATGATTGAACGCGATTATAGGATAAAACGGCTCAGATCTTCATCTGCCACCAACGCATCCAGATGTTTGCTCACATAATCTGCGTCAATAGTGATAGTTTGACCGCTTAAATCGCTGGCGTCGTAGGAAATCTCTTCCATTAAACGCTCCAGAACGGTATGTAAACGACGAGCACCGATGTTTTCGGTAGATTCGTTCACCTGCCATGCCGCTTCCGCGATGCGCTTAATACCGGAGTCGGTAAACTCGATATTTACGCCTTCAGTTGCCATCAGTGCTTTGTACTGCACAGTGATAGAGGCATTCGGCTCGGTCAGAATACGCTCGAAGTCGCTGGTGGTCAGTGCCTGCAGCTCAACGCGGATTGGCAGACGACCTTGCAGTTCCGGGATCAGGTCAGACGGTTTCGCAATCTGGAACGCGCCAGAAGCGATAAACAGAATGTGGTCAGTTTTGACCATCCCGTGTTTGGTGGAAACAGTGCAACCTTCTACCAGCGGCAGCAGGTCACGCTGAACGCCTTCACGAGAAACATCCGGTCCGGAAGACTCGCCGCGCTTACAGATTTTGTCGATTTCGTCGATAAACACGATCCCGTGCTGCTCAACAGCGTCGATAGCATCTTGCTTCAGCTCTTCCGGGTTCACCAGTTTCGCCGCTTCTTCTTCAATCAGCAGCTTCATGGCGTCTTTGATTTTCAGCTTACGCGCTTTTTGCTTCTGACCGCCCAGGTTCTGGAACATGGACTGCAGCTGGCTGGTCATCTCTTCCATGCCCGGAGGAGCCATAATTTCAACGCCCATCGGTGCTGCGGCAAGATCGATCTCGATTTCTTTGTCATCAAGCTGGCCTTCACGCAGTTTCTTGCGGAATGCCTGACGAGCAGCGGACGGTTCCTGCTGCTGTTCGGTCTGTCCCCAGTTGTTTTTAGCAGGTGGGATCAGCACGTCGAGAATACGTTCTTCTGCCAGTTCTTCAGCGCGATAACGGTTTTTCTCGATAGCCTGGACGCGTACCATTTTCACGGCGGCATCGGTCAGATCGCGAATAATAGAATCCACTTCCTTACCGACATAGCCCACTTCGGTGAATTTGGTCGCTTCAACTTTGATGAACGGCGCATTCGCCAGCTTAGCCAGACGACGGGCGATTTCAGTTTTACCGACACCGGTCGGGCCGATCATCAGGATATTTTTCGGGGTCACTTCATGGCGCAGCTCTTCGTTGAGCTGCATGCGACGCCAGCGGTTACGCAGAGCAATCGCCACGGAACGCTTGGCGTTGTCCTGGCCGATGATGTGCTTATCCAGTTCGCTGACGATTTCGCGTGGGGTCATTTCAGACATGGGAGATCCTTACGCTTTGTAGCTTAATTCTTCGATGGTGTGGAAATGGTTGGTATAGATGCAAATGTCGCCTGCAATATCCAACGCCTTTTCAGCAATTTCACGGGCGCTAAGTTCAGTGTTTTCTAACAGCGCGCGCGCCGCAGCCTGGGCGTAAGGGCCGCCGGAGCCGATAGCAATAAGATCGTTTTCTGGCTGCACCACGTCACCGTTACCGGTGATGATAAGCGATGCAGTTTCATCCGCGACTGCCAGCAGTGCTTCAAGTTTGCGCAGCATGCGATCGGTACGCCAGTCTTTCGCCAGCTCAACGGCGGCTTTGACCAGATGGCCCTGATGCATTTCCAGTTTACGTTCAAACAGTTCGAACAGCGTAAAAGCATCCGCAGTACCGCCCGCAAAGCCCGCGATGACTTTGTCGTTGTACAGACGGCGGACCTTTTTCACGTTGCCTTTCATTACGGTATTGCCCAACGTGGCCTGACCATCACCAGCGATGACCACATGGCCGTTACGGCGTACGCTTACTATAGTTGTCACGAGCTGACCCCTTGGTTACGAATACAGAGTACAAACCCCGTACAAAAGTACGGGGCATAATGCAATTATAGATGGGGGGGATTTTGAGGGTTTCAACCCCCGGCGGCGAGCCGAATGCAGTTTGTATGACCCGCCATCTTCAAGCGATTGAGGGTGCTGTCTGCGTTCTCTTTGCCTTTCACCGGGCCAATCACCACACGATTCCAGCCATTGTTGGTGGTAATTTTTGAGTCAAAGCCTTCGAACGCCAGCTGAGCACGTACCGTCTCTGCCTGTTCCGCGCCTCTGAACGAACCGCACTGCACCATCCAGCGGCGTTCGTCTTTTTTCTCCGCCGTCGGTTTTGGCGCGTCAGCGGCACGAGCAACCGGCGCAGCTTGCTGCGGCTTCGACTGCGCGGTCGTGTGCGCAGGGGTTTGCAGCAGATCCTGGTACGGCTGCTGAGTAGAAGCCGGTTTAGACTGGCGCGGTTGCGCCTGTACCGGCGCGGCTTGCGACGTACGCGTCTGCTGCTGCCAGCTTTGTTCAGTCGTACGCGACTGCTGAACCAGGCGTTGCTGCTCCGCTAATTGCTGCGCCTGACGCTGGCGCTGTAGCGTTTGCTGACGCTGTTCCGGCGTCTGTTCATTCCACGGAACTTCAACCAGCTGCGTTGGCTGCTGGCGCATATCAGCCTGCATTTGCTCAAGAAGCTGGCGTTGTTCTGGTGTCAGTTGCTCCGGCGTTTTCACTTCACCACCGGCAGAAGGTTCTGTAGGCGCACGCACACCCGGCTGGCGACTTTCCAGCTCTTTGATGTAGCGCCAGCGTTCTTCTGGTTTTGGTGGTAGTCCGTTTCCGGTCACTTTCTGGCTTTGCAGCGTCTCGGACTCTTCTTTCTTGTGATGCGTAATGAAGTACAGACCACCGATAAAGGTCACAAGAACGGCGGCAGCAATAGCGACCATAGCGGGAGAAACCGCAGGCAGATTTCGTTGCTTTTTCCGTGAGGTGCTCTTTTTTCGCCGCGAAGGTGCCGGTTGGCTGCGGCGTACATAATCTCGTTGTGCCACTATCGTTTCGCTGTATTTATTCGTTCGTCAGCCC
>OJUL01000124.1_pt1 | contig 39674 bp, 29 predicted proteins | sample 1601491 | NCBI WGS metagenome assembly OJUL01 (sample SAMN04436862, study PRJEB24849) | human gut metagenome | biome: human gut; feature: NICU; material: stool | host: Homo sapiens | place: USA: Saint Louis, MO | collected 2011-11-09 | reverse complement strand
CTCTGATGGCGCTGCACGACCGTGACGTTATCCGCACCATGGCGTGTGGTATCGCAGGTCTGTCCGTTGCTGCTGACTCCCTGTCTGCAATCAAATACGCGAAAGTTAAACCAATTCGTGACGAAGACGGCCTGGCTGTAGACTTCGAAATCGAAGGCGAATATCCGCAGTTTGGTAACAACGACTCTCGCGTTGATGACATGGCGGTTGACCTGGTAGAACGTTTCATGAAGAAAATTCAGAAACTGACTACTTACCGTAACGCTATCCCGACTCAGTCTGTTCTGACCATCACCTCTAACGTTGTGTATGGTAAGAAAACCGGTAACACCCCAGACGGTCGTCGTGCTGGCGCGCCATTCGGACCAGGTGCTAACCCAATGCATGGTCGTGACCAGAAAGGTGCGGTAGCCTCTCTGACCTCCGTTGCTAAACTGCCGTTTGCCTACGCGAAAGATGGTATCTCTTATACCTTCTCCATCGTGCCAAACGCGCTGGGTAAAGACGACGAAGTGCGTAAAACTAACCTCGCGGGTCTGATGGATGGTTACTTCCACCACGAAGCGTCCATCGAAGGTGGTCAGCACCTGAACGTGAACGTAATGAACCGTGAAATGCTGCTCGATGCGATGGAACACCCTGAGAAATATCCTCAGCTGACCATCCGTGTATCTGGCTACGCAGTACGTTTTAACTCCCTGACTAAAGAACAGCAGCAGGACGTTATCACCCGTACTTTCACTCAGTCCATGTAAGTGGAATTGACTGAAATCACGCGTTAAAAGGCGTACAATAAAGGCTCCACGCAAGTGGGGCCTTTTTAACACCCTCGCTTCATCAGTCTCTTTTGTCCGCTATCTATATACTTAATGGATAACAGCCAAAACAGACTCGACATGGCCTTTGAGCTGTGCAACTACATAGGCCCCCGGATGGGCCAAATTCGGAGATCTCACCGCAATGTCAACTATTGGTCGCATTCACTCCTTTGAATCCTGTGGCACCGTCGATGGCCCGGGTATCCGCTTTATTACCTTCTTCCAGGGCTGCCTGATGCGCTGCCTGTACTGCCACAACCGCGACACGTGGGACACTCATGGTGGGAAAGAAGTCACCGTGGAAGATCTGATGAAAGAGGTGGTGACCTATCGCCACTTTATGAACGCGTCCGGCGGCGGCGTGACCGCATCCGGCGGCGAAGCCATTCTTCAGGCTGAATTTGTCCGCGACTGGTTCCGCGCCTGCCGCAAGGAAGGCATTCACACCTGTCTCGATACCAACGGCTTCGTGCGCCGCTACGATCCGGTTATTGATGAACTGCTCGAAGTGACCGATCTGGTGATGCTCGATCTCAAACAGATGAATGATGAGATCCACCAGAATCTGGTTGGCGTTTCCAACCACCGTACGCTGGAATTTGCGAAGTATATTGCCGACAAAGGCATCAAAACCTGGATCCGCTATGTTGTTGTTCCCGGCTGGTCAGATGACGACGACTCTGCGCACCGCCTGGGGGAATTTACCCGCGACATGGGCAACGTCGAGAAAATTGAGCTTCTGCCCTATCACGAACTCGGCAAACATAAATGGGTGGCGATGGGTGAAGAGTACAAACTTGATGGCGTGAAGCCACCGAAAAAAGAGACGATGGAGCGCGTGAAAGGTATTCTTGAGCAGTATGGCCACAAGGTCATGTATTAAAGAAAAGGCCCGGTGAGAACCGGGCCTTTTTAAATTCTATTTAAAGACGCCGTTAATAACGGAAGTCACAATCGCCGTACTCAGCGCAATTAAGACCAGATCGTCACCCACCACGCGCCATTCATAACCTGGGTAGGATGGAAGCTGGCCAAGCATAGAGGCTGGCACGGTTTTCTTCGCAATACCCGGAGGAAGTTGTTTACCGCGGGCCAGGTTTTTCGCAATACCCGGAGGCAGAGACTCATAGCCCGTTAAGCCGTAATTCAGTGCCAGGTGACGGGCATGATCGAAGCTCACGCGAGCGTCAACATCATTGCCGACATCTTTGCTGCTTTTAAAGCTCTTATCAGATTTCCCTGGGTTATCCTGACCGCTATTTTGCTTATTACCATGGTTACCAGAGTTCCCGTTACCATGATTGCCGCCATTACCTTGTCCGCCACCGTTGCCGTGACCACCGCCATTCCCGTTTCCTGGATTAGCCATGACCGGAGCCGCTGCAAACGTTAAAGACAACACTACGGCAAGTGCGGTAGTGGAAAAACGACGTTTAGACATGATTGTTGCCTTTTAGTGGTAGAACTCATTTGAATTATCGCCGGGCGGGGAAAACAAACAATACGTAAAAGTCTTATATATGACAGGGACAAAAAAGCCTGTCATTGACAGGCTTTTATTTAATCAGGCGTGCGCCACAGGCGTTGGATGCTCGCCTGCTTTGCGCAGCAGCATTAAGAGATAAATAAACGACACGCTGGCGATCATGATAAACAGCAAATTGTCAGAATAACTCTGCATCAGCATCGCGGTAAATGTTGGTCCCAGCAGGCTGCCGATGGTATAGCTTAATAACAGCGCCTGGTTCATCGCCACCAGCTGGTGATGTTCAACTTTCTCACAGGCCCACGCCATCGCGACCGGATAAAGCGTGAACCCCGCTGCCCCAAGGATAAACAGCGCTGGGGCCATCGCGGCGTTGCTGAGCATAGCAAGACAGCCCATGATCACCACAAAGACCTGAACGCGCAGCACCAGCAGGCGACCGAAGCGATCGGCCAGGCGGCCAATCGGCCACTGGCCGACAATCCCCGCGCTCACCATGACCGCCATCCAGAAACCAATCCCGGCATCGCTGACACCCTGATGGTTCAGGTAGAGCGGCATAAGACCATAGAGCGAGCCCAGAACAATCCCCGAGATAATGCAGCCATTCACTCCCAGACGCGCCTGGCGCAGCCTCAGCATCGGCCAGATGTGGGTCGCTTCCTGATGCTCACTTTTCTGGTTAACGATACGCGTAAAGAGCAGCGGCAGGATCGCCGCCAGCACCATACCGGTTACCCATGGCAGCACGCTCATCAGGTCCGTTGGCAGTTTGCTGACCATCAGTTGTCCCAGCACGGTGCCCACATAGTAAACCATCATATAGGCTGCCAGCAGGCGCCCGCGGTTACGTGACGTGCCGCTGCACATCAGCGCACTTTCAACAACCACCCAAATCATCGCGCAACCGACACCGGCGATAAAGCGCCACGCCATCCAGCTCCAGAAGCCGACCATCAGGCCCAACCCGGCACACCCGGCGGCGAAAATCAGCGAAGCCAGATAATAGCTGCGATTAAAGCCAAAGCGTTTAATCAGGCTACCGGTTAATAATGTGCCCAGCAGGTTCCCGGTGAAAAAGGACGAGCTAACCATACCCACCTGCCAGGTCGGTAAGTTTTCATGGGCGAGCCACAGCGGGACGAGCGTATTCAACACTGCGATCGCCAGGGTCAGCAGAAGCAGGCCACAGAGCAACAGTAGCACTGGCCGGGTATAGGTGGTCATGGATTAAAAACCGTGAGGAAGTTCAGATTTCGTGCGCATCATGCCACTGGCAAAAACAAAGTCAATCCACTGATTTAGCCGGCTCGCACGATATGTTCCCTGTCGATTTAAAAAACTTATCCTGCTAATGCAGTGCCTGCTATAGATATTAATTATGTCTCTGTTTTTATTTATTAATGATAGAAATTAAAACAAAACGTCAGTCGAAAAATTTCATGAATGAAAAAAGAAAAGCCGGGCGCTATGTCCCGGCTTTTTATAACAAAAAATAAGATTAGCTGGCGATGGCCATACCGACCGTCATATGCAGACCATAAAAGACGCCACGACCAATCAACTCCCCTGCCAGCACCAGCACAAAGGCCAGTGATAACAACGGCAGAGCAGGCTGGTAGCCTTTTAGCTGAGGCGCGATCCAGAATACCAACGCCGCTACCAGCAGCACGATACGCCAGGCCATCAGAGAACCGTAATCCGGCACCAGCGCAGAGGCCTGCTGAATGGAGCTATGAATGGTGGCCAGCTCAGCACCCTGCATCAGAGCAACGATTGCACTCACTACCAGCGCCAGCAGCGATACGGCTGGCAGCAAACGCATGGCCCAGCCGTCTACCCCCGCCACGCGCAACAGCAAATAACCGAGCAGCGGGCCGCCGATAAACATCGTCAGGAAAAAGCTCATTGGCGTCCAGACGCTGTACCAGGTAGGGACGGTATCAATGGTGTTATAGACACGCACCATCATCCATACAAACACCACGCCCAGCACCATGGTCACGATCAGCCAGAGGCTACGCAGACCTGCAGGCAATTTTTTAAGCGCTGCCAGCAACCAGCCCAGCCCGCCGATGGCGAAGAAAATCGCCCCGCTGGCAATCTCGTTACTGAGGGACGATGCCCCCACGCGGTTAAGCGAGTTAAACGCGCGCATCGGTGAGCCCAGGTGCAGCGTAGAGGCGATAAAACCAATCCCCATCAGCACCCACAGGCCAAACATGCTCAACACTAAACGCTGCTGCTGTTCAGCAGTGAGTTGACCTTTCAGCAGTGCCAGCGCGAGCACGATGAAGCCACCCGCCACGCACTGACCAAAGACCGTGAAGATCATCAGCGGCCATTCATGCCATCCACTTCCCATCTCACACCTCCTTCGGGTTTGCCAGGTAGCCGGTGGTATCACCTGTAGGACGGCTGTTGGCGTTAGGTTTAATCACAATACTCGGCTTCGTGAAGTGCGCGGACGGCAGCGGTGCTACCGCAGCAAGCTGACCATGTTTTTGACGCAGTTCTTCAATAGGGCCAAAGTCCAGCGCGCGCAGCGGACAGGACTCGACGCAGATCGGTTTTTTGCCATCCGCGACGCGAGAGTGGCAGCCGTCGCACTTGGTCATATGCCCTTTGGCGGCATTGTACTGAGGTGCGCCGTACGGGCAGGCCATATGGCAGTAGCGGCAGCCGATACAAACATCTTCATCCACGACCACGAAACCGTCTTCACGCTTGTGCATCGCCCCGCTCGGACAGACCTTCGTGCAGGCAGGGTCTTCGCAGTGGTTACAGGCAATCGACAGGTAATAGGCAAACACGTTCTGATGCCAGACACCGTTATCTTCCTGCCAGTCGCCTCCGGCGTATTCGTAGATGCGACGGAAACTCACGTCTGGGGTGAGATCTTTGTAATCTTTACAGGCCAGCTCGCAGGTTTTGCACCCGGTGCAACGGCTGGAATCAATGAAAAATCCATACTGGGTTGTCATCGGTTACTCCTTAAACCTTTTCAACCTGAACAAGGTTTGTGTGAGACGGGTTGCCTTTCGCCAGCGGCGACGGACGCTGCGTGGTCAGTACGTTAATGCTGCCTGCCTGATCGATGCGGTTGGCATCAGGGCTGTACCATGCCCCTTCTCCCAGCGCCACGACGCCTGGCATCATGCGTGGCGTGACTTTGGCTTCAATGTGTACCTCACCGCGGCCGTTGAAGATGCGCACGCGATCGCCATTGTTAATGCCACGCGCTTTCGCATCCATCGGGTTGATCCACATCTCCTGGCGGCAGGCGGCTTTCAGTACGTCGACGTTACCGTAGGTGGAGTGAACGCGCGCTTTATAGTGGAAACCGGTCAACTGCAGCGGGAATTTCACCGTGAGCGGATCGTTATAGTTTTCGAATCCTGGCGTATAGATCGGCAGCGGATCGATAACGTCCCCCTCCGGCAGCTCCCAGGTAGACGCAATTTTTGCCAGTTCTTCGGAGTAGATTTCAATTTTGCCCGACGGCGTAGTCAGCGGGTTCGCCTGCGGATCTTCGCGGAACGCTTTGTAGGCAACGTGATGCCCTTCAGGATCGCGCTGTTTGTACATGCCCTGCTTGCGGAAGGTATCGAAATCCGGCAGGTCTGGGATGGCTTTGCGGGAGAGTTCATGCAGATGGCGCATCCAGCCTTCCTGAGTACGTCCCTCGGTAAACTGCTGCTCAACGCCCAGACGCTTCGCCAGCTCGGAGGTCATCTCATAGATGGTTTTGCACTCGAAGCGCGGTTTGATCGCCTGATCGGTGAAGATCACGTAAGACATGTTGCCGCAGGAGGCATCCAGCGCGAAGTCCATCTGCTCAGACGCTGTGCAGTCCGGCAGCAGAATGTCGGCGTATTTTGCCGAGGAGGTCATGTGGCAGTCGATCACCACAATCATCTCGCACTTCTTGTCGTCCTGCAGGATTTCATGAGTGCGGTTGATTTCCGAATGCTGGTTGATAAGACAGTTACCGGCGTAGTTCCAGATCATCTTGATCGGCACGTCCAGCTTGTCCTTACCGCGCACGCCGTCGCGCAAGGCGGTCATTTCCGGGCCACGTTCAATCGCATCGGTCCACATAAACATGGAAATGCTGGTTTGCACCGGGTTGTCCAGCGTTGGCATACGTTCAAACGGGACTTCATATGAGCCTTCACGCGCACCAGTGTTACCGCCATGAATCCCCACGTTGCCGGTCAGAATGGAGAGCATGGAGATTGCGCGGGTGGCAATTTCACCGTTTGCATGACGCTGCGGTCCCCACCCCTGGCTGATATAGGCCGGTTTGGCTGAGCCAATCTCACGCGCCAGTTGAACAATACGCTCGACCGGAATACCGGTGATGGTAGACGCCCACTCCGGCGTTTTCGCCACGCCGTCGCTGCCCTGACCGAGAATATACGCCTTGTAGTGGCCATTGGCTGGGGCACTGGCTGGCAGGGTTTTCTCGTCATAACCGACGCAGTATTTATCCAGGAACGGCTGATCGACGAGATTTTCAGTGATCATCACCCACGCCAGCGCGGAGACCAGCGCGGCATCGGTACCTGGGCGGATTGGGATCCACTCATCTTCGCGCCCTGCACCGGTGTCGGTATAGCGTGGATCGATAATGATCATGCGGGCATTGGATTTAGCACGCGCCTGTTCGAGGTAGTAGGTCACCCCGCCGCCGCTCATACGCGTTTCACCCGGATTGTTCCCGAACAGAACGACCAGCTTGCTGTTTTCGATATCAGACGGGCTGTTGCCGTCTGCCCAGCCACCGTAGGTGTAATTCAGTCCTGCGGCGATTTGTGCAGAGGAGTAGTCACCATAGTGGTTAAGATAACCGCCGCAGCAGTTCATCAGACGCGCCACCAGCGTTTTTCCCGGTGGCCAGGAGCGGGTTAGCGTGCCGCCCAGCGTTCCGGTACCGTAGTTCAGGTAGATGGATTCGTTGCCATACTCTTTGATCAGCCGCTGCATATTGGTGGCGATAATATCGTAGGCTTCATCCCAGCTAATGCGCTCGAACTTCCCTTCCCCACGTTTACCCACGCGCTTCATTGGGTACTTAAGACGATCCGGATTATAGACGCGACGACGCATGGAGCGGCCACGCAGACAGGCGCGAACCTGGTGTAACCCTTCGTAGTTATCGTCCCCGGTATTGTCGGTTTCGACATATTTTATTTCGCCATCCACTACGTGCATACGCAGCGGGCAACGGCTACCGCAGTTTACCGTACAGGCACTCCACACCACTTTTTCCGGGACTGAGGCCGGGGATAGTGCATCCGCCGCTGACGCCAGTCGGGTAAAAGGGAGCGTGAAAGCGCTGCTGGCTACAGCCAGGCCGCCTATTGCCGTGGTTTTCATCAAACCACGGCGAGTGACCTCGGCAGCCAGCAATTCTTCAGGCGCGTTGATTTTCATAGAGACTCACTTTGGTTGCTCACAAAGAAAAGAGAGGCGGCACAAACCGCTATGTAGTTTTATATATAACGAAATTATTCGTTATCAGCTTTTTCTGCTGACTTTCATTCGGAGGAGTATTACTACTTTAGAGGCAGGGGGTATTGCGTCGTATCAATTCACAGGCATAAAAAAAGCGCCCGAAGGCGCTTTTTTTGTTTTGAGGCACATATTTAGCCGATGTACTGCTGACCTTTCATGTATGGGCGCAGCACTTCAGGGATCTCAATACGGCCATCTGCCTGCTGATAGTTTTCCAGCACGGCAACCAGCGTACGACCCACAGCCAGACCAGAACCGTTCAGGGTATGCACCAGACGGGTTTTCTTGTCAGATTTACTGCGGCAGCGTGCCTGCATGCGGCGCGCCTGGAAATCCCAGACGTTAGAGCAGGAGGAGATTTCACGGTAGGTGTTCTGCGCAGGTACCCACACTTCCAGGTCGAAGGTTTTGCAGGCACCAAAGCCCATATCACCGGTGCACAGCGCCATACGACGATACGGCAGGCCCAGCAGCTCGAGGACTTTCTCGGCGTGACCCGTCATCTCTTCCAGCGCGTCCATGGAGTCTTCCGGACGAACAATCTGCACCATCTCGACTTTATCGAACTGGTGCATACGGATCAGACCACGCGTGTCGCGGCCATAAGATCCCGCTTCAGAACGGAAGCACGGAGAGTGTGCGGTCAGTTTGATCGGCAGTTCGTCTTCGTCGATGATCTCATCACGCACGAGGTTAGTCAGCGGTACTTCTGCGGTAGGGATCAGCGCATAGTTGCTGCTGTCTGCTTCTTCATCCAGCGGACGGGTATGGAACAGGTCGCCGGCAAATTTCGGCAGCTGACCCGTACCGTACAGCGTATCGTGGTTGACCAGATACGGGACGTAGGTTTCGCTGTAACCGTGCTGCTCGGTGTGCAGATCCAACATGAACTGGGCCAGCGCACGGTGCAGATGGGCAATCTGGCCTTTCATCACCACGAAGCGAGAACCGGTCAGCTTAACCGCGGCCGCAAAGTCCAGACCCGCGTGCATTTCGCCCAGCGTGACGTGATCGCGCACCTCGAAGTCGAACTCGCGAGGCGTACCCCAGCGTTTCACTTCAACGTTGTCGTTCTCGTCTTTGCCGACAGGCACGCTGTCGTCAGGAATGTTCGGGATCGCCAGCGCAATATCGCGAATTTCGGCCTGAAGAACGTCCAGCTCGGCTTTCGCCTGATCCAGCTCTTCACCCAGTTTGTTCACTTCTAGGCGTAATGGCTCAATATCTTCCCCGCGCGCTTTCGCCTGGCCAATGGATTTCGATCGAGAATTACGCTCTGCCTGCAGATTTTCAGTTTGTACCTGCAGAACTTTACGACGCTCTTCAAGAGCGCGCAGCTTATCTACATCCAGCTTAAAGCCCCGGCGTGCCAGTTTTTCAGCGACTGCGTCTGGCTCATTACGCAGCAGATTGGGATCGAGCATGCTTATCCTGTGCTTATCGAATTAAAATAGGAAAATGTGACCACAGCCTGCGGTCACAAGGATACTATGCCAACATTACCGCAACGATCGAACTAACGGTAGCGTTTTATAGGGCTATTTTGATCCTGCCCGGCGAGCCAGGTGAGCTTTTCACCAATCTTGCCCTCAAGACCTCTGTTTGTAGGGTGGTAATAGCGGGTTTGTGCCATTTCCTGCGGGAAATACTCCTCCCCGGCGGCATAGGCGTTGGGCTCGTCATGCGCATAGCGATACTCCTGCCCGTAGCCCATCTCCTTCATCAGTTTGGTTGGCGCGTTGCGCAGATGAACCGGCACATCGTAATCCGGGCGTTCACGTGCGTCCGACATCGCGGCCTTAAACGCGGTATATACAGCATTGCTTTTCGGCGCGCAGGCCAGATAGACAATCGCCTGCGCAATCGCACGCTCGCCTTCTGCCGGGCCCACGCGGGTAAAGCAGTCCCAGGCAGAAAGGGCAACCTGCATGGCGCGCGGGTCAGCATTGCCGACATCTTCTGAGGCAATCGCCAGACAGCGGCGCGCCACGTACAGCGGATCGCCACCCGCGGTGATTATGCGCGCGTACCAGTAAAGCGCCGCATCCGGGGCGCTGCCGCGGACGGACTTATGCAACGCCGAGATCAGGTCGTAGAAACGATCGCCTTTATTATCAAAACGCGCGCTGCGCTCACCGGCAATTTCGGTCAGGAGTTCCGGCTTCAGCACCCGCTTTCCGGCATCATCCACTTCGGCCATATCGGCCATCATTTCCAGGGTGTTCAGCGCGCGGCGCGCATCGCCATTAACCAGCTCCGCAATCGCCCTGCGCGTTTCGTCAGGCAGAACGATATCCTGCCCGCCGTAGCCGCGTGCTTTATCGTCCATCGCCTGGGTCAGAACCTTTTCGATATCCTCGGCGGTCAGGGATTTGAGCAGGTAAACGCGGGCGCGAGAGAGCAGCGCCGAATTCAGTTCAAACGAGGGGTTTTCGGTGGTCGCGCCGATGAAGAAAATTGTGCCGTCTTCGATATGCGGCAGAAAAGCATCCTGCTGGCTCTTGTTGAAGCGGTGAACTTCGTCGACAAAGAGGATGGTGCGGCGCCCGGCATTACGGTTCTGGCGCGCGCGCTCGATTGCCTCACGGATCTCCTTTACGCCGGACGTGACCGCCGAGATACGTTCGACGTCAGCGTTGGCATAGCGGGCAATCACTTCAGCGAGGGTCGTTTTGCCGGTCCCGGGTGGTCCCCAGAGGATCATGGAGTGCAAATGCCCGGCCTCAATGGCCCGCGGCAAGGGTTTCCCCGCAGCCAGCAGGTGCTGCTGGCCGATGTACTGCGCTAAATTTTCTGGCCGCATACGAGCGGCCAGAGGTTGAAACGCATTATCTGAAAAATCGAGCGACAGATTGCTCACTCATGCCTCTTACTTATTGCGTTGGTCGTCCACCGTTACGCCCTGCGGCGGGGTAAAGGTGAATTTCGATGCATCCACGGCGCCGTTCTGCTGAGACTTGAGCTGGTAGCTGCTGCGCTGATCGTCCTGCTCAACCGCGCCGAACTGATTGATGGTCCCGTTGGTGCTGACGTTGATGGTGAACTGCTTCAGGTTGCCGTTGCTGCCTTTCGGCGTCAGGACAAACTCATCACCGTTCTGCTTAATATTGTACTGCTGCCAGTCGCTGGCCTGGTTGCGGGCAATCAGCATAAAGGGCGTATTGCTGGTGGCATCTTTCAACCAGGTTGCCGTGGCCTGCTCAACGAACGGGTTGAAGAACCACAGTGTTTTACCGTCAGAGACCAGGATGCTCTCATCCGGCTGAGTCATGTGCCAGTTAAACAGATTCGGGCGTTTTACCCACAAATCTCCCTGACCTTCCTGCACCGCGTTGCCGCTGCCGTCAGTCACTTTCTGCGTGAAGCTGGCGTGGAAGCTGCTCACTTTATCCAGTCGGCTTTTAAGGTCGCTGGCCGCATCAGCCCAGACGCTGCTGGCAACAAAACTGGTGAGTAATGCACAGGCGATGGCGATTTTTTTCATTGTTATTCCTTAAAATACGTCTTCCCGAAATGGGGTTTCCGTCATCTATTCTGGACCTGCCCGAAGGCAGGCGACAGAAGAAAATGCTTAATTTTGGCTGATTTACCCTTCTTTGCAATCGCTGAAGGTTAATCAAACGGCGGCGGCGCCAGCACCTCGCGGTTACCGTTATGCCCCTGCTCGCTCACGATGCCCTGGGCTTCCATCTGTTCGATGATACGCGCCGCGCGGTTATAGCCAATGCGGAACTGACGCTGGACGCCAGAGATCGAGGCTTTACGTTTTTCGGTGACGAAATTAACCGCCTGATCGAATAACGGATCCAGCTCTTCGCCGCCGTCAAAGCCACCGCCGCCGCCTTCGCTTTCCGTATCGCTGGTAATACCGTCCACATATTGTGGGCGACCGCGTGCTTTCCAGTCCTGCACGACGGCGTGAACTTCTTCATCGCGGACGAACGCACCGTGGACACGCACCGGAGAGGTGGAGTTCGGGCCGGAATAGAGCATGTCCCCCATACCCAGCAGCGACTCTGCGCCGCCCTGGTCAAGAATGGTACGGGAGTCAATTTTACTTGATACGGTAAAGGCGATACGCGTCGGAATGTTCGCTTTGATAAGACCCGTAATAACGTCCACCGAAGGACGCTGGGTGGCCAGCACAAGGTGAATACCGGCCGCACGCGCTTTCTGCGCTAGACGAGCAATCAACTCTTCCACCTTCTTACCGACGGTCATCATCAGGTCAGCGAACTCATCCACCAGCACAACGATGTAAGGCAGTTTTTCCAGCACCGGATGCTGGGCATCCATGCTATCGCCCGGCTTCCAGTAAGGATCCGGAATCGGACGTCCCATGCGCATCGCCTGAGCGATTTTCTCGTTATAACCGGCCAGGTTACGCACGCCCAATGCAGACATCAACTTGTAGCGGCGTTCCATCTCGTTGACGCTCCAGCGCAGGGCGTTGGCAGCGTCTTTCATGTCGGTGACCACTTCCGTCAGCAGATGCGGGATACCTTCGTAGACGGACAGTTCGAGCATTTTCGGGTCGATCATGATGAAACGCACATCTTCCGGCTGCGCTTTGTAGAGCATGCTGAGGATCATGGCGTTCACCCCGACGGACTTACCGGAACCTGTCGTACCGGCCACCAGCAGGTGAGGCATTTTCGCGAGGTCTGCCACCACCGGATCGCCGGCGATATCTTTACCCAGCACGACGGTCAGTGGGGATGGGTTATCACGGAACTTGGTGTTGTCCAGCACTTCACGCAGGTAGACGGTCTGACGTTTTTTGTTCGGCAGTTCAAGACCCACGTACGGTTTACCCGGAATCACTTCCACCACACGCACAGCCACGGTCGACAGAGAACGCGCCAGGTCACGAGACAGGTTAGAAATACGCGCGGCTTTTACGCCCGGCGCCAGGTTCAGTTCGAAACGGGTGATGACCGGACCCGGGGAGTAGTTCACCACATCCGCCTTAATTCGGAAGTCAGCCAGACGGGCTTCCACCAGACGGGCCATCTGCTCCAGAGCAAAAGTATCAACCGGCTCGACTTCAGCAGGGGGTGGCGTCAGCAGATCCAGTGAAGGCAGCGGCGTGCTTGGACGCTGCAGCGGACGGCTGTCACCGTTGCGCATCAGCAGCGGGTGAATCAGGCTCTCCTGCGGCTGTGGCGCTGGCTGCTGGAACTGCGGCGGCTGGTGTTGTGGCTGCTGCGGTTGAGCATACGGCTGCTGAACCGGTTGTTGCGGCTGCGCATAGGCCTGCGGGGCAGGCTGCTGACGCACAGGTTCAGCTTCAGGCATCACGCTCGGGGTAAATAAAGGCTCACTCGGACCATCATCCACCAGGTCTTTCATTGGTGAGAACTCGAAATCAGACAATGAGAACGGGTTGGCACCCGTTGGCTGTTCCCCGGAGTAGCGCTGCTGTTGCGTTGCCGCGAACTGACGCGCTAACTCTGCCTCTGCAGCTTCATCTTCATCGTCCAGAGCGGGCTCATCGTGCTGGTATTCTTCACCGTAGCGTTGATTCTGCTGTGCCGCGAACTGGCGAGCCAGTTCGTCCTGCTGCATGTCATCTGCGTCATCTTCGTAGTCCGACTCACGTGCTTTTTCTTCGGCCATACGCTGGGATGGCAGCTTGATGCCGTAAGAGGCAAGTTCACGACGGGTAGGAACGCGAACGCGGTTAGGGCGTGGCAACTGTGGACCAATCCCCTCTTTCACCTGAGGACGCGGTGCGCCACCCGTAGCCAGGCTGAAGACAGGTGCGGCAGCAGCAGCGGCCACGGTGGCCTGCTTCACGCTTTCGGCGACAGGTACAACCGCAGGCGTCGCGTCGACCGGCGGAACCGAAACTGAAGGTGCCTTCGTAACGGGCTCCTGCGCGGGTTCAGGCACAGGCTGATACCAGGCCGCCAGCTGCTCGCGTTCACGGGCGCGGCGTTCTTCAACTTCTTCAAAATAGTACATTGGCGGACGAGACGGTTTCACCTCTTCCATCACCTCAGGTTCAGGCTGAGGCTCTGCATATGGCTCCGCAAGTTCAACCGGTTCAGGCACATATTCCTGATACGGCTGGGCCACAGGCTGCTCATAGTGCTGCGGTTCATACTCAGGTTGCGGCGGCTGGTAAGGCTGCTGCCACGGCTCCTGCTGCACAGGAATATAGCTTTCAGGTTCAGGCGCGATGACGGGCTCCGGCGTATGGACACCGGGCGCGGTCTGCCACGCAACGTGTGGCTGCTGAATAACGGATTCTGGTGGTGGAACCGGCGCGGATGGCATCACGGCTTCGACAGGCGCGGCATACGCCTGCGCGGCCGTCGTGGCGGCTGCGGCTGCCGCAACCGGTGCGGTGACCGTATGGCCGTTCAGCAGCGGATCGTATTCGTCAAATTCACCCGGGGTAGCACGGCTGCCGGAGAACAGCACATCATCAGGATCGACAGCGGCACCCGCGGCACGGTACTCAACCTGCTCGTCTTCATCCATACGTTTACCGGAGAAGAGCGCGGCATCCGTTTTGCGTCCAAGCGGGTTGGCAAATTTTTCCGCGACGCGCTGGCGACGCGCCAGGGCACCGCGCAGAATACGGGCACGACGAGATTCACGACGCTGTACCGGGGCCTCGTCTTCCTCTTCGTACTCTTCTTCATAGTCGTCATCATCGACCCACGTATCGTCGCGGCGGGTCCGGTTGCTGGCGAACGTCAGGAGCGTGAGAATAAAGCTGCCGATTTTTTCGGCAATGCTCACCCATGACCAGCCGGTAAACAGCGTCAATCCTGCCGCCCAGATGCACAGCAGCGCCAGCGTGCCACCGCTGCTGTGCAGCATGGGCTGTAACGCAGAACTGAGCAGGCTACCAATGACCCCGCCGGAGGCAAAGTACCAGATGTCATCGGCGTTAATCGCCGCCAGCCCGCAGGAGGTGAGGATCAGTGCCAGCGCGCCAATCAGGCGCAGGGAAACCGCAAAATAGTCGATGTAATCATCGTTCTGACGATGACGCCATGCAAACCAGCATCCGCCGATGATAATGACGGGAATGGTGTAGGCCATCACACCGAATATGAAAAAGAGCGTGTCCGCAAGCCAGGCACCGGGTACACCACCTAAATTATGGATAGGTTCATGCCATGCGGTTTGTGACCAGCTGGGATCGGAAGGGTTGAAACTGAGTAAGGCTGCCATCAGCCAGACGGCAAAAAGGGCAATAACAATCAGCAAAGCCTCGAGGAGACGACGTCCGCTGCTTAGCTTCGATAGTGTGACTTCTTTGTCTTCAGTGTATTCCTGGCTCAAGAAAGGCTCTCCAGGTATCAGGCATATCCTGCCTGTTTGCTAAAACGGACAACAGCGCCGGGACTCCCCGGCACTGTTGCTGTATGGATTAACAGGAGTGTAATCAAACTACGCTGATTTTGCACCTGTTCCGTGTTAGCGCGTCTTAATAACCAGACGATTGCTCTGTTTGACCTCTTCCATCACCACATAAGTACGGGTGTCGTTCACGCCTGGCAGACGCAGCAGGGTTTCCCCCAGCAGCTTACGGTAGGCGGACATATCAGGCACACGGGTTTTCAACAGGTAGTCGAAATCACCGGACACCAGGTGACACTCTTGAATTTCTTCAAGTTTTTGTACAGCGGCGTTAAATTGCTCAAACACATCCGGTGCACCACGATTCAGAGTAATCTCAACAAATACCAGAAGTGAGGCATCCAGATAATGCGGGTTCAGCAGAGCCGTATAGCCCTGAATAAAACCCTGTCTTTCCAGTCGGCGCACACGCTCAAGGCACGGCGTCGGGGAAAGACCCACACGTTTTGAAAGCTCGACGTTGGAAATACGCCCATCCTTTTGCAATTCATTAAGAATGTTACGATCGATACGGTCGAGATCTTTGCCAGGGCGCTTCTTGCTATCTACCATTATTATTGTCTCTCTGTATTCCTTCCCTACTCCTGCCTGGACCCTGTGCACATCACTGTTCAGAGCCTGTACCCGTTAGTCATCACATCGCCTGGTTATGTATTTGACGCGATGCGGATTCGGGTTCTATTGGTAAGAAGACCGTTGCCCGAAGGCCGTCACCGACATCACGTATGGCGTCTGTCCACGCCATGCGTAGATTTCACTGACACGGTAAAAATGGCATTTACGTGCATGCCTATGCGGCATACGGTTAACGCGGTTTTTTTTCTTCCTTGAATGTTTTCGCAAAAGCGCAGGGGATTGTCAAAGCAAAACATCGATTTTTAGTACAAGATGCCGGATATTCATTACGGAGGGGTATTAATCCTCATTTTACTGCCTTATAAACGCGCGATTTTCAGCAGCAGACGTGATAACACTGCGCCAGATCCATCGGGCGTGGCTATTGCATATATCGAAAGCAAAACTCCAGTGCTCTTTTTTTACGGCAACAAATTCCCTACAATCCAGCCCATTGCCTGCCAACAACAATGGGGATCTCATGGGCACGACCAAACACAGTAAGTTGCTAATCCTTGGTTCCGGACCTGCGGGATATACCGCGGCGGTCTATGCTGCACGCGCTAACCTGCAACCGGTACTGATCACCGGTATGGAAAAAGGCGGTCAGCTGACCACCACCACAGAAGTGGAAAACTGGCCAGGCGACCCGAACGACCTGACCGGGCCGCTGCTGATGGAGCGCATGCACGAGCATGCCGCGAAATTCGAAACTGAAATCCTGTTCGACCATATCAACAAGGTCGATCTTCAGAACCGTCCGTTCCGCCTGACGGGTGACAGCGGCGAGTACACCTGTGACGCGCTGATTATTGCCACCGGCGCCTCTGCCCGCTACCTCGGCCTGCCGTCTGAAGAAGCGTTTAAAGGCCGCGGCGTCTCTGCCTGCGCAACCTGCGACGGTTTCTTCTATCGCAATCAGAAAGTCGCGGTTATCGGCGGCGGCAACACCGCCGTGGAAGAAGCGCTCTACCTGGCAAACATCGCCTCTGAAGTGCACCTGATCCACCGTCGTGACACTTTCCGCGCCGAGAAGATCCTGATCAAACGTCTGATGGATAAAGTGGCGAGCGGCAACATCGTGCTGCACACCAATCGCACCCTGGAAGAAGTAACGGGCGATCAGATGGGCGTTGGCGGACTGCGCATTCGTGACACCCAGAACACCGATAACGTCGAAACGCTGGACGTGGCTGGCCTGTTTGTGGCAATCGGTCACAGCCCGAATACCGCCATCTTCGAAGGTCAGCTGGAACTGGAAAACGGCTACATCAAGGTGCAGTCTGGTATTCACGGTAATGCAACTCAAACCAGCGTCCCTGGCGTGTTCGCTGCTGGTGACGTGATGGACCATATTTACCGTCAGGCGATCACCTCTGCGGGCACCGGCTGTATGGCCGCGCTGGACGCAGAACGCTATCTTGATGGACTGGCTGAACAAGGTAAATAATCTTTACAAGTCAGTAACAAACGTAAATAAAGGCGGCCACAGGTCGCCTTTATTTTTGCTCGCGTGTAACATGCAGATGTCTAATTTCTTATAACGTCACCTGCAAAATACGCAATGGAAAAAACCCGTCAACAAGAGTTAACACGCTGGCTGAAACAGCAAAGCGTTATTTCCCGCCGCTGGCTTACGATCTCCCGTGTTCTGGGGTTTGTCAGTGGTCTGTTGATTGTTGCCCAGGCATGGCTGCTGGCCCGCATTCTTAACCACATGATCATGGAGAACATTCCGCGCGAAGCGCTCCTGATGCCTTTTATCGTCCTGGTCCTGATTTTTATCCTGCGCGCATGGGTGGTGTGGCTGCGCGAGCGCGTCGGTTTCCATGCCGGACAGCATATCCGCTACGAGATCCGCCGTCAGGTGCTCGATCGTCTGCAGGAAGCCGGACCCGCGTGGATCCAGGGTAAACCGGCCGGAAGCTGGGCGACGTTGATCCTTGAACAGATTGACGATATGCACGACTACTACGCACGCTATCTGCCACAAATGGCGCTCGCCGTCTTCGTTCCGCTGCTGATTGTGATCGCCATCTTCCCGGTGAACTGGATGGCTGCGCTGATCCTGATGGGCACCGCGCCGCTGATTCCCCTCTTTATGGCGCTGGTCGGAATGGGTGCTGCGGATGCCAACCGCCGTAACTTCCTGGCATTGGGGCGCTTAAGCGGCCATTTCCTGGACCGTCTTCGCGGCATGGAAACATTGCGCATTTTTGGTCGTGGTGAAGCGGAAACCGAAAACATTCGTCGGGCATCGCAGGACTTCCGTCAGCGCACCATGGAGGTGTTACGCCTGGCATTCCTGTCGTCCGGCGTACTGGAGTTCTTTACCTCGCTGTCTATTGCCCTCGTGGCGGTCTACTTTGGCTTCTCCTATCTGGGCGCGCTGGATTTCGGTCATTACGGCACGGCAGTGACCCTTTCCGCCGGTTTCCTGGCGCTGATCCTGGCCCCGGAATTTTTCCAGCCGCTTCGCGACCTGGGGACGTTCTATCACGCCAAAGCGCAGGCAGTTGGCGCAGCCGATAGCCTGAAAACATTCCTGGAGACGCCGCTGGCGCATCCAGATCGGGGTGACGTGACGCTGAACAGCAAAGAGCCGGTAACCCTCGACGCGAGCGATTTCTGCATCCTCTCGCCGGAAGGGAAAGTGCTGGCAGGCCCGCTGAACTTCACCCTGCCGGCCGGAAAGCGCGTGGTGCTGGTTGGCACCAGCGGTTCCGGGAAAAGTTCTCTGCTGAATGCGTTATCCGGTTTTATGGCCTACACCGGTTCACTGCGGATCAACAAAACCGAACTGCGTCATCTCGATCCTGACGCCTGGCGTCAACAGCTCAGTTGGGTGGGGCAAAACCCGCAACTGCCTGCCTCTACGCTGCGTGAAAACGTTCTGCTGGCGCGCCCGGATGCGCGTGAAGATGAACTGCAATCGGTACTCGACCGCGCCTGGGTCAGCGAGTTTCTGCCGATGCTCCCGCAAGGTATAGATACCGTGGTTGGCGACCAGTCTGCCGGGCTGTCGGTTGGACAGGCGCAGCGCGTGGCCGTCGCCCGCGCACTGCTTAACCCGTGCCAGCTGATGCTGCTGGATGAACCCGCAGCCAGTCTGGACGCACACAGTGAGCAGCGCGTCATGGCGGCGCTGAACGCCGCCTCCTTGCAACAAACCACGCTGATGGTTACCCATCAGCTGGAAGGAATTGCTGACTGGGACGAGATCTGGGTGATGGAAAACGGACGTATTGTTGAACAAGGCGATTACGCCTCACTCATTGCCGCGCAGGGGCCGTTTGCCGCCCTGCTGGCAAACCGTCAGGAGGACATCTAATGCGTGCTCTGCTGCCTTATCTTGCGCTCTATAAACGCCATAAATGGATGCTGACGCTGGGGATTGTGCTGGCCATTGTGACGCTGCTCGCCAGTATCGGCCTGCTCACGCTTTCCGGCTGGTTCCTGTCGGCCTCGGCCGTGGCGGGGTTTGCCGGATTATACAGCTTCAACTATATGCTTCCGGCGGCAGGTGTTCGCGGTACAGCCATTACCCGCACGGCCGGACGCTATTTCGAGCGTTTAGTCAGCCACGACGCCACGTTCCGCGTCCTGCAGCATCTGCGTATCTACACCTTCAGCAAACTGCTGCCCCTCTCCCCTGCCGGGCTGGCGCGTTTTCGTCAGGGTGAATTACTGAACCGTGTCGTTGCGGATGTCGATACGCTGGACCACCTTTACCTGCGCGTGATCTCCCCGATCGTGGGCGCGTTTGTGGTGATTGTGGTGGTCACGCTGGGGCTGGCTGTTCTGGATGTTCCCGTTGCGCTAACGCTCGGCGGGATCATGCTGTTAACGCTCATTATTCTGCCGCCGCTGTTTTACCGCGCCGGAAAATCCACGGGGGAAACCCTGACGCGTCTGCGCGGCGATTACCGCCAGCAGCTGACCTCCTGGCTTCAGGGGCAGGCAGAGCTGACCATTTTTGGCGCCAGCAAGCGCTATCGCGCCCGGATGGAAAGTACGGAGCTGAACTGGCACGAAGCCCAGCGCCGTCAGTCGGAACTGACGGCCTTCTCTCAGGCGCTGATGATGTTGATCGGCGGCGTGGCGGTGATTGCCATGCTGTGGCTGGCTTCCGGCGGAGTTGGCGGTAATCCTCAGCCAGGTCCGCTTATTGCCCTCTTCGTTTTCTGCGCACTGGCCGCTTTTGAAGCGCTGGCACCGGTAACGGGCGCTTTCCAGCATCTTGGTCATGTGATCGCCTCTGCCCTGCGCATCACCCAGATTGCCGAGCAGGAGCCTGAGGTAACGTTCAGCGCAGCGCAGACCGCGGTGCCTGAGCAGGTGACGCTGACGCTTGATGACGTGACCTTCGCCTATGACAAACAGGCGCAGAATGCGCTGGAAGGTATCACTCTGTCAGTTGATGCGGGGCAGCGGATTGCGATCCTTGGCCGCACCGGCTGCGGTAAATCGACGCTGCTACAGTTGTTGACCCGCGCCTGGGATCCGCAGCGCGGCCAGATTCGCTTCAATAATACGTTGCTGACAGATTTCAGCGAGCAGGCGCTACGTAAGACCGTCAGCGTCGTTCCACAGCGTGTGCATCTGTTTAGCGCCACCCTGCGCGATAACCTGTTACTGGCCGCGCCGGAGGCTTCGGACGACGCGCTTCGCGCCACGCTGGAACAGGTTGGGCTGCAAAAACTGCTTGAGGACGACGGGCTGAACAGCTGGCTCGGTGAAGGTGGTCGTCAGCTCTCCGGTGGAGAACTGCGCCGTCTGGCGATTGCGCGTGCGCTGCTGCATGATGCACCGCTGATGCTGCTCGACGAACCGACTGAAGGACTGGATGCGACGACTGAGAGTCAAATCCTTGATTTACTGGCGAATGTGATGGCAGGGAAAACCGTTCTGATGGTCACACACCGCCTGCGTGGACTGGCAAGTTTTGATCGGATAATTGTGATGGACAACGGACACATTATTGAGCAAGGTAGTCACGCAGAGCTGTTGACGAAACAGGGTCGCTACTACCAGTTTAAACAGCGTCTGTAGACTATATTTGTAGCGTCCTCACTCGCGTACTGGAGTTTTGCTGTCATGCGCCTGGTCCAGCTTTCTCGTCATAACATTGCGTTCCCGTCGCCGGAGGGAGCGCTACGTGAGCCCAATGGGCTGCTGGCCCTGGGTGGGGACCTCAGCCCTGCACGGCTCTTGATGGCTTACCAGCGCGGCATCTTCCCGTGGTTTTCTCCCGGCGACCCGATTTTATGGTGGTCGCCCGATCCGCGCGCCGTGCTGTGGCCAACGCAGTTTCACCTCAGCCGCAGCATGAAGCGTTTCCATGTCAAATCCCCGTATCGCGTCACCCTCAATCACGCGTTTGGTCAGGTCATTGAAGGCTGTGCGCAAGACCGCCATGAAGGGACGTGGATAACCCGCGATATTATTACCGCCTACCACCAGCTTCATGAGCTTGGCTACGCTCACTCCATCGAAGTATGGGAAGACGGCATACTCGTCGGCGGCATGTACGGCGTGGCGCAAGGGACGCTGTTTTGCGGCGAGTCGATGTTCTCTCGCGCGGTGAACGCCTCGAAAACCGCGCTGCTCATTTTCTGCCAGGAATTCGCGCAACGCGGCGGAAACCTGATCGATTGTCAGGTCCTCAATGAGCATACGGCCTCCCTCGGCGCCGTTGAGATCCCGCGACGCCAGTACATCGAACATCTGGATGCCAGCCGCCAGCAGAAGCTCCCGCGCGACTTCTGGATACCGAGAACGCTCTTTATGCCCAATGCCTAAATGTTTTCCGCATATTTTTTGTGAGGGTGTTATAATTATGCCGCAGAGTAGCTTCTGCCTGTTGCCCCGCCGCCGTTTGGGACCTTCGCTTCAGATAACGTCCTGACGTTTATCCTGTTGTATCCCCTTTACGAATGCGCTTTCCGTTCGGTTATACCGTGACGCTTGGGCAATGCGCCGAAACTGTTTTGCTGCGTTTTAAACGCGCAATTCTTTACTTAATTGATGAATTTCGGCATTATCTTGCCGGTTCAAAACTTGGTAGTGATACCCCAGAGGATTAGATGGCCAAAGAAGACAATATTGAAATGCAGGGTACCGTACTTGATACGTTGCCTAACACCATGTTTCGCGTAGAGCTGGAAAACGGTCACGTGGTAACTGCGCACATCTCCGGTAAAATGCGCAAAAACTATATCCGCATTTTAACGGGCGACAAAGTGACTGTTGAACTGACCCCGTACGACCTGAGCAAAGGCCGCATTGTCTTCCGTAGTCGCTAATTGTTTTCGCCTGTAATGGCAGATGAATATTAAATAAGGCCGGGATTTTCCCGGCCTTATTTTTTTGTGGCGCAGTCGATTATTTGAACAATTATTTGGCGGTTCGTTTCAGCTGCGGGGCTGTCTGCTCGACAGTGTAGAAAGTAAGGAGGGGGAGACCTTATTTTCTATTTTGCTAAGCTGCGTGTACGGCAGTGGAGCTGAACAACTTCGGTGACTTCTGCGCATTTAATTTCTAAGCTGCCTGTACGGCAGTGCACTACCGGCTGGTGACGAGCTGACCCGGGATGATTTTCTAAGCTGCCTGTACGGCAGTGCACTTCCATGCTGTTCGTAATATCGGTGCGGCGGCTTTCTAAGCTGCCTGTACGGCAGTGCACATAGATTTTTCCGGTAGCCTCAAAATCCGCTTTTTCTAAGCTGCCTGTACGGCAGTGCACAGTTGAATTTATCTATATCAGCTAATCGCCAGTTTCTAAGCTGCCTGTACGGCAGTGCACCGGGAGGGTTTCCCTCAATCTCTACGGTCGCTTTTCTAAGCTGCCTGTACGGCAGTGCACCCATAGCAGACTGAGCACTGGCAGTACCTAATTTTCTAAGCTGCCTGTACGGCAGTGCACAAGCAGGGGTTCAGTAAAGAACAGCTAATTCATTTCTAAGCTGCCTGTACGGCAGTGCACTGACGTGGCGTTACTCAAACAAATCGCAGACTTTTCTAAGCTGCCTGTACGGCAGTGCACCCGGCGGCCAGTAAAATGGCGTCACAAATAACTTTCTAAGCTGCCTGTACGGCAGTGAACCCGCGATGGACTTGAGCGCGCAGAGCTGCGTTTTTCTAAGCTGCCTGTACGGCAGTGAACCCAGAAAACGACTGGTTTTAAGCCATCTGGACTTTCTAAGCTGCCTGTACGGCAGTGAACTGGCCGACTTTGTTTGTATTGGCAAACATTGTTTTCTAAGCTGCCTGTACGGCAGTGAACTCAAATAATATCCCCCCACCATTATGATTTTCATACAAAAAAAGCTAAAAACCCTTCGTTTACCCTCTTTTTTACCCCCTCAAAATACCCATTTAATATCAATGCCTTACAAACGCACTAAAAATTAGGGTCGAACACCCTTCTTCTTATACCCCCTGCATAAAAAACACCCATTCCATTCATTATGACAAATGACTATACTTAACCATGACAAATGACATCACCTAGGAGGCAACATGAGAACATGGATCCCCGCGCAGAAACCTGCTGATAACGCGCTTTGGCGGTACGCCGGTTTACCTGCAAACAGAGGTATGCGGCTGATTGAATTTCTCAATCAGGGATTACCCGTCAGCGTCCTCGACAATATCCATGAGTGGACGGCGATGTCGAAAGCGGACATTTTGCGCGTCACCGGAATTAATGAACGTAACGTGGCCCGGCGCAAAAGCGCGGGACGGACGCTGACGCCGGATGAAAGCGAACGCGTGGCCCGTTTCGTTCGGGTGCTGGATGCTGCTGTCGACTATTTTGGCAGTAAAGAAGAGGCATGGAACTGGCTGCAGGCACCGGTGCGCGGGCTAGGGAATGTTGCCCCTGTCGACCTGATCGCGACCGAAACCGGTGCACTGGAAGTCACCGACTTGATTGGTCGACTCGAACATGGTGTGTTCGCATGATTTTTTATCGTCTGGTGACAGGGCGCTATGCCAGCGAAGCGTGGAGCGGAAGTGGTGCAAACCAGTATGGCGGGCGGTGGAATCATAAAGGCCATCCAGCTGTGTATGTGTCCACCTCCATTTCACTGGCCTCACTGGAGATTTTGGTGCACGTTCGAAAAGATACTGTACTGAATCAGTACCAGCTTTTCAGCATTGATATCCCGGATGACCAGATTGATTACCTGGATAAAGCGTGGCTCCCCGAGGACTGGCAGGAAAATCCGGCCCCCGTATCAACGATGGATCTGGGAACCGGTTGGTTGCAGGCTAACAGCGCCCTCGCACTCATCTTACCCTCCTGCATCATTCCTTATGAAAACAATGCCATCCTTAACCCCTTACATCCGTCCTTCCACACGGCGCTCAATTCAGTTCAGCAACTGCCCTTTAATTTTGATACCCGCCTGGCTGAAAAAACCGCACCCTGAGCGCGGATGCGGTTAAGCTTCTCAGAACCAGGGAACCGTTGCCGTCGCGCTGAGTCCGTAGGTCGTAAATATTCCGGAGACAGGCACAGAGAGCACATCACCATGGCGAATAAAGAGCTTAAAAGACTGGCCTGTAGAGAGACTGCGCAAGTTAAGCCAGGGTAAACCCGTCCTCGCCTCCTGCATCGTCTGAAGACGCTGTAGCGCCTCCTCCTCCGTTAGCCATCCTTTTTTTACCGAGCGTCGCATCAGACGCTGCGCACTGCTTTTCACCTGGACGCGGCTCACGCAGCGCCACTGCTTGACGACAGGCACGGGCTGGATGTCCGAAGACATGCAGTAGTCGCTCAATCCTTTTCGCCACACCAGTGATTCGAGTTCGCTTAACGCCGGGTGAGTACCGTGCAGGCGTAACACCGGGCCGGGCTTGATACCGTGCGCAGGGAAGCTGATACCAATATCCCCCTGCCCCCGCAGGCCCAACGCACGATGCAGTTTAGCCATCAGCGCCGCCATCAGCATTTCCTCGTTGAACTCCGGGTCGGGCAGGACGCGGATCTCAAGATAGTGATCCATAACCCCTCCTTACTCGCCCTTCTCACCGAAGACACCGCCGCGGATCAGGACGGCCATCACGTAATGCTGCTGTTCAACGTCAGGCTTTTGGCCTTTCGTCACCCAGTTATCCAGCAAGGTGTAGAAGTCCATTTTCTCTTTCGGCTGGCGGCAGGCCACACCACGGCTGGTGACAGAGCCATACGGTTCAACGGCGATAGCACCGAGTTCATCCACTTTTGGATGCCAGGTATCGATAGTCCGAATCGCATTACCGATTTTTTGCGAGTGCATGCCTGCAACACTGTCAACCTGATACAACAGGCGGCTCTTGCTACTGTTGCTGTCCAGGACCAGTTCCTGCGACGGGAAGATCTCCTGCCCGGCACCGAGCAGCACTTGCGCTTCGACGTTCAACAGCACAAAACCTTCACCGCTAAGCCCTTTTTCGATTTCCTGTGCCAGTGCGTTCAGGTTCTCGTCACTGGCAGAAAAATCTCGCAGCGCGTAATTGTATGCATCAAACGTCCACGCGTTACTGCCCGTCACGTTCACGCTAATTTTCTCTGCACCGACGCGGTTACGCCATAAAAAACGGCCGTTTGCCAGGTTGGTTGCGTAGCGGCGCGCCAGTTCGGCAAAACCGTGTTCACTGATATAGCCGTCGATACCCTGCTGAAGTTCATCCTGATACGTGCGATCATTACACACAGAAGGCATGGACAAGTTGCCCAGCACGCGCAGGGTAAATTTCACTTTCAGGGTGTCTGCATCGGCAGGCAACGCTGCCACGTCCACACGCTGCAGGTTCGCTTTCTGGATCTCAGCATCCAGTTTTGCCGGATCGTTAGTGAGTGCGTTTTTTAGACGGTTAGAGATAGTGCCACGCACCGCTTTTTCCTGAATCCGAATCGGTTGCCAGGCCTTTCCCTCCCAGCTTCCGGAATACATCACCGCATCCGAGGTCGCCAGTTTACGTTCAAATGCCAGTACGGATGCCGTTTTAACAGCAGTTGGAGCCTTTGCCATAGATAAATCCTTTTTAATTAAGAGGTTCAGAAGTCACCGGCGCGCCCGCGCCCTGACAGTAGTAGCCTGTTTCTGTCGTGCGATAGCGCCAGAAAATCTCGTCAAGCGACCGGATCCGATGCAGACCGCACCACTCACCCACGCCATACACCGCTTCGGTAAACGCGAAGGGCGTTTCTGCATCGCGCGCGTTTTCCACGACGCCGGGGGCGTAGAGTTCAGAGATACGCTGGTAGCCCGTCATTAACGGCACCAGATAACCGGGATTGGGTTTGGGAACAACGTGCCAGTCAGCCGGCTCGCCTTCGCGCAGGTTGCCGTCCTCCGGCATTTCCGCCTGGATTTTCAGTGCGGCGAAATCAAGCCAGGCATCAAGCAATGTTGCATCAGGATGGTTTTCAAGCAGCGTTTGATGATGTTGAACCAGCCAGCTGCTCCGATCGCGTAAGGCAAAACCGGGCATAAGCAGCCACTGCAACCGACGCATTTCGCGATCGGTGGACGGCATCGCCATGACGGTAAACGCCTCAACATCAACGACTATGCCGCCCGCCAGTCGGAGCGTCGGGCACACCTGCGAAAGGTACTCGGCCAGGTCACGCTGCCCGTATTCCCCGTTAGGGATTTCCCCTTGACACTCCAGCAGGAGAGAAACCGTCATATGCATGCGCCCCTCTTCATTAAAGGAGGCCGTATTCGCTTCTCGGGTAAGGGGATTGCGGGTCAGCGCAAACTGATAATCACGGCCGGACGTGTGTGCGTGGACCTGATGTTCGTGGCTCACGACGGCACAGCCATCTATGCGCAGCCCGTGCGTTTCCGTCAGCCTGCGCGACAGCGCATGGGCAAATCCCAGAAAATGGGTGATTGCAGGAAACCCCCAGGTCAGACCGGCAATCGCGTTGGCGTTTTCGACTCGGACACGGCGAAGCAGGATAAGTGAGCTCATTTCAGCGCCTCCTGGATAATTTTTTCCATTTCGCGGAGGTTGCTACGTAAACGTTCGCGCGTTTCCCACTCCCGTTTTTCCACAGCACCGACATCCGGCATCGACTTGCGCAGACGGGCGTTCAGCCACAGGGCAAAATCTTCCGCCACCGCGTCCTGCCAGTCGTCTTTTTCTCGTTCAAGACGGAAGGCTTCGTCTGATTTTGTACGCCAGGGATCGAGCCATAGCTGCTGATGTGGTTTCAGATCGGGACAGTTACGCGTCCAGTTTTGTGCGGTTTCACGTTGAAACTCGGATGCGATCTCAAACAGCAGATCAATAATCATATCGATGTAACCATCACGGGCTTCACGAACACGAAAATTGGTGTAATCGCCTGCTTTCATCAGTAAGGAGACAAGCAGCTGAATATGACTCTTTGCACGTCGGTCAAATTGTCCACCCGAGGCGAAAACAGAACGTAAACTCGCGGGTGGCTTTCCTGACTTTTTCCACTTCGGTGGCTGGCAGGAAAGCAGCCAGCTACGTCCGCCGCGTACGCTGTTCAGATAGGAAATGTTTTGCGGTTTAGTGCCACCAAAGTGTATTTCTGCTGAATCCGGGAAAAGTATCAGCGGAGTGGGATGCCAGGTTTTCTCGCGGCGCGCTTTCCAGATGGCTTTAACATCGTCGCCAAAACGAGAGGCAATCATCTTCTGATGCATAGCGTGAACAAGTGAGGTGGCAAACAACGGGCTTAAGAGATGGTAATTTTCACCAACCGGAAAATACCCCTGTTTAGCCAGCTTATGCGAAGCGGGTTTGCCTGGCGTTAACGCGCGAGAAAAACCCGCAATCCATTCACGCAGTTGACTCGCGTCATCGGTAAACGCGCCCAGCGCAGCGTGATCGCCACGTTTCAGGCTTGCCAGCAGGGAGTCACCGCCCTCAAGAGTGCGGTTCAACGGCGGCCAGTTTACCCAGACGAAGCCGGGGCTGGTCTGGCAGATGTTTAATCCGCTGCCTGACAAAATCGCCATGCGCCTGCCGAAATTGAGCATCGTCGGCCACATCCTGTGACTGCGCGCCATACTCATCAAACCAGGCGCAGCAGATACCCATTGGTCTGTCCGACTGACCGCACGCAGCCTGCCAGGCTCTGCGCCCTTCCCGATAGGCTTCAAACAGCGCTTCCGTTAACGCGGGAGGCAATGTTGCAGAGGAAAGCAGCACGCGGGCGCCGAGCATGCCCGCCCAGTTCACCAGCCGACACAGGGCGGGCAAATCATCGACGTCAAAATCATCAGGCTCATCAAGTACCAGATCGCTGGTCAGCAGGCGCAGCATGGCGTGAAATCGTATAAGCAGCGACCTGCACATCCCGCAGATACTGCGCCGCGCTGGGTTTTCGATGTTCGATGGTTGTTACCAGCACCGGGGCGCTGACCAGGCGATTAAGCGCCGGTTCTTTCGCCAGCCACTGCTGAGCAATCCCGTGGCTGGTCGCCCCTTCGTAATGCACATAGTGATGGCTGGCGAAGAACGTTTCGTCGCTGGCGCTGCTGGAATCGTCAGCATCATTGCCCTGATATAACTCCTTCACCGCTGCGGCACCGGTCACCACAGCCAGCGTGTCGTCATCCAGCCCCAAGCGCGACTGTAGCGCCTGCCCCGTTTGCAGCGTCAGCGTGCGTAACCCCAACGCCACGCTAAAACGACATCCTGTCTGCTCATATGCCAGCGCGTACATGATCCGGGCATTCGCAAAGGTTTTACCGCATCCGGTCGAGGCCATATTGATGCCGAAGAAGCCCTGCTCTTCACTCTTCTCGCGCAGGGATGACGCCACGTCCCACGCCCTGTTTTGCCAGTTAAAACGCGGATCTTTCGCCCTTTCCCGAAACGTCTTGTGTCTTGCGATGGCGGGCAATGAACGGCGCAGTGCGGAAAGAGAACGCCCCATCAACAGCGCCAGATGCGCGACGCCGACATTGTGCTCATCCAGCTTTTGCTTAAGCTGCCCGGACTGGCGGTCGCTGTTGGCCCAGCACTGGACGGCATCATCCTGCCATCCGAAATAAGCCGGTTGAGAGGAGTAAACGTGATCGGCCAGCATCAGAGACAGGCGGGCAAGATGGAGAGTTAAGAGATTATCCAGCGATCCCGCATGAAGCAGTGCGGGCAGGTTCCGGATGCGTTTACCAATCTGCCGGGCCTTCTCGCGCCAGGTTTTACTTTTTAGCGGCGTACCGTGAGGGAATTTCCAGACATCTTTAAAATCACGCGCTTTCCACGGATGTTTTTCGGTGGATTTATGATTAAGCGAGTTCCAGTCAGCGTTCAGCTGTTTTTCAAACCAGCCTTCGCAATAGATCAGTTGCGGACGTGTCGAGTGCGACTGCGGTAAACGGTGATGCGACAATATCAGCCATACCACCACTTTCGCCAGAGGCGGGAGGTTCCCCAAAAGGCTGCAGTTCTTGTCTGTATCCATCTTCAGCGCGTTGAGCATGGCCTTTTCGTCAGCGGCTTTAAGCTGCGTCAACGATGCCAGCCACTGCTCATCGGTTTGCACCCCCACAAAGGCCTCAAACAGACGAACCGAGATCCACTCGTGGCGATAGGGCTGGCAAATGTGCTTGCTTTCTCCTTTAAGCGTCTGCTGGAAGCACATCCCCGCTTTACCAAAATCATGAAACAGCCCGGCGATCGCCGCCAGCAGGGCGATGCTTTCCGCACTCTGCCAACGATGTTCGCTGTCATTGCGGATAATTTGCAGGGTCGTGCGATTGGTTGGCACGCGCCCTTGCGCGTTAAAACGTCGCAAATTCCCGACAATCCACAATAGCTCGGTTTGTCCGTTTTTTTTCAACCAGTGGCAGGCTACGGCGGTGTTGCGGCGTGCCGTTTTACGCAGCAGCTTGCGCAGGGTGGTGACGCCTTCCATGGTTATCGTCGTCTGCCACGCCGCGTCTCCGGTGCGCTCAGCAAACTGATCGATAATCTGACAGCTTTGCTCGCGCGCACGTTTGGTACATCGAGAGATAATCAGCACATTCATTTTTCGACGCCCGCCAGCAAGTGCGAGGTTTCCTGCAAGGTGGCGATCATCAAATCCAGCGCATCAGCCTGTTGAAACGCGTTGATGCAGCGCTGGCGAAACTGCTGATTATCCTCCCCCTGCATTGCGGCGATAAATGCCTGCGGCATAATCAAAGCGTCTTTGATTAAATCAGCAATATCAAAGACCAGTCCTCCGCGCCGGGTTTTACCGTGCATAACGGCCAGACCATGCGGAATTCCCGTCACCCAGGCCGCGACAGCCGCCAGCCCGTAGGTCAGGTAGTTGCCCTGATCGAGAAAACGGTTCGCCATATCCGCCCCGCCACCCCGTTTGGCGCGAGTAAAGCAGCCGTAGCCCACGGTCTGGCTGGCCAGTTTATAGAGTGATTTTGTGAGCTGCGCTTCCTTGAGCATCAGCGAGGTATGATCCTGCGCGTTTTCCATGCCCTGTCTGGCACGTTCCAGAATAGCTTCCAGCGTGCCCTTATCAGGCTGAAAAGCAGTTTCTCGCTGCATCCGCGCTCCCGCCCACTGCGTTTCGATTTGCTGTAAGCGAATAAACTGAAACTGCTTTGCCGCCTGTAGGCGTTTTTCTTCATCAAACCAGAATGAGACCCAGTTTTGTAAATATGCCGTCGGACGATATTCGCTTTGCGGGCTGAGCCAGGAGACGTCAATATCCACCTCGTTCGCAGAATAAAGTGGCGTGCCATCGGTTCCACAAAAACCGACCATCACCCCTGCCCGCGCAAATTCCCGCATTGCCATTTGTGTAACGGAGGTTCCCATTCCCAGCATTACCGCCGTAGTATTAGCGATAGGAATATTCCAGTAAAACGACTCTTTTCCTTCCTGGGTAACATATTCAACACGGCCACCATTCACCTGAATGCGACATTTTTCCAGGTAATAAATATTGGCACGCTTTGAATGCAGAATGGTTTTTAAGTCTGTAGGGGTGATGCTTTTTACGGACATGGCAAGGGCTTTTATTTCAAGGTGTTGAATGCACAGTATGTTAGCGAAGAACGAATGAAAACAAATGTGACGGACATCAAATGAATAATAATCATCGTGGTAATAAAGTGGGAAATCATGTTTTCATGACAATATATTATTTTTACGAATAATATATTTGCTGGAATATAATTTATGCGTGAATAGGTTTTTTATCTATTGTGAAAATAGAGAGTGCAGATTGGATGGTATAAGGTTTTAAATAGGTTTGGTGAATATTACAGTGGGTTGGTTTGAGAGGTGTTGCCTGTACGGCAGTGAACACTTCGCTCAGTTGTCGATGTTTCCTTTCGATTTTCTAAGCTGCCTGTACGGCAGTGAACCCATCGATGGTATCCCGTACAACCATCGTTATTTTCTAAGCTGCCTGTACGGCAGTGAACCCAGCTCTGCCAGTACATCTGGGACGAGTTCTTTTCTAAGCTGCCTGTACGGCAGTGAACCGTGACGCAATCCGTAGCGGAGAATGGACTGATTTCTAAGCTGCCTGTACGGCAGTGAACACAATCAGCACGCACCAGAGCACGGTACTTCGCTTTCTAAGCTGCCTGTACGGCAGTGAACTTTCAGAGACGACGGCGGCACGCCCGCCAGTTCTTTCTAAGCTGCCTGTACGGCAGTGAACGCCGCTGCGCGCAACTTCCCGTTACCGTGGCGTTTCTAAGCTGCCTGTACGGCAGTGAACTTTGAGCGTAGCGGAGGCGGCGCAGCATATAGTTTCTAAGCTGCCTGTACGGCAGTGAACAGGAAGAAAACAGCGCTATCTTATTGTTATTAAGGCAACTAAGCAACGTTAACAGGCAAAACCCTTTTTTCTGCAACGCAAAAAAAACATTATAAATCAACGAGTTATAAAGCATCTCAAAAAAAGGGTTTCTCCGTTGTCGCCAAGGGACAGCCCCTGGCGGTGCGCACTCCACTCAAGAAATAACAGAATTTCCCGTTCCGGCATCATGAGGAGATACCACATCTGCCGCCATTGAATGCGTGAAGTCATGCAGTAATCCCGTCAGGTGCGGCAACATATCGCGGTCAAAATGCGATACCAGCAGTACATGGTTTAATGCCCGGCAGTAGTCGCATTTCGTTTCTGTATCTTCGAGCAGCCACTCTTTTTGTCGCGGTTCTTCCGCTTCGTTCTCAAATTCCACCACCTGAAAGTCACGCATTGATTCTGTGAGGCCGGTTTTCATTTCTTCCAGGTATGCACCAAGGCAACGGCATACGGGCTGCGTCTGCGGGAGTGATTTGCAGTCAAGGAGGATTTCGGAGAGCAGCTTGCAGCGCTCAGCAAGGGTTGGGAGATCGGGATTGAGGGAGAGTTCGCTGTAAAATGGAGAGTAAGACTGGTTTTCCATATTCATAATTTCCATATTAAAAACTGAAAACTACCACCAGAAACGCCAACTTCGGGTGGTAGACTGAACCGGTTTGGCGTACCGACCATATGGAAAATCGGCGCTTCAAAAGAAGCCCCGGTTCAGCCCACCATATTTGAAGACACGGATTATACCGCAGCTAAAATTAGAGTGAACGAAACCAGTGACGTTGTTGTGAACAACATCTTTCCATATGTGTGTAATCAGGACGCCAATCCCGACACCTGATTTTGCAGGTGCGCCGCCATTTTATTACTGTGGATTCATCCAGCAACAGACATCGAAAGAAACTGGAAAGCGCCTCGCAAAATTCCTCTGCGGCCTGATGCCCTCACCCCGGCCCTCTCCCACAGGGAGAGGGAGCAAACAATAAAAAACGGCAACCGAAGTTGCCGTTTTGCTTTTACCTTAATACTCAGTGAGCCGCTTCCGGCTTGTGCTTCGCCGCACTCTGGAAGTCGTACGTCAGCTCGTTCTTCGCCTGATCCAGCGCCACGGTCACCTGACCGCCGTCCACCAGCGAGCCAAACAGCAGCTCGTTCGCCAGCGGTTTCTTCAGGTTGTCCTGAATCACGCGCGCCATCGGACGGGCACCCATCGCACGGTCGTAGCCTTTCTCAGCCAGCCAGTTGCGGGCCTCCTGACTCACTTCAAGCGATACGCCTTTCTGGTCCAGCTGTACCTGCAACTCGACGATGAACTTGTCCACCACCTGATGGATCACCTCGGTAGACAGGTGATCGAACCAGATAATGTTGTCCAGACGGTTACGGAACTCCGGCGTAAAGATCTTCTTGATCTCTTCCATCGCATCGGTGCTGTTGTCCTGATGGATCAGGCCGATGGATTTACGCTCGGTTTCACGCACCCCGGCGTTGGTGGTCATCACCAGCACCACGTTGCGGAAGTCCGCCTTGCGCCCGTTGTTGTCGGTCAGCGTCCCGTTGTCCATCACCTGCAGCAGGATGTTGAACACATCCGGGTGCGCTTTCTCGATTTCATCGAGCAGCAGTACCGCGTGCGGATGCTTGATCACCGCGTCGGTGAGCAGGCCGCCCTGGTCGAAGCCCACGTAGCCCGGAGGCGCACCAATCAGGCGGCTGACGGTGTGGCGCTCCATGTACTCGGACATATCAAAGCGCAGCAGCTCAATGCCCAGCGCTTTGGAGAGCTGAACCGTCACCTCGGTTTTCCCGACGCCGGTTGGGCCAGCGAACAGGAAGGACCCGACAGGCTTGTGCTCATGCCCCAGCCCGGCGCGGGCCATCTTGATCGCTTCGGTTAAGGCCTCAATGGCTTTATCCTGACCAAAGACCAGCATTTTCAGGCGATTGCCGAGGGTGCGCAGCGTGTCGCGGTCACTCTGAGAGACGCTCTTCTCAGGAATACGTGCGATACGGGCCACCACGGACTCAATGTCCGCCACGTTAACCGTTTTCTTACGCTTGCTGGCCGGCATCAGGCGCGCTCGCGCCCCTGCCTCATCAATCACGTCAATCGCCTTATCCGGCAGATGACGATCGTTGATGTATTTCACCGCCAGCTCCACCGCTGCACGTACCGCTTTCGCGGTGTAACGCACGTCGTGGTGCGCTTCATACTTCGGCTTCAGACCGTTGATGATCTGCACCGTTTCCTCAACGGACGGTTCAGTCACGTCAATTTTCTGGAAGCGGCGCGCCAGCGCACGGTCTTTTTCGAAGATGTTGCTGAACTCCTGGTAGGTCGTGGAGCCAATCACGCGGATCTTGCCGCTGGAGAGCAGCGGTTTGATCAGGTTAGCGGCATCCACCTGGCCACCGGACGCCGCACCTGCGCCGATGATGGTGTGGATCTCATCGATAAACAGAATGCTGTTGGTGTCCTGCTCCAGCTGTTTTAACAGCGCCTTGAAGCGTTTTTCAAAATCGCCGCGGTATTTGGTGCCCGCCAGCAACGAGCCAATATCCAGCGAGTAGATGGTGCAATCGGCAATCACTTCCGGCACATCGCCCTGCACAATGCGCCAGGCCAGACCTTCGGCAATCGCGGTTTTCCCCACGCCTGACTCACCCACCAGCAGCGGGTTGTTTTTGCGGCGACGGCACAGCACCTGGATCGCGCGCTCCAGCTCTTTATCGCGACCAATCAGCGGGTCGATACCGCCAACGCGAGCAAGCTGGTTAAGATTGGTGGTGAAGTTTTCCATACGATCCTCCCCGCCTGCTTGCTCTTCATTGTTATTGACCTGATTGCTGGAATCCGAAGCCTGGTTAGGCTCGTCTTTACGCGTTCCGTGAGAAATAAAGTTCACCACGTCGAGTCGGCTGACTTCGTGTTTGCGCAGCAGGTAGGCCGCCTGTGACTCCTGCTCGCTGAAGATGGCGACCAGGACGTTTGCGCCAGTCACTTCGCTACGTCCGGAAGACTGGACGTGGAATACCGCGCGCTGCAGCACGCGCTGGAAGCTGAGCGTCGGCTGCGTGTCGCGCTCCTCTTCACTGGCTGGCAGCACCGGTGTGGTTTGTTCGATGAAGGCTTCGAGTTCCTGACGTAGCGCCACCAGATCCACGGAGCAGGCTTCCAGCGCTTCGCGGGCAGATGGGTTGCTAAGCAGTGCGAGCAGTAAATGCTCGACAGTCATAAACTCATGTCGGTGCTCACGCGCTCTGGCGAAAGCCATGTTTAAACTGAGTTCCAGTTCTTGATTGAGCATAGGCACCTCCCCCAATTTTATGCCTTATCAGGCCTTTTCCAGCGTACACAGCAACGGATGCTCGTTCTCCCTCGCATAGTCGTTCACCATCGCAACTTTGGTTTCCGCCACTTCTGCCGTAAAGATGCCGCAGATGGCTTTGCCTCGATAATGAACGGTAAGCATCAGTTGCGTTGCACGTTCTACATCATAAGAAAAGAACTTTTGTAGCACGTCAATAACAAATTCCATCGGCGTGTAATCATCGTTCATTAACATAACTTTATACATAGATGGCGGTTTTAGCGCGTCACGCACTTTATCTTCCGCCAGCTGGTCAAAATCCAGCCAGTCGTTGGTCTTACCCATTTTGCATAACCACTTTGAATCTACCTCAGATGTTAGATAACAATCATCTATTACTGTCATCCGCGATGTCTGTCACAAACCGTTGCAATAGCGTTAACTGCTTCAAACTTTGGTTGATTATTGTCCCATCTCCAGCGCCAAACGCTTGACGACGTCTTTCGTTTCTCTAAATTGTACAAGCGTGAGATGGCGAGGTTTTGAACAGCCCCCACTCCACCACCGGTTCATTCCATCTTAACTTATAAGATTTACGAAGGATGTCGAAGCATGGAAATGGGTACTGTTAAGTGGTTCAACAACGCCAAAGGGTTTGGCTTCATCTGCCCCGAAGGCGGCGGCGAGGATATCTTCGCTCACTATTCCACCATTCAGATGGATGGTTACAGAACGCTCAAAGCCGGGCAGTCCGTCCGGTTCGATGTACACCAGGGACCAAAAGGCAATCATGCAAGCCTTATCGTACCCATTGAAGCAGAGACGGTTGCATAGCGCTCTGTTTTATTGTGTACATCCCGCAGTCAAAATGCCAGCCCGATCGGCTGGCATTTTTATTTTCGGGTTATTCCCGAGCCAGCGCATCCACCGGATCCAGCCGCGCCGCGTTGCGGGCGGGGAGCCAGCCAAACAAAATGCCGGTAAAGGTCGAACATAAAAATGCGGTAATAATGGCGACCGGCGAGAAACCAATCTCCCACCCGGGTAAAAAGAGCTGGAGCGCGAACGCAATCATCATCGAGAGCGCAATCCCCATCGCCCCGCCGACCAGGCACACCAGCACAGCCTCAATCAGAAACTGTTGCAGTACATCACTGGCTCTGGCCCCGACCGCCATGCGGATGCCAATCTCCCGGGTACGTTCCGTGACCGACACCAGCATGATATTCATCACCCCGATGCCGCCGACGACCAGCGAGATCACCGCCACCAGCGTGAGGAACAGCTGAAGAGTACGTGTGGTCTTTTCCGCCGTTTTCAAGAGGCCGTCCATGTTCCAGGTGAAGAAATCCTTCTTCCCGTGGCGCAACGTGAGCAAACGCTCAAGCTGCTGTTCGGCCAGCGCGCTGTCGTAGCCCTCCTTCACGCGCACGGTGATGGAGTTGAGCCATGACTGCCCCATGATCCGCCCGGAAATCGTTGTGTAGGGCAACCAGACGCGCAGGATCTTGCTGCTGCCAAACATCGACTGTTTCTCTTCCGCCACACCAATGACCGTAGCAGGCATGTTGCCGACCAGGATCACTTCACCGACCACACTGGCTTTATTAGGGAAGAGTTGCCTGCGTGAGTTCGCGTCCAGCACCACCACCTGCGCCCTGCCCGCCAGCTGTTCGGCATTAAAGGTCGCCCCTTCGCTGAAGGTCATGCCGTAGACGTTGAAGTAGTCACCGCTGACGCCGTTGGCGCTGGCGGCAACGTCAACATTCCCTACCCGCAGACGCAGGTTTTGCGAAACGGCTGGCGTGGCGGAGTTTACCCACGGCTGCTTCTGAATCGCTGCCAGATCGTCATACTTTAGCGCCTGCTGATACTGCGGTTCGTCGTCGCCAAAGTCCTTGCCGGGATAGACATCAATGGTATTGGTACCGATGGCGCGAATATCGGCCAGCACCAGCTGCTTGGCGGCGTCGCCCACCACCACAATCGAGACCACGGAAGCAATACCGATGATAATCCCGAGCATGGTCAGCAGGGTGCGCATTTTGTTGGCCGCCATCGCCAGCCAGGCCATGTTCAGCGCTTCACGAAAGCCGCTGGAAAATTGTCCCCAGCCGGTTGAGGCTGGCAGCGCTTCTTTCGGGGCTGCCGCTCTGGACGCACGCGGCGGCGGGTTGCTGACCAGCTCGCCGTCGTGGATCTCAATAATGCGTTCCGCCTGCGCCGCCACCTGCGGATCGTGGGTAACGATGATCACCGTGTGCCCCTGATCGCGAAGCTGGTGGAGGATCGCCATCACCTCTTCACCGGAATGGCTGTCGAGCGCCCCGGTGGGTTCATCCGCGAGGATCACCTGCCCGCCATTCATCAGCGCGCGGGCAATACTCACGCGCTGCTGCTGGCCACCGGACAGCTGCGACGGCTGGTACTCCACGCGTTCAGCCAGCCCGAGACGCGTTAACAGCGTCTTCGCACGCTCAAGACGTTTCTTCCGCTCCACGCCTGCATAGACGGCGGGCACTTCGACGTTTTGCGCCGCGTTCAGGTGTGAGAGCAGGTGGTAACGCTGGAAGATAAAACCAAAATGTTCCCGGCGCAGCTTCGCCAGGGCGTCGCCGTCGAGCGTGGAGACATCCGTCCCGGCCACGCGATAGGTCCCGCTGGTGGGTTTATCCAGGCAGCCGAGAATGTTCATCAGCGTCGATTTACCGGAGCCTGACGCGCCGACAATCGCCACCATCTCGCCCGCTTCCACGCGCAGGGAGATGCCTTTCAGCACCTCCACCGGACCGTCGCCCGACGGATAGCTGCGACGGATATCCTTCAGCTCAAGCAGCGCGGTCATTTCGCGGCTCCGGGCAGGCTTTCACTGACAACCACCTCCTCACCCTCTTCCAGCCCTTTCATCACCACCACATCGGTATCATTACGCGCGCCAATCACCACTTCGCGATCGCGCGTCTCGCCGTTGCGCAGCACTTTCACTTTATAGCGATTGTCCCCGGCGGATTCGCCCAGCGCGGAGAGCGGAATGGTGAGCACGTTCTTCACGCCGGTCAGCTGGATATGCACCTGGGCAGTCATATCCAGACGCAGCACGCCCTGTGGGTTTGGCACCTCAAAACGGGCGTAGTAAAAGATAGCGTCGTTAACCTTTTCCGGCGTCGGCAGAATGTCTTTCAGCACGCCTTCATAGCGCGTCTGCGGGTCGCCAAGCACGGTAAACCAGGCGTTCTGCCCCGGTTTCAGATGGATCACATCCGCCTCGGAAACCTGCGCTTTGACCAGCATAGTGCTCATATCCGCCAGCGTCAGAATGTTAGGCGCCTGCTGGGCGGCAATTACCGTCTGCCCCTGCAGCGTAGTGATCTGGGTGACTTCACCGGCCATCGGCGCAACGATTTGCGTGTAGTCGAGGTTGGTTTTCGCCGTGTCCAGCGAGGCCTGATTGCGTTTGATTTGTGCGTCGATGGTGCCAATCTGCGCCTGCTTGACCGCCAGCTCCGTCGTGGCAGTATCTAAATCCTGCTTCGAGATAGCCTGGGTTTTTGCCAGCGCCTGCTGACGGGTCAGCGTGACCTGGGCCAGATTACGTTCAGCCAGCGCCTGAGCACGCTGGGCGCGCAGCTCCATCAGCGTGGCTTCCACCTCGCGGATCTGGTTCTCGGCCTGTTCAGGATCGATAACACCCAGCAGCTGGCCTTTTTTTACCTTATCACCGATCTCTACCGACAGCGTTTTCAGCTGGCCGCTGACCTGAGCGCCGACGTCAACCTTGCGCAATGCATCAAGCTTGCCCGTCGCCAGGACGTTTTGCTGCAGTTCGCCGGGGCGAACGATCAGTGTCCGGTACTGCGGCACCGGTGCGTTAAGCACCTGCCATAACCAGAATCCACCGACTAAAATCACGACCGCCAGCAGCAGAAATAGCGTTCTGCGTTTTCCCTTGAGGTTCATAAATATTCCAAATAAATGTTCTGGCAATAATAAATGTTGATTCTATCTAAACGACTCCTTAACGAAACCCCTGTTCTCCGAAATCGTCCTAATTTGTTGACGAGATGTTGATATTCCTCTTGTTGAAATAGCGATATTCCAAAAGATTCAGGATTTATCATGTCTTCCATCGTCGATACGCCTTATTCCCCCCTGACGCAGCCTGCCTCCGGCTGGCAGCTTTTCAAAAACCTGGCTTTGGGTAAGCTTACCCCAGGACTGGCATGGCAGAATCCAGCTTATCGGCGCAAGTTCGTATTACGGTCGCTTGCGGCTCCCGTCACCACCTCTCGCCTGTTGACGCGCCTGGCAAAGCAGCCGCGTCTGATGCAGATATTACAAGCTCAGCCGGGGCTGCCCTGCCGGATGCACCGCCCGTGGCTGACGGTGAATATGGAACGTCAGCACGCGCTGGAGTCTCTAAGCTGGCACTATCAGACCATGAGCCGCCAGCTTCCGGCGACGCTACTGCAGGGCTATCTTTCGAAGCAGGGTGCCACGCTGCTGACCTTAACCGGTAAAGATGAACAGCACTTTGCCGTTCGCCTGTGTGCTGATGCGTTTATGGATAAAGAGGGAGAAGCCACCCTCGTCTTCTGTGACGATCAAAATACAGTCCTGGCGGAGATAACCTTCACGCTCTGCCCGCTTGCCGGAAAATCGACGCTGTTCATTGGCGGTTTGCAGGGCGCAAAAGCGCATGTTCCCCATGAGCGGATCCAGAAAGCGACGAAGGCCTGCCATGGGCTGTTCCC